>Ga0129314_1001016_pt1 | contig 22586 bp, 16 predicted proteins | sample O1111metagenome_FD_94431 | JGI IMG/M metagenome (GOLD analysis project Ga0129314, IMG submission 94431) | Orangutan individual fecal microbial communities from fecal samples from Wisconsin, USA - O1111 metagenome | ecosystem: Host-associated > Mammals > Digestive system > Large intestine > Fecal... | reverse complement strand
AGGGCGCTGCCGCCGGTTACGTCAAGCGTGCCGTCGACGTTGGTGTTGTGCAGGCTGCTTGTGCCGGCCACGCCCAGCGCGCCGCCCAGCGTCGTGGCGCCGGTTACGCCGAGAGTGCCGCCCACTGTCGCATTGCCGGTCATGCTGGCATTGCCCAGCGTTGTGTCGCCGGTCACGCCCAGCGTGCCGCCCAGCGTCGTGGCGCCGGTCACGCCCAGCGTGCCGTTCACCGACGTGTTGCCCAGCGTCGTGCCGCCGGTCACACTCAGCTTGCCGCCCAGCGTTGTGTCACCCGTCACGCCCAGCGTGCTTTTCAGCGTCGCGGCGCCGGTCACGTCCAGCGTGCTTTTCAGCGTCGTGGCGCCGGCCGCGTTCAGCGTGCTTTTCAGCGTTGCGGCGCCTGTCACCTCCAACTCGCTCACCGTCGTCTTTTGCAGCGTTGTGGAGCCGGTTACGGTCAATTTATTGCTCACGATCAAATTTGCAAAGTCCCCATCAATTGCCAGCGCCGCGTTCGCCGCGACCATGACGCCCAGCAGCGCCGCCCAGCATGACATGTTCCTTTTCATTTTCGAAATTCCTCCTCACAAAATAAACAGCGATAAAATATCCGTGCGCACACCCATGCGCTGCCCGCAATCGCACAGCTTACCACGAGAATTCTAATGTTTTTTCTTAAAAAGTCTGTCATCCAATCGGCTATTTTTCAAGGATGACAAAATCCTGTCAAACGTTGTCCGCCGCGCCTGTCTTCCGGAAAGGGATGTCCGCCGTCCACGTTCGGCGCGGACAGAAAAATCGAAAGGACAGCGGCGCTGTCGTCTTGTTTCGATATGAAGTTTGCCGCAGCAAGGCGGCTTAATGTCTTTTTTTCCATCCGCGCCGCCGCTGCCGTTCTCCGCTTCCGCGCTACCGGCCGAATCTGACGCGGAAGTTCTCCTTTTCGGGGTCGTACTGTTCCGCCAAAAGAGCGGTGAAGGCGGCGAAATCCATGCTGCCGAGGTCGCCCTTGACGCGGTCGCGGACGGCTACGGTGCGCGCTTCCACTTCCTTGTCGCCGATCACAAGCATGTAGGGAACTTTTTCCATCTGCGCGTCGCGGATCTTGCGTCCCAGCTTTTCGTCGCGGCGGTCGATTTCGACGCGGACGTTCAGATCCTGGAGCTTCTCGGCTGCTTCGCGGGCGTAGGGCAGATGATCGTCGCTCACCGCGAGCAGCTTGACCTGCACGGGCGCCAGCCAGTAAGGGAACGCGCCGGCGTAGTTCTCGATAAGGATGCCCATGAAGCGCTCGATGCTGCCCAGAACCGTGCGGTGCAGCATGACGGGACGGTGTTCCTTGCCGTCGGCGCCGACGTAGGTCATGTCGAACTTCTCGGGCATCGTGAAGTCAAGCTGGATGGTGCCGCACTGCCACGTGCGGCCGATGCAGTCTTCGAGATGGAAGTCGATCTTGGGGCCGTAGAACGCGCCGTCGCCGGGATTGAGCACGTAAGGCGTGCCGGTCTCCTCGAGCGTCTCGCGCAGGGCGTTCTCGGCGATCTCCCAGAGCTCGTCGCTGCCCATGGAGTTTTCGGGGCGCGTCGACAGCTCGACATGGTACTTGAAGCCGAAAACGTGCGTGTACACGTAGTCTTCCAGCTTCATGATCAGCTTGACTTCATCCTTGATCTGTTCCGGCGTGCAGAAGTGATGGGCGTCGTCCTGGGTGAAGCAGCGCACGCGCATCAGTCCGTGCAGCGCGCCGGAGAGCTCGTGCCGGTGCACGATGCCCAGCTCGCCCATGCGGATGGGCAGCTCGCGGTAGCTGTGCTTGCTGGTCTTGTAGATGATGATGCCGCCCGGGCAGTTCATCGGCTTGATCGCGTGCGGGATGTCGTCGATGGTGGTGAAGTACATGTTCTCGCGGTAATGGTCCCAGTGGCCGGACTGGAGCCACAGGTCGCGGTTGAGGATCTGCGGCGTGCGGGCCTCGGCATAGCCGTTGAGGAAATGCAGGCGGCGCCAGAAGGACATGAGCTTGTTCATGACGACCATGCCCTTGGGATGGAAGAACGGGAAACCGACGCCCTCGTTATGCAGGCTGAACAGATCGAGCTCCCTGCCCAGCTTGCGGTGGTCGCGGCGGCGCGCCTCTTCCATGCGGGTGATGTAAGCGTCGAGCTCTTCCTGCGTGTTGAAGGCGGTGCCGTAGATGCGGGTCAGCATGATGTTGTGCTCGTCGCCGCGCCAGTACGCGCCGGCAAGCGACAGCAGCTTGAAATGCTTCAGACTGGATGTGTTGGGCACGTGAGGGCCGCGGCACAGATCGACGTAATCGTCCTGCCAGTACACGTTCACGCTGTCGTCGGCGATTTCTCCGAGAATCTCGAGTTTGTAGGGATCGCCGCGCTCGGTAAAAAGCCTGACGGCGTCGGCCACGCTGAGGCGCTCGCGCTTGAGCGGCACGGCGCGCTTGGCGATGCGGCGCATCTCTTTCTCGACCGCAGGCAGGATATCCTCGGAAACCGGCTCGGGGAATTCGATGTCGTAATAAAAGCCGTCCTTGATCGTCGGGCCAATGGCCACTTTGGCGGCAGGATAAAGGTGCATGACGGCTTCGGCCATCAAATGGGCCGTCGAGTGACGGATGATTTCGAGCCCTTCTTCAGTGTCCGCCGTAATGGGTTTCACTTCGGCGTCATGATCCACAACGACGTCCAGATCTTTTTCCTGTCCGTCGACAAAAGCCGCAACGGCTCCCTTGCCAAGCTTCCAGCGGGAAAGGATGTCTCCGGCTTTGAGCGCTTCGCTCTCAAGCATTTGCCCTTCAGGGCCCCGATATTTGAACATTTTGCTGCCTCCTCTAAAACGCGATGCACGTACTTTGCGCAGCGCGCTGCTTTATGGTGCCGGTGCTGCCTTGACGGGCCCTAACGGGTACCCGTGCTTCCGAAGCCGCCGTCCTGACGGCTCGTCTCGTTGAGCGTTTCGCTGAGCTGCCAGCCGATCCGCGTGACCGGAGCCACCACCATCTGGGCGATACGGTCGCCCGCATGGATGGGAAAAGGCCTGCCGCTCAGGTTTACCAGAATAACGCGGATTTCTCCGCGATAGTCGGCATCAATGGTGCCCGGGGCGTTCGGCACGGAAATGCCGTGTTTCAGAGCCAGTCCGCTTCGGGGGCGGATCTGGGCTTCGTAGCCGTCGGGCAGTTCGATGTAAAGCCCGGTCCCGACGCCGGCAATCTGGCCGGGTTCGAGCACCAGATCTTCGCTGGCGCGGAGATCCATCCCCGCCGCCTGGGCCGTGGCGTACTCAGGCAGCGGGATGTTTTCGTTCTCGCGCCGGATTCTGACGTTCAGCGTCATGATCAGCGGCGGTCACGGCGGAACGGGGCGCGGTCGCCGCGGCGCTCGCGGTCGCCGTCGCGGCGGGGCGACCGGTCGCGCGACGGGGCCGACACGTCCGGCAGCGCGGCGATCATTTTGTCGCGCTCTTCCTCTGCGGGAAGGTACTGCGTCAGCCCGGCCGACTCGATCAGAGCGGGATCGGCCAGCAGACGGCGGCGCGACAGGTTGATGCGGTGCTGGTCGTCGATCTCCTTGACTTCGACGATGACGTGATCGCCGGGGGCGAAGACGTCCTCTACCTTGCCGATGTGTTTGATGCTGATCTCGCTGATGTGAAGCAGCCCTTCCTTGCCGGGCAGCACTTCGACGAAAGCGCCGAAGGCCATCAGGCGGGTGACGGTGCCGTAGAAAGCTTCGCCGGCTTCGACTTCGCGGACGATGTTGTGGATCATCTGGCGGGCTTTCTCGACGCTGTCGGGCGACACGGCGCAGATGTACACGCTGCCGTCGTCCTCGACGTTGATCTTGGCGCCGCTCTCCTGGACGATGCTGCGGATGATCTTGCCGCCGGGGCCGATCACGTCGCGGATCTTGTCCACGTCGATGTTCATCGTGAAGATGCGGGGGGCGTTGGGCGACAGCGGCGCCGGCTCGGGGATGCACGCTTCCATTGCGTCGAGGATCTGCATGCGGGCCTGGTGGGCCTGCATCAGGGCGCGGGACAGGATCTCGCGGGTGATGCCGCCGGCTTTGTTGTCCATCTGCAGCGCCGTGACGCCGTCGCGGGTGCCGGCGACTTTAAAGTCCATGTCGCCGTAATGGTCTTCCAGTCCCTGAATGTCGGTAAGGATGACCACGTCGCTGCCTTCCTTGATCAGTCCCATGGCGATGCCGGCCACGTGCTTTTTCATGGGCACGCCGGCGGCCATCATCGAAAGGCTGCCGCCGCAGATCGAAGCCTGCGAGCTGGAGCCGTTGGACTCGAGGATGTCGGAAACGACGCGCACCACATAGGGGAACTCCTCCTCGCCCGGCACAAGCGGCGCCAGGGCACGCTCGGCAAGGGCGCCGTGACCGATCTCGCGGCGTCCGGGGCCGCGCATGGGCTTGATCTCGCCCACGGAATAAGGCGGGAAGTTATAGTGCAGCAGGAATCTCTTGTTGGGTTCGTCGAGCTTCAGTCCGTCGATAATCTGATCGTCTTCGCCCAGCATGCCGAGCGTGGTGACCACCAGGGCCTGCGTCTCGCCGCGGGTGAACAGCGCCGAACCGTGGACTTTGGGCAGCACGTTCACTTCGCAGGAAATCGGGCGGATTTCGTCGGTGGCGCGGCCGTCGGCGCGGATCTTGTCGCGGGCCGTGATCGTGCGCATCGTGCTCTTGACCAGCGATTCCACGGCGCCGGCGATGTAGCCTTCGGCGTCGGCATAGACGCCGCTGAAATGCGCCGACGCCTTCTCCACCAGCGCCGAGATTGCGGCGCCGCGCTCTTTTTTGCCGTGGATCATCACGGCTTTCGCGGCTTCTTCGCTCAGATTGTCCTTCACCCAGCTGTCGATCTCTTCGATTGCCAGCGGCGCGGGCAGCACTGCTTTGGGCTGGCCGATCTCCTCGCGGATCCGCAGCTGGAACGCGACGATCTTTTTGATCTCGTCCTGCGCCGTCTGCAGGGCGTCGACAAGCAGCTCTTCGGGAACTTCTTTGGCGCCGGCCTCAACCATGGTGATTCCGCCAGCGTGTCCGGCCACCGTCAGATCAAGCGTGCTCTCGGCCATCTGGTCCTCGGTTGGATTGACGACAAGTCTGCCGCCGACGCAGCCCATGCGCACGGCGCCGACCGGCCCGCCCCAGGGGATGCTGGAGATCGTCAGCGCCATGGAAGCGGCGTTGATGGCGAGGATGTTGGCAGGATTCTTCTGATCGACTGCCAGCACCGTGGCGACAACGTGCACGTCGTTGCGCATGGAATCGTCGAAGAGCGAGCGGATCGAGCGGTCAACGACGCGGGCACTGAGAATGGCGGTCTGAGAAGGGCGGCCTTCTCTCTTGATGTAGCCGCCGGGGATCTTGCCGGCAGCGTAATAGCGTTCCTCAAAATCGACGAGCAGGGGGAAGAAATCCAGTCCCGCGCGAGGCTTGTCGGACATGCAGACAGTCGTGAGAATGGTCGTTTCTCCATGAGACGCGACAACTGCCGCGTTGGCCTGCTTGGCGACTTTTCCGGTCTTGAAAACCAGATCCTGGCCGCCGACGTTCAGTGTGTAGGTCTTTTCCATAATAAAAGACTCCTCCTCTTTCTTTTCGATCACGATATATAATAGCGTAAGAATATCACAATTTCATATAAATGCGAGAGCAGAATTTTAGGATCGACGAAGAAATTCCAGAAAATCTGCCTTAAAATCTCTGAAAACTTTTTGTCGAAAAAAAGAAAGAGAGAGTTCCGCACGAACGGGACTCTCTCTTTTTGTCTGGCTTAGTGACGCAGGCCCAAGCTCTCGATCAGCTGCTTGTAGCGGTTGAAATCCTTGCCGCTCAGATAGCGCAGAAGCTTGCGGCGCTTTCCGACAAGGGTCAGAAGGCCCTTCTTGGAATGATGGTCGTGGATGTGCACGCGCAGATGCTCGGTCAAATCGCGGATTCTCTGCGTGAGAACGGCGATCTGCACTTCAGGCGAACCAGTATCGGCAGGATGCACGCGGTACTTTTCGATAAGCTCGGTTTTGACAGACTTCTCCAACATAATACTTCACCTCATGGGGCAATAATCCTGAAACAACGTAGCTCCTCTCCGGCTTTGCGCTCCATGGAAGCAAAGCGGAACGGGAAAACTCCCGAGGGGGATCAACGGAGTAACAGGTCAGGGAGCATTGTAGCATCGCTTCGAAGGAGTTGCAAGCTCTTTTTTACCCCTTGAACGAGGCGATCACCGACAGCACTTCGTCGATGTCCGCTTCGGTGTGATCGGCGTTGATCTGGAAGCGGATTTCCTCGGCGCCCTTAGGAACGACGGGATAAGTCATGCCGGTCGCCAGCACGCCGTGCTCCGTCAGGTGAGCCACCAGCGCCCGGGTGCGGGCCGTGTCGTGAAGCACAAGCGGCGTCACGGGATGCTCGCCGGGAATCGTCTCGTAACCGAGCGCGACCAGGCCGTCCTCGAAACGCTTGGTCACCGCGCGCAGATGCGCGAGGATCCTGCAGCCCTCTTCGCTGTCGAGGATCTCCAGCGCCTTCATGGCGGCGCAGGCTTCGCCGACAGTGATGGGATTGGAATAGATGTACATGGCGGCGTGCTCGCGCAGATACGTGATCAGCGTGCGCGAACCGACGACGTAGCCGCCGTTGACGCCGTACGCCTTGCCGAGCGTGCCCATCAGCACATCCGCGCGGGCGCCGGCGATCTCCTCCGTGCCGCGTCCCGTCCTGCCGAAAGCGCCGACGCCGTGGGAATCGTCAACCACGACGAACGCGTCTTCGGCGAAACGGTCGTCATAGCTGTGCACCAGTTCGACGATCTCCTTCAAAGGCGCGTAGTCGCCTCTCATGCTGAAGATGCCGTCCGTAACGACGAGCGCGCGCTTGGCCCCGCTCTTGACGGCTTCGTCCATGCAGCGCCTGAGATCGTCGAGGGAGTTATGCTTGTAGACGGCGCGCAGCCCCGACTTGCCCAGGCCGAGTTTGATGGCGTTGATGATGCTGTTGTGGTTCAGTTCGTCGCTGACGACGAAGGTTTCCTTGCTGATCAGCGAGGTCAGCACGCCGCCGACAGTCACGTAGGCGGCGCTGAAGATCATGGCGTCCTCGCGGCCGTGGAAAGCCGCCAGCTTGTGCTCCAGATCGCGGTGCGCCTTGAACGTGCCGCTGATGAATCGAACCGCGCCGGGACCGACGCCGTATTTACGCGTGCCCTCTTCCTCCGCGGCGATCATGTCATCGCGCAGCGACAGCCCCAGATAGGAGTTGGAATTCATGCGGATGAATTCCTTGGCGCCCTCCCCTTTCAGGAAGTAACGGGGGCCTTTGGCGCCTTCGCCTTTTTTCACGTCGACGATGATCTGCTCTTTCCCCTTCAGACGGCCTTCCTGCTTCAGCTTTTCAAGCTCCGCTGCCAGTACCGCTTCGAGCTTTTTCATGGTATGAATGCCTCCCGGCTACAAGATTTTTTAAAACTTCGCCTGGCTGCCGAGCTTGGCGCGCAGGTTCTTGAGCATGTCCGCCGTCATGCTCTCCAGATCATACTTGGGGTTCCAGCCCCATTCCGCTCTGGCGGCCGAATCGTCGAGAGAGTTCGGCCAGCTGTCGGCAATCGCCTGACGCACGGGATCGACCGCGTAATCTATCGAGAACGAAGGAATATGAGCGCGGATCGCCGCGGCGACCTGTTCCGGCTCGAAACTCATGCTGGTGATGTTGAAGCAGCAGCGGTGGATCAGACGCGAAGGATCGGCTTCCATCAGCTGGATCATGCCGTCGATCGCGTCGGGAATGTACATCATGTCCATGTAGGTGCCCCTGCCAATGTAGCTGGTGTAGCGGCCCTGCTGCACAGCCTGGTAATAGATGTCGACGGCGTAATCAGTCGTGCCGCCGCCGGGCAGCGTCTTGTAGGAGATCAGGCCGGGGAAACGCACGCCGCGAGTATCGACGCCCCATTTTTTGTGGTAATATTCCGCGAGGAGCTCGCTGGCCACTTTCGTCACGCCGTAGATCGTATTGGGGCGCTGCAGCGTGTCCTGCGGCGTTTTGTCGCGAGGCGTGTCGGGGCCGAAGGCGGCGATGGAGCTGGGGAAAAAGACGGCGCTGTGATAGATCCGGCCGCATTCGAGGGCGTTGTAGATCCCGCTCATGTTGATGTCCCAGGCAAGCTGCGGATTCTTCTCGGCCGTCGCGGAAAGCAGTCCGGCCAAATGATAGATCGTATCCGGCTTGAACTTTTCGACCTGCTCTGCGTACTTCCTGCCGTCGCGGGCGTCGAGGATCACAAAAGGCCCCTCGGGAAGCGCGTGGGCTGTGTCTTCGCGAATATCGGTCGCGAGAACGTTTTCCGCGCCGTAATCATGCCTCAGTTTGGTGACGAGTTCTGTGCCGATCTGCCCGAGACAGCCAGAAACCATGATCTTTTTCATCAAAACACCTCCGCGTGACTTCTTATTTTTCTTAAGTATATGGAGATGAAGTTTGTTTGTCAAATGAGTATAATTCGAGATGAGATTCTATATCTAATAAAATAATATAAAAATAGGGCATGGATTTTTATACTCAGAGAGAGTAGAATAATATAGTATCCAGTCAGAAATTTTGGTTTCGTGAAGGGAGAAATCTGGAACATGACATTGGAAGAGCTGATGCCTCGTATCAGCGGAGATAAGGCTGCCTCGTACTACATCGCCAACGTGCTGCGCGAGGCCATTTATCGGGGGATCCTTCAGGAAAACGAGCAGCTGCTGCAGAATCAGCTCGCGGCGCGGATGGGTGTCAGCCCGATCCCGCTGCGGGAGGCTTTGAAGCAGCTCGAGATCGAAGGTCTGGTCGAATTCCGCGGGCGCCGCGGCGCGATCGTTTCCGGGCTGAGCCTTGAAGACGCCCGCGAAATCTACGACATGATCACCTGGCTCGAAATCGGCGTCATGAAGGTCTCTTTCGACCTGATCTCGAACGCGCTGATCCAGGAAGAAGAGGTTCTGCTGGACAAAATGGAAAAAGAGGAAGATCCCGTCAAATGGCGCGACATGAACGTGTTCTTCCATTCCTCGCTGTACGAGCCGGCCGACCGTCCGATGACTCTCGACACGATCGACAAACTGCGCCGTCAAGTCGACCGTTACATTCGCAACCACCTCAGTTCCATGCGCAAGGAATCGGAGAAGCAGCACCGCGAAATCCTCGCCGGCGTGAAGGCTCACGACCTCGGCCGGACGATCCGGGCTCTGGAAAGCCACCTTGTCAACACGTCCAAGGACCTTCAGGCCTACATGCGCCACGTCCAGAACCGCAATCACGAATAACCGGCCGCCCAACAAAAAAGCAGTCCCTTATGACCGTCCGCGCCCGACGATCACGAGGGACTGCTTTTTCCGTTAAAAAAACGCTCCGGATCAAAAACAATTTCTTCGCTGGAGCTGTCTGCCCCAAGCAGCTTGCGCGCATGCGAGAGCGCCTCTTCTTCCTGGTCGTTCCCGGAGAGCATCCGCGCGATCTCCCGGATCCGTTCTTCTCCCTCGACGCACGCCACGGTAGAAAGCGTCCCCCGGCGCGTCACGCGGTAATGCTGCTTTGCCAGCGCCGCGATACTGGCTTCATGGGTGATCAGAATGACCTGGACGCGGTCGGCCAGATCGCGCAGCTTCAGGCCGGTCAGATAGGCCGCCCGTCCGCCCAGACCGGCTTCCACTTCGTCGAAAACAACTGTGGGCGGCATCAGTTCGTCGGGAAGCGAGACCTGAATGGCCAGAAGGATTCGGCTCAGTTCGCCGCCGGAAGCCGCTTTCGCTACCGGAATTTCCTGGTCGCCGCGCCGCAGGACGAAATCCACCTTCTCGGCGCCGTTTGCTTTCAGTTTGTTCGTTTCGGTGATGCGGATGCGGAACTGCGTGTTCTCCATCGCCAAATCGGCGAGATTCTCGCTGACTCGCTGCTGAAGCGCCGCCGCCGCCGCGGTGCGCCGCTCCAGCAGTGAGCGGGCCTCCTTCGCAACGGCTTTCTTGGCGGCCGCGATCTTTTCGTTCAGTTCGGCCTGGATTTTTCCCGCCCCGGCCAGCCAGCGCAGTTCCTCCTCGCCATTATGCCAGTATTCCAGCAGTTCCTCGACGGTGTCCGCTTTGGCCAGGCGCTTGCTCCTGCGGATCTGACCGAGCGAAGCTTCAAGAGTTTCCAGTTCCGCTTCGAGATTCTCAAGCGCTTCCGAGGAGGCCAGCGCGCCGATTTCCTCCGCGATGCCTTCGAGAGCGGCAACCGCTTTTTGCGACGCCTCGCCAAGCGCCTCGCGGTTCTCGCAGGGCACGAGTTCGGAAAGACCGCCGAGGATACTCGAAAGCTCGGAGATCAGTCCGCCGCTTTCCTGGTTCCGCAGCATGCGGAAGCGGCCGCGCAGCTCGCGCAGGCGTTTGAGTTCGCGCTCAGTTTCGGCGAAGTCCTCGTTCAGCCGTTCTTCGCTGTCAGACTGCAGGCCGGCGCGTTCCAAAAAAGGCGCGATCTCGGTCAGCGCCCCGTAAGCCGACGTGATCTCCTGTTCGCGCTGTTTGTTGCGGCGCAGCTCGCGCTCGCAGTCCAGGACTCGATAGAATTCCTTTTCAAGCCGCGTCTTTATTTCTTTCAGCTCTTCGCCGCCGCAGGCGTCGAGGATTCTGAGCTGACGGTCGGGATCGAGGAGCTCGAGCTGGGCGAACTGGCTCTGGATCGTGAGCAGCCGGGGAGCCAGATCCAGCACGGTGTTCAACGGCACCGTCCGCCCCTGGACGGAACACCTGCCGCGCCCGGAACGCGACAGTTCGCGCCGCAGCGCCAGCGAACAATCCTGAGGCTGCAGCTCCTCGTCGACGCCCTCCAAACGGCCGGGCTGATAAAAGAACGCTTCCGCAGCGGCGGTCTCATCTCCGCCCCGAATCGTGCCGCTGGAACTGCGCTTCCCGCAGACCAGTTCAAGCCCGCGCACCAGGCTGCTTTTTCCGGCCCCGCTCTCCCCCGTCACCGCCGTCAATCCGGCGCCGAAGCGCAGCGAAACCTGCCCGATGCCGCCCACAGAAACGAGTTTCAGCTCTTCAAGCACGGCGGCCGCTCCTCTCGAAGACCGGATCCCAGCCCCACAGGAGCTTTTCGTGGAGCAGGTCGTAATAATCGAACTGAGGCAGCGAGACGGTGTTGATGCCGTAATTCTTGGAGAGCAGCACGTCGAGACGGTCCCGGCCGGAAAAAGGGTAAACCTCGGCGCCGTCCACCGTCAAAAACAGCTCGGAATTTTCCGTCGGGCGCAGCGTCAGACAGTCATCCGGCCCCAGCAGCGTGGGCCGGGCATACAGGGTATGCGCGCAGATGGGGACCAGAAGCATGCAGTCCAGCGACGGCGGCACGATCGGCCCGCCGGCGGAAAGCGAATAAGCCGTGGACCCCGTCGGCGTTGAAATGATCACGCCGTCGGCGCGGTACTCGCACATCGGCTTTCCCTGCACCTGCACGTCAATAGACACCAACCGTGCCTGGATCCCCTTGCTGAGTACGAGATCGTTGAGAGCAAAAACGCGCCGTTCTCCTTTTTCCGTTGTCAGGACGCCCTCGAGAAAGCGGCGCCGTTCGGCCCTGAAGTTGCCCGTTTCGATCTGCTCAATCTGTTCGCGCACGCGCCGCGGATCGCCGACCGCGAGAAAACCCAAGTGGCCCACGGAAACGCCGAAAAGGTTGATGCCGCTGTGCTGCACCAGATGGGCGGCCCGCAGAAAAGTGCCGTCGCCGCCGATCACGAGCGCCGTCTCGACCTCCGCCAGCCAACGGTCAAGAGGAACTCCGTCCTGACGAAGCGCGGGCGCCTCATCGGCAAAGAGCAAAAAGGGATTGTCCCTTTTTCTTCCCCACGCGCACAGCTCCTCAGCCAGCTGAACCGCTTCGGGCTTCGATAAATTGACAATCAGGCCGAATTTCATCGACTTTCCTCCATCGGAAATACACCAGGGATTCCGTTTCACAAAAAGATTTCAATGCGATTATAGCAGATTTCACGAAGCCGACAATTCGGCTCTTTGTCAAATGTTGGGGACAGCTTCCTCACCCCTGTCATTTCCTGAGTTAAATTCCGTCACGTTTGCGCCGTTTTCACCGAGCGTTCCCTCCGATACTGCACGCGACAGCATAAAAAACAAAATCTTCTTAAGAGAACGCCGTGCCTGCGAGCGGCAGCATAGACCTGGCGGTCGTAAAAACAGCCTGCGTGAAATTTTTAAGGCGCCGGAGGAAACAAAACATTGTTTCTTCCGGCGCCTTAAAAATTTCCGCTCATTCAGCGAGGGCTTCGCGGCTCATGCGCACCAGCTCATGAAAATCCAGCTCCGCCGAGGCGGCGTTCTTTTTCAAATGGAACAGGAATTCGATGTTGCCTTTTGGGCCCTTGATCGCCGACCAGGCCGCTTCCGTCAGCCCCCACGGCGTCTCGCTGCCTATGAACGCCGACAGCTCTTCCAGCACGCCGTAATGGACGTCCGCGGAACGGACCACGCCGCCCTCGCCGACCTCTTCGCGGCGGGCTTCGAACTGCGGCTTGACCAGCACCACGGCTTCGGCATCCGCCGACGTCGCCGCCGCCAGAGGGTTCAGCAGCAGGCGCAGCGATATGAACGAGGCGTCGCTGGAGGCAAAATCCGGCTGCGGCGAAAACATCTCCCCCGTCAGGAAACGGGCGTTCTGACGCTCCATCACGACCACGCGCGGATCGGTGCGCAGGCTCCAGTCCAGCAGTCCGTAACCGACGTCGACAGAGTAGACTTTCGCCGCGCCATGCTTAAGCATCACCTGGGTGAAGCCGCCGGTGGAAGCGCCGACATCAAGACACACGCGGCCGTCCAGATTCAGCTGGAAGCGCTCAATCGCCGTCAGCAGTTTATGGGCGCCGCGGCTGACCCAGCCGCCGGAACCGTTTTTCAGACGCACGGCGGCGCTATCCTTCACCGGCTGCCCGGCGCTGGAAGCCGGCTGGCCGTCGATCAGCACCTCCCCGGCCATGACCAGCGCGCCGGCCGCCTGAACGGAACCGGCCAGTCCCTCGTCGACCAAACGCAGATCGAGCCGTTTTTTAACGCATCTGGCGCTCATAGATCTCCACGATCCTTTCAGGTGTCAGGCCCAAGCGCCTGCGCTGCTGCCCCGGCGTGCCCGGCGCGACGAAAGCCGCCGGCAGAGCCGCCGCCCGCACGGCACACGGCAGGCCGTGCTCCGCGCAGAACAAAGCCAGGCGTTCGCCAAGTCCGCCGCGCTCATATGCCTCTTCGGCCGTAACAAGAAGTTTTTTCCCGCTCAGCCGCGACAACGCCTCCTCCGGCACCGGCGCAACGCGGTTCAGATAGAGCAGGTCGGGCGCCGCACAGCCGCGCCCATCAGCCAGTTCGGCCGCCCGGCGCGCGATCTGGCAGGCCGATCCGGCCGCAGCGACGCACCACGAGCTGTTCCGATTCACGAAGGCAAAATCGTCCGTCTCAAAAACGCCGGCCGGCGTCAGCCGCTCCACGGCGCCGCCGCGCGGGTAACGAATCAGCGACGGTCCTTCGCAGCGCGCCGCGCTTTCAAAGGCGGCCTTCAGCGAGCGGCAGTCGTAAGGCGCCCATACGTTCAGACTGGGAATGGCGCTGGCCCAGTTCATGTCGAACAGTCCCTGATGCGTCTCGCCGTCCTCGCCCACCAGGCCGGCGCGGTCCACGGCCAGGATCACCGGCAGACGCTGCAGACAGATGTCGTGCACCAGCTGGTCCATCGCCCGCTGCAAAAACGTAGAATAGATGCAGGCGATCGGTCTGAGCCCCCCGGCTGCCTGCCCCGCGGCAAACGTGAGCATGTGTTCTTCGGCGATGCCCACGTCGAAAAAACGCTGCGGGAAAACGGCGCGGAGGCGGTTCAGTGCGCATCCTTCCGTCATGGCCGGAGTCAGAATCGTGACGCGGGGATCTTTTTCCGCCAGCTCTTCGATACACGCAGCAGCCGCTCTGCTCCAGCTCGCCGGACTCGCAGAAGTTTTTCCCGCGGCAGCGACTCCGTGATAGGCGACGGGATTTTCCTCAGCCGGAGCATAGCCCCTGCCTTTTTTCGTGAGCACGTGAATCAGCAGAGGACCGTCGTAATCTTTCGCTAAGGCGAATACCCGCTCCAGTTCCTGTTCGTCGTGCCCGTCAAACGGGCCCCAGTACGTCAGCCCCATGTCGCTGAAAAGGTTGCCGCGGCTCAGCATTTTTTTGACAGCGTTCTTCATCCGCTCCAGGCGCCGGTAGACCCGGTCGGTGCGGAACGACTTTCGGCAGAAACTCTTCACGACGTTTTTCGTGCCCTTGTACAGCGCTGAAGTGGACAGCCTCGCCAGATGCAGCGCCATGCCGCCCACGCGCGGACTGATCGACATCGCGTTGTCATTGAGGATGAAAATCACGGGATTATCGAGGGAACCGGCGTGATTCAGCGCCTCGAAGGCTTCGCCGTTGATCAGTGCCCCGTCGCCGATGACAGCGGCGACATGATGCTTTTCGCCGCGCAGATCGCGCGCAACCGCGTATCCCAGAGCCGCCGAGAGCGAAGTGCTGCTGTGTCCGACGCCGAAGTGGTCGTACGGGCTCTCGCTCATTTTCGGAAAACCGCTGATGCCGCCCTCCGTCCGCAGCGTATCGAAACGGGCGTTGCGGCCCGTCAGGATCTTCCACGCATACGCCTGGTGTCCCACGTCGAACACAACGCGGTCGCGCCGCGGATCGAAGACCCGCAGCAGCGCTACAATCAGCTCCACTGCTCCCAGAGAAGAAGCCAGATGGCCGCCGTTTTTCAGCGTGACGTCGATGATGCGGGAACGCACTTCGCCGATCAGTCCGGGAAGCTCCTTCTTAGAGAGTTTTCTTACGTCTCCCGGTTCCCTGATGTCGTCCAGCAGCGCCATGTCAATTCGACCTGTGCTCCAGATAAACGGCCAGACTCCGCAGGAACGCGCCCTTTTCCCCGAAGGGCTCCAGCTGCCTTTCGGCGTCCAGCGTTTTCTCATGAAGCAGCGCGCGGGCGCCGTCAAGGCCATAGGCGCGCACGAACGTACGTTTGTCCTGGGCTTCGTCCTTGCCGAGCGTTTTTCCCATCGCAGTCTGCGAGCCAGTGCAGTCAAGGATGTCGTCGGCGATCTGGAACGCCAGCCCGACGTTCTCTCCATACTTCATGAGCCGCTGCAGAAGCCCGCCCTCCGCGCCCGCCAAGATGGCGCCCGCGCACAGCGCGGCGCGGATCAGCACCATCGTCTTCATCGAAGCGATGTCCATGACAAAATCCCGGGCGTCCGTCTGGCTGGCGCGGTCCGTGTCGAGCACCTGACCGCCGCAGATTCCTTCCGGGCCGAGCGCCTGCGCGAAAAGAGCGAGCGCTCGCACGCAGCGCTGCGGGTCAGCGCCGTTTTTCAGCAGACCGTCAAGCGCAGTCTCGAACGCGCAGAGAAACAGCGCGTCGCCGGCCAGCAGCGCCAGCGACTCGCCGTAAACGACATGGTTCGTCGGCTTGCCGCGGCGCAGCGTGTCGTTGTCCATGCAGGGCAGGTCATCGTGAATCAAGGACGCGGTATGCGCCATCTCAAACGCCGCCGCCATCGGCAAAACACTCTCTGTTTTTTCTCCCATGATCTCCGCGCCGGCCATGCACAAAACCGGGCGCAGGCGCTTACCTCCCGCCGAGAGAGAATAATTCATGGCCTCGCGCAGCCGCGCCGGAATGCGGCAATGCGCCTCTTCGCAAAAAGTCCGCAGCGATTTTTCAAAAAAAGCCGCGCGGCAGCTCAGTTCTTTTTTAAAGTCCATTTTTATCTTCTTCCTGCCGGTCAAAGTCGCTCAACGTTCCGTCGTCCTCCAGTTTCTTGATCTTTCCTTCCGCTTCGGCAAGGAACCGGCGGCACTCGGCCACGAGCTTCTGCCCTTCCTCGTAGAGCGCCAGCGTCTGTTCAAGCGGCATCGCCGTACGCTCCATGCTTTTCAAGATTTCTTCAAGGCGTCCGATTTTTGCTGAATAATCCATCTTCACGACTCCAATCAAAGCTCCCCGCAGAGAGAAAAATGTTCTTCTTAAGAAAATATCGTCCAGATCGCTGAAAACATTTGCTTTAATGCCCCTACCTGTGTTAGAATTCACTGGTTGTTACTGAACACTACACAAAGGAGGCTGCTTTAAATGTCCCAGGTATGTGACTGCTGTGGTCGCGGTCCTGCGACGGGAAATCAGCTGAGCCACTCTCATCGCAGAACCCGCAGACGCTGGCTGCTCAACCTTTTCTCCGTCCGCGTGGATCTTGGCGGCGGTGAAGCGAAGAGAATGCGCATCTGCTCCCGTTGCCTTCGTTCCGGAAAAGTCAAGAGAGCGCTCTAATCAAAACGGACAAGCCGCTGCTCCTTGTGCTGCAATGATTTCAGCCGGAGCTTTTCCGGTAGAACGGACACGCCGTGAGGCCCGCAAGGGCCTCTTTTTTTGTCCCCGAACCCTGTCATGACGGTGAAAAGTTTGCCCCTGTCGGGAGCAGACTTTTCACCGTCGTTTTTTTATTCGCCGCGGAACCGCTCGAGGATCTCCAGAGCCTCCGCTTCATCCACCAAAATCTCCCGAGGCTTGCCGCCATGCTGCGGCCCGACGATTCCCATGGACTCCATCGTATCGACCATGCGGGCGGCGCGGGTAAAACCGACGCGCATCTGGCGCTGCAGGCCGCTCGACGAAGCCACACCGGTGCTGAGCACAATCTTGATCGCCTCTTCAAGGCGGTTGTCTTCAAGAAACTCGGAAGAATTTCCGCCTTTTTCATCACTTGAGTCTTCCAGATCGACGTATTCGGGATCGCCGAAGGTACTGCGCAGATATTCGACGATTCTGATGTTCGTCTGCTCGTCCAGGAACGGCGACTGGATTCGCAGCGGATGCGGCGTCTTGGTGCTGACAAAGAGCATGTCGCCCTTGCCCAGCAGGTTTTGCGCGCCGGATTTGTCCAGAATGGTTTTCGAGTCGATCACCGACGGCAGCGCGAAAGACACCCGCGCCGGGATGTTCGCCTTGATGGTTCCGGTCAGCACGTTGACGGAGGGGCGCTGCGTCGCCAGCATCAGATGAATCCCGGAAGCGCGCGCCTTCTGCGCCAGGCTCATGATGCAGTCTTCCACTTCTTTCTGAGCCGTCATCATCAAGTCGGCCAGCTCGTCCACGATGATCACGATATGAGGCAGGCGATCCTTGGGAAGAACTTTGCTGTTGTACGAAAAGATATCCTTTACCTTGGCCTGATAGCAGACGTCATAGCGCCGCTCCATCTCGCGCACGGCCCAGGCCAGGGCATGCACGGCACCTGCCGCCGAGACGATAGGTTTGGCGAGGATATGCGGCAGCGACTCGTAGATGCCCATCTCGACCCGCTTCGGATCGACCATGATGAAGCGCAGCTCTGCGGGCGTGTTATGATAACACAGAGAGACAATGCAGTTATTGACGAAAATGCTCTTCCCCGACCCCGTCGTTCCGGCGATCAGCAGATGCGGCAGGTCTTCCAAACCGGAGATGAGGATGCGTCCGTCCACCGTCTGCCCCAGCGGCAGCGGCAGCCTGAGCTTCGTTTTCTGGAAAACGTCGCTTTCCAGAATCTGGCGCAGCGGCACGGAACGGCGATTGACGTTCGGCAGCTCGATGCCCACATACGAAGTGCCGATGATCGGCGCTTCCACTCGAATCGAAGAGACGCCCAGCGCCACAGCAATGTCGCTGCCGAGAGCCGTCACCTTGCTGACCTTGATGCCAGGAGCCAGCTGGATCTGATACTGCACGACCGTCGGGCCGATGATCGTGCGCTTCAGTTCCGCGGACACGCCGAAATCGGCAAGCGACAGAATCACTTTCTGTCCGTTTTCCTGCGCCTGCTGGTCGTCGACGACTTCCTTGATGTCCCGATGCGGGCCGAGCAGATCGAGCGGCGGCGGGAAACTTCCCGCAGGAATCGGGCGTCCCGCGCAGAACTGCACGCTCTCCGTCCCAGCCAGATCTCCCGACGGCTCCACCTCCACGGAAGGCTTTTTGCTGATCGGCACAGGACCGGCCGACGCAAAGACGCTTTCCGCTCCGCCAGCGCTTTTTGATTCTTCAGCGCCGGCGGCCGACGCTCTTTCGCCATGCGTTTCGGGAAGATCATCTTCCCGTGCCTCCGCCGCTTCATGGCCATAGCTGCCGGATTGAGGCACGTTGGCAAAATAATCGCCGTAGTTTTCGCCTTCTGAGTTTTCCTCCTGCTCGTCGGCGTACTGCGCGGCGCACTCGTCGAGAATTTCGCCGTCTTCATGTTTCTTCCTGCCATGACCGAACAGAGCCTTCACGGCAGCTCCCAGCGAGGCCCACAGGCCTGCTTTTACGCCGCCGCTCTGGAGCGGGATTTCCGTTTCAGAAGCGGCGTCTCCGGCAGCACCGGCTTCTCCGACGGGCAGCGGCTCTTCCGGAATGCTTTCTTCCGGCTGCTCCGCTTCGCCTTCGCACTGCACTGCCGGCGCGTTTTCTCCCGCGGCCTGAGCGGCACTGGGATCAAGAGACGATTTTTCGCGGCGCCAGCGCGGCATGTGAATAAACGATAAACGCTCGCGGAGCCAAGCAACACGAGCGGCGTTGAGATGTCCATAATTGAATGCCGCCGCGCCGACAAGACACAGCCCCGTCAGCATTGTCCCGATCACGCCGATAAAACGGGGCAGCACCTGAGAAGAGACGCTCCCCAGAATGCCGGGACTGAGAAAACCGATATTTTCGCCGACGCCGACGCGCCGAAGCATTCCCAGAAACAGACAGGCAGCGCCGTAAAGACAAAAAGTCCCCATCCATTGGCTGAAAACGGAATGAACCTGACGGTACAGCAAAGAACAAAAAAGGCCGTAGAACAAATGCAGCAGCAGCAGCACAAGACCGCCGCCCGCCAGCCGCAGCAGGCAGCCCGCCATGTCCTTGCCCAGCACTCCGGCGCCTTTGGTGAACAGCGAGGCCGTAACGTACAGCAGAATTGCAGCCAAAAAAATCTGACACAGACGGAACAGCGCGCCGAACTCAAAACTGCGTTTGGCCGCCCTGCCGCGTGCAGACTGAGTTTTCGTAGCGCGCCGCCGCGATTTAAAGCGATTTTTCGAGCTCATCTCTCAGCGGCCGTCCCTCCGACGACAAGCCCATCGATCAGCAGCGATGGCTGTCCGTCTGTAACAGGGAGGCTTTGTCCCTCCTTTTCGCACATACCCGGCTCCATGTGGAGCCTTTTGCCGACGGCTCGGATTCCCATCAGCGCGTCGATGCCGCGGCCGATCAGCGAAGCGCCTTTGACCGGGTGCGTTATTTTTCCATCTTCAATCAAATAGCCCTGCGTGACGTCAAAGACGAACTCCCCCGTCGTCGTATTGACCTCGCCGCCGCCCATGCGGCAGACGAAAATTCCACGGGGAACGCTCTGGATCATCTCGCCCTGCTCGCGGGTCCCTTCGGCCACAAAGGTGTTGCTCATGCGCGGCGTCGGCAGGCAGGCATAGGACGAACGCCGCCCATTGCCGCTCAGCGGCAGGCCGTACAAGCGCGCGCACCGTTTGTCCGTCAGATAGTTTTTCAGAATTCCCCGCTCGATAAGGACCGTCCGCTGAGAGGGCGTCCCTTCGTCGTCGCAGGCAAAAGAACCGTAGAGGCCGGGAAGCGACGCGTCGTCAACGATCGTCACGTCCTCCGCCGCGACCTGTCTGCCGATTTTTCCCGCAAAGGACGACTGTTCCTCAAACACGAGATCGGCTTCCATTCCGTGTCCGCAGGCCTCGTGAACGATGGTGCCGCCGGCTTCGTCCGATAAAAGCACCGGCATGGCGCCCGTCGGACACTCCGCCGCCTCGAGATTGACCAAAGCCTCCTGAAGCGCTTTTCGCGCCACATTTTCTGCGGAAAGCTCCCGAAAGAACGCATGGGCGTCTCCGGACATGGAAAAAGCATCGTAGCCGCTCTCCAGTCGTCCATTGCGCTCCACGATCACCTCGGCGGCAAAAGAGCAGCGCTCCACTTCCCCGGAATGGATTCCTTCCGGGGAAACGACGACGTACCGGCGCGCGTTTGCAGAACAGGACAGCGTAATCTGTCTGATCCAGCCGCACTCAGTCCGCAGGCGGCGGTCAGTTTCACCGAAAAAATCCACGTCCTCCGGAAAGAACGCCTGCACGCGATCGATCGGGAAAGTCACCGCAGGAACTTTTCCGCCTTTGACGGAAGCGATGCGGACCGCTTCTGCAAGAGCGCGCGGCGCGCCGTCCCGTTCGACGCCGGAAATCACGGCAAAAGCCGAGCTTACGCCCTTCAGCAGGCGGGCAGAACAGCCAGCGGACGAAGAGCTGGAAACCTCCTCGACTTTCCCGTCGCTGTAGAACAAACTGCGCGACGCGGAACGCTGAAAGTACAGATCTCCCCCGTCAATACCGGGCAGAGCGCTCAAAAACTGCGCGCAGTCCTCCAAAGCGGCCATTAATCTTTTTTCTTCCCCTGCAGCCGCCGCGCCGGCGAAGGGATAAGCCAAGGACGCCGAACTCCCTTCACGAACGCCGGCGCGCGCAGCTTTGCCGTACAAGCGCCGCTGTACAGGGCAACCCAGCCGATGCCGGGAACGACGAGATCCTCTTCGGGGTGAATCTGGAACTGCTCCTCCCGCCAGCTCTGCGTCTGCAGTTTCGCCGCGCATTTGCGGCACGGCGGTACCAGCAGCTCGCCGGCATGATCCTTCATCAGGCTGTCGATGCGTTCTTCGCGCGTGCGGTGAATCGTGACGCTGTCGGGCGCGAAAATTCCCAAGCGGACCCAGCCGCGCTCGCCCGCATCCGTAATTGTAAGCTGCGCCAGACCGCCCCAAAAGACGGTTTGACCGGTCTTCAGCACCTCGATGCTGCTTTGAAAAGCTTTTTTCGGCGAAAGGGCGGCGAGGCAGTCGGGGCAGAGCACGGGCACAAAGGGATCCTCGCCCTTCAGACCGGGAGCGTCCACCAGGATCGGCCCGTCCGTCATCTGATACTCCGTCAGGCCCACAGTCGTGCCGGGCAGACGAGACACCGTCGGTGCTTCATTTTTCAAGAGCGCGCCGAGAAGCGTGCTCTTGCCGACATTGGCGGCGCCGGCAAATAGGAGCCGGTCGTCGGCGCCGAACGTTTCCTCGATGTGCCGCCGCAGTTCGGCCATATCGCCGCGGTTCTGCGCCGAGACCAGGAGAATCTGTTCCCGGCGGACGCCCGTGCGCTCCGACAGCCACTGCAGCACATCTTTGCGTGTCGTCCACGGCTCAAGCAGATCGATTTTGTTGGCGATAACAAAGACAGGTTTTTCCATGCTTTCCGCCCAGTCAAGATCGGGCAGGGAAATTTCCGGGCGACTCACATCAAGAACAAGGAACAGGGCGGCGGCCCCCAGCGCATGGGCTCTGATGTCCTTTTGAATCTCCGGGTCAGCGAGCAGCGCCTTGCGGTAAACGCCGTAATGCTTCATTTGAAAACAGCGTTTGCAGAGCACGCCTTCGTCGGGATTCTTTCCCGGCACAAGATAGCCGGGAAGATTCTCGTCAACACTCTGAAAAACAGCTCCGCAGCCGGGACAACGTTTCTTCTCTTTCATCGGAAGCGCTCCTTCCTCCATTTCCACAAGTTATTTGCTTTTGCGGTAGAGCCGCACGTTTTTCTGGTGCTCGCCTTCTGTCTTGGCAAATCGATGACTCCCGTCCCCACGGGCCACATAATAAAGAAAATCATTCTTCTCAGGCGCCAGCGCGCCTTCCCAGGCTTGGGCCGAGGGAACGCAGATAGGAAGCGGCGGAAGTCCAGCGCTCTTATAGGTATTGTACGGCGAATCCAGTTTAAGATGCTTGAACAGCACGCGCTTCAGCGTTTCGCCTGTCTGCAGATACCACGCGTAGACAACGCTGGCATCGATCTGCAGCAGCATGTTTTTAGTCAGCCGGTTCTCGATGACTCCGGCGATCACGGGGTATTCGCTGTCGATCTGCGCCTCGCGTTGCAGCAGAGAGGCGATCACCGCCGTCCGCAGGGCGCTGTCCTTATCGGTCAGAAGTGCGCCGAAACGAGCATGCCACGCCGCCGACGCCTGCCTGACAAGCTCCGGCAGAGAGTCCTCCGTCAAAGAATAGGTTTCGGGCAAAAGGAACGCGGCACGTCCTTCGGGCGCGTCAGGCAGAAGGCGGCGCATGGCCGCAGGGAAGTTGCCGAGGTCGTTCAGGGCAGCTTTCTGCGCTTTGCCGCTCCCCTGCGAAAAGGGCCTTTGCGGCAGCGCGCCGGGAACGATAGTCGCGCTGAAGTACGAGGGCTCGGCATTCTTCAACTGTTCAGCGACATACCATGAAGGGCCGGAAGATATGCGATACCCGCCGGCGCGAAGCGAACGGTCGGCGCCCTTCCTGCCGAGCCAGTACAGCAGATTGCGGCGGTCGGCAACAAGCTTCTCTTCGGCGATCCTCTGTGCAAAGCGGCTCAGTGATTCTCCCTCTTTCAGGAAGAGCTGAACCGTCTTTTCGTCCTT
>Ga0129314_1001015_pt1 | contig 22593 bp, 20 predicted proteins | sample O1111metagenome_FD_94431 | JGI IMG/M metagenome (GOLD analysis project Ga0129314, IMG submission 94431) | Orangutan individual fecal microbial communities from fecal samples from Wisconsin, USA - O1111 metagenome | ecosystem: Host-associated > Mammals > Digestive system > Large intestine > Fecal... | reverse complement strand
GATGATATACTTCACCACACGGTCAAAAAGATCCTGCTTGTTGATGCGGTGGCGCTTGACAATATCGCGGGAGACGACGGTGTGGTAAATGCCGTTGACGATCTGATAGGCGCTCTGCTCATCATACTCGCTGAGCGCCACAATGGGGAAGCCGCCGAAGCGGATATACTCCTCCAGCAGTTCCCTGCGGGATAAGGCGCTACCCGCCTTGAAGTCCAGATACTCCTTGAACGACAGCGTGTAAACAGGAATGGACACATAGCGGCCCGTCAGATAGGTGGAGATCTCGCTGGACATGAGCTTGGAGTTGGAGCCGGTCACATAGATGTCGGCATCCGCACGTTCCAGCAGGCTGTTGACTGCCTTCTCCCAGCCGGTGATCTCCTGAATCTCGTCCAGCAGGAGGTAGCAGTGTCCCTTGCCCGCCATGGCCGCGGTCAGCTCGTCATACATCTGCTTGGCGGTGATGTTCTCGGGAATATCCATCTCCGTGTACCGCTTGCAGATGATCTGATCCTCCCCTACGCCGCGCCGCAGCAGCTCTTCTCTCAGCATCTCAAAGATCGTAGACTTGCCGCAGCGGCGGATACCGGCAAGTATCTTGACGAGCGGCTTGTCGATAAACGGCTCGATCGCCGCAATATAATCCGGTCTGTTGATCATCGTATCGCCCCCTTACAGCTATTAGTATACCCAAAAGAGTTCAGATATTCAACAAGTTTTTAAGGTCTAACACGAAAAACTTTTTATAAAACCTCAAGGCAAGGCTGTTCGTCCGTCCCTTTCGCTCACACCAGCAATTCCGCTATGTAGCGCACCTCGACCTCATGGCCGATCGCAGTGCGGTCTGCGCGGGTATAGTTCGCAGTTCGTGCGGTACTCATCTTCTTGACCATCTGGCCGCCGACGGAGCCGGCCTCACGGGAGGTGAGATCGCCGTTGTAGCCTTCCTTGAGGTTGACGCCCATCTCGGCGGCGGCTTCCATCTTGAACTTGTTCATCGCGGCCTTGGCTTCGGGGACATTGATCTTATTGTTGTTCTTAGCAGACATGATATTTTCTCCTTCTTGATTGATGACTTTTTGTCGTTTGTTGTGCGCTTTGGGTATCGCAAGGGTAGTTTGACTCGCATCCGCGCGGATATGCGCGCACTGCGCTGGTAAGTTTTGCTCGCCGCACGCGATTTGACAATCGATTCTCTTTCCTCTATAATTTATAATCAATTCAAAAATTTCCGGAGGTATTGCATTATGATCTCTTCCGATAACCGTCACTATCGCTACGGCAAGGGCCAGCTCATCGAGGTCATCTGCCAGCTGCGCTTCCCCACCATTCTGTCGATCGACACGCGCGAGCCCGCGGACTTTCAGGAGACCATCCGCGCCGCCTTCCCGCGCTACCAGTGCCAGGTCGAGCAGGCGCCGGGCGTGAACGGCGCGGCCGCCAAAAACGTCAACAACCACACCTTCCTCTCCGAAGACGGCGGCTACAAGCTGAGCCTTACGAAGGATTTCATCGCCCTTTCCACGATGCGCTACTCGCACTGGGAGGATTTTGCCGCCAAGCTCGACGAGCCGCTCGGCCAGTTCATCAAGATCTACCGTCCCGCCTGCTTCGACCGCGTGGGCCTTCGCTATGTGAATGCCTTCTCGCGCGAGCAGCTCGGCCTTGTGGGTCGCCGCTGGAACGACCTTTTGCAGCCGTCCTATCTCGGCGTGCTCGACGAGGACGACATTGACGAGGCAAGCGTTGTCAAGTGCTCGGTCGACATTGAGCGCAAACTCGACGCGCAGGCCGCGCTCAAGCTGCACGCCGGTCCCGGCTTTGTGCAGCGCAACATCCGAAACGGCAATCAGGTTCAGCGCGTGCAGGAAAATGAGATCCGCTTTATCCTCGATCAGGACGTTTACTCCATCGGCAAGGTGAAGGTCGCCGCCGTGCCCGAAACGCTCAACGCCCTGCACGGCCACGCCGACCAGATCTTTTCCGATGCCATCACCACCGTGCTCCACGACGCGATGGAGCCTGAGTATCTGTAAGCATGGCAAGGAAAACGCACGAACTCGCGCTCTGCGGCGTGCTCTGCGCGCTCGCCGTTGCCTTTTTGTGGCTCAGCGGCGTGCTGCCGCTCTCTACCTACTTCTGGCCTATCCTCGCCTCCTCGGTGCTGCTCATCGCGCGCGAGGAGTGCCGGGCAAGCTACGCATGGAGCTGCTTTGCCGCCTCTGCCATCCTCGGCCTTTTGCTGTGCGCGGACAAGGAAGCATCTCTTGTCTTCTGTTTTCTCGGTTACTACCCCCTGCTCAAGCCGAAATTTGACGCGATATCGTCCCGCGTGCTGCGCTTTGCGGCAAAGCTCGGGCTCTGCACCGTCACGATGGGGCTTTTGTACGCGCTCATTCTCTTCGTTTTCAAGCTGCCCGCTGTGGTGCAGGAGTTTTCCGAGAGCGCGCCGTGGCTGCTCGCCGCCACCGTTCTGCTGGGGCTAACGCTCTTTTTCGTCTATGATCTTGCCATCGACCGCGTCGCCGTCATCTACGCCCACCGCCGCAGAAAGCACTGAGCCGGCCGTCGCACTCTTTCCCTAAAAAGATGCAAAAAAGGAACCTTCCTTGCGGAAGGTTCCTTTTTTCATGCAAACAGGTCAAAATCAGTCCACCACGAGCTTGCCCTCGGCGTCCACGTGCGCCTTTTTCACCTCGCCGCCGGTGTACTTGATGATCGCGTCCAGACGCATCCCGGAGGGATAGTCCGACACGAGCGTGTAGGCGACGCCGCGGCGCTTGGCGCGGCCCGTACGGCCGATGCGGTGCACATAGTATTCGTTTTCGAGCGGCACATCGTAGTTGAAGACGGCGTCCACGTCGTCCACGTCGATGCCGCGCGCGGCCACGTCGGTCGCAACAAAGACCGGCAGCTCGCCGCGGCGGAAGCGCGCCATGACCGCCTCGCGCTTTTTCTGCGGGATATCGCCGTGGATGCAGTCCACGTCCAGCCCCTCCATCATCAAAAAGGCCTTGAGGCGCTCCGCCATACCCTTGGTGTTGCAGAAGGCGATCACGCGCTCGTGCCCCTCGGCGCGGATGATCTGCGCCATGACGTGCGCCTTGTCGTTCTGGCCCACGTCGATGCGGTACTGCGCGATGTCGGGCTTGTTCTCCTCTTTCGCCTGCACGGTGATCTCCTCGGGGTCGCGCTGGTACATCCAGCTGATGTCCATGACCTCGCGCGAGATGGTCGCGGAGAACATACCGAGGTTGCGGCGGCTCTTGAGCTTATCGAGAATGCGCGTCACATCGTGAATAAAGCCCATGTCGAGCATCCGGTCGGCCTCGTCGAGCACAACGGTCTTGACGTTATCAAGCTTGACGGTGCGGCGCTTCATGTGGTCGCTCAGGCGGCCGGGGGTCGCCACGACGATCTGCGGGTGCTTTTTGAGCGCGTCGATCTGCTTGCCGATGGGCGCGCCGCCGTAAAGGCAGACGATGCGAACGCCCGGGAGATACACGCAGAGGTCGCGCAGCTCCGACGTGATCTGCATGGCAAGCTCGCGCGTGGGCGCCAGGATGACCGCCTCGGTCTCCTCGCTGCCCGGCTCGATGTGCTCGATGATGGGGATGCCGAAGGCGAAGGTCTTGCCCGTACCCGTGGGCGCCTTGGCGATGACGTCCTTCCATTCGCGCATCGGCGGGATGCAGCCCGCCTGCACGGGGGTACTCTCCTCGATATTCTTCTTTTTCAGTGCGCGCTGCACCTCTTCGGTCAATCCGAGAGCGTCAAAGCGCACGCCCTGTGTCAATTCCATAGCGTTTTCCTCTGTTTTCTCATATTTTCAGTCATGGATGATTATATCATGGCTGTCAATACTGGGAAACCGCCGCATGATGCAAAAGAGGGATGGCTTTGCCATCCCTCTTTTCTCATTTTCACTTGTGCGGCACGTGCCAGATCGTGTCGGCGTATTGCTTGACGGCGCGGTCGGCGGCAAAGATGCCGCTGCGGGCGATGTTGTAAAGCGATTTGCGGTTCCACTCCTCGCGCGCGGAGTAGGCCTCGGCCATGCGCTGCTCGGCGGCACAGTAGGAGGCAAAGTCCTGCAAGAGCATATACTCGTCGCTCAGCAGCAGGCGCGAGGCAAGATCTTCGTAAGTGCTGCCGTCGGAAAAGCCCTGCTTGAGCTTGTCGATCACGCAGCGCAGGCTCTCGTCGCGCGTATAGAGCTTCTGCGGGGTGTAGCCCTCGCGCTTGAGGCGCACGACCTCGTCGGCGTGCAGGCCGAAGAGGAACATATTCTCATCGCCGAGCACCTCGTGCATCTCGACGTTCGCGCCGTCGAGCGTGCCGACGGTCAGCGCACCGTTCATCATGAACTTCATGTTGCCCGTGCCGCTCGCTTCCTTGCCGGCGGTAGAGATCTGCTGGCTCACCTCGCTTGCGGGCATCAGGTGCTCGGCGAGCGAGACGCGGTAGTTTTCAAGGAAGACTACTTGCAGCTTGTCGCGGCAGACGGGGTCTGCGTTGATCTCAGCTGCCATGGAGTTGATAAGGTGGATGATGCGCTTGGCAACAGCGTAGCCGGGCGCGGCCTTTGCGCCGAAGAGGAACACGCGCGGCTGCATGGCGCGGCCGGGGTCGTTCTGCAGCAGCTGATAGAGATAGAGGATGTGCATCGCGTTCAAAAGCTGGCGCTTATACTCGTGCAGGCGCTTGACCTGCACATCGAAGATCGCGTCGGTGTTGAGCACGACGCCCTGCGTCTTTTTGACATAAGCGGCAAAGTCGAGCTTGTTGGCGCGCTTGATCTCGCCGAGGCGGTCGAGCACGGCGGTGTCGTGCGCGTAGGCTTCAAGTTTTTTGAGCGTTTCCGGGTGCAGCAGGTACTCGTCCCCGCCCGCGAGCGCGCGCACCAGCTCGTCGAGCCGCGGATTGATCTGCGCGAGCCAGCGGCGGTGGTCGATGCCGTTCGTCACGTTCCTGAACTTCTCCGGCTCCATGGCGCACTGGTACTTAAAAACATCGTTGCGCAGGATGTCGGAGTGCAGGGCGCTCACGCCGTTGACGGCCATGCCGCCGGCGATGCAGAGGTTCGCCATGCGCACCTGACCGTCCCAGATGATGGCCAGCTCGCGCGTTTTGGCGGGGTCGTGGTAGTAATTCTCGATTTTTTCCTGATAGCGGCGCGCGATCTCCGTCAAAATCGTCCAGATGCGCGGCAGGAGCGACTGCATCAGCTCCTGCGGCCAGCGTTCGAGCGCCTCGGCGAGCACCGTGTGGTTCGTGTAGGCGACGGAATGGGTCGTGATGTGCCACGCCGTGTCCCAGTCGAGCCCCGCGTCGTCCATCAGGATGCGCATGAGCTCGGGAATGACGAGCGCGGGATGCGTGTCGTTGATCTGGATGACGTTCTTTTCGTGGAAGTTCACCGCTGTTCCGTAAAGCTCAATGTGCTTGCGCACGATGGACTGCACCGTGGCCGAAACGAAGAAGTACTGCTGCTTTAAGCGCAGGCTCTTGCCCTCGGGATGGTTGTCCTCGGGGTAGAGCACCTTTGCGATGGTCTCGGCCATGGCGTGCTGCTCCTGCGCGCGCAGGTATTCGCCCCGCGAAAAGAGCGACATATCGAGCGGCACGGGGGACTTTGCATCCCAAAGGCGCAGGGTGTTGACATTGTCCGTGCCGTAGCCCGCGATCTCCATGTCGCAGGGGATGGCCAGCACCTCGGTCGCGCCCTCCGGCACGACATGCAGCCGCCCGCCGTCCCAGAACTGGCGGATCGTGCCGCCGAAGCGCACGGTCTCCGTCTCCTGCGGCTTCGGCAGCAGCCACGCGCCGCCGAGGTCTTTCCAGTTGTCCGGCAGCTCGACCTGCTGGCCGTCGACGATGCGCTGGCGGAAGATGCCCAGCTCATAGCAGATGGAGTAGCCCGCGGCGGGAATGTCGAGCGTCGTCATCGAGTCGAGATAGCACGCGGCGAGGCGGCCGAGGCCGCCGTTGCCGAGGCCCGCGTCCGGCTCGCACTCAAAAATGTCCGCTGCGCGAAAGCCCAGCTCGTCGAGCGCTTCGGTCAAAATCTCGCCGAGGCCCAGGTTGAAGGCGTTTTTCATGAGGCTCCTGCCCATGAGGAACTCCATCGACAGGTAGTGCACCTTTCTCTTGTGTTCCTCGCGGTCGCATCTCGCGCTGTCCACGCCTCGCTCTGCCATCACATCCCGCAGAACAAGGGCGCTCGCGCGCAGCATCTGCTCGTCGCTCGCCTCTTCCACGGTGCTGCCGAAGCTCAGCTTGAGCTTTTCCCGCAGCGCTTCTTTCATATTCTTCACGGAGTCAATGGTCATAAACTGTTTTTCCTTTTCTGTCAGCGGCAAATGGATCGGTAGATATCGTTGTATGCCTTCGCCGAGCGCGTCCAGCTGAAGTCTGCGGTCATGCCGCGTTTGCGGAGCGCCGCGCAGGCAGTTTTGTTGTTGTGGTAAAGGTCAATGGCTTCACAGACGACGTGGCACATATCGCCCGCGTTGTAGTCTGCAAAGCTGAAACCGTTGCCCGCGCCGTTCCACGCCTCGTAAGCGTGAACAGTGTCCTTGAGGCCGCCCGTCTCGCGCACGATGGGCAATGTGCCGTAGCGCATGGCGATCATCTGCGAAAGACCGCAGGGCTCGCTCTTCGAGGGCATGAGGAAGAGGTCCGCGCCCGCGTAGATCTGCATGGCAAGCTCCTCGGAGTAGCCAAGGTGCACGGCCATTCGCCCGCCGTAGCGCGCGCGGGCATACTCGAAAAAGGTCTCGTACTTCGCATCTCCCTTGCCGAGCACGACGAACTGCACGTCCTTTTCCATGATGGCGTCGAGCGTCTCGCAGACAAGGTCCAGCCCCTTGTGGGAAACAAGGCGCGTGACCATCGCGATGATGGGCGTATCGCTCTTTTCCTGCAAGCCGAGCAGCTTTTGCAGCGCCGCCTTGTCTTTTTTCTTGCCCGCAAGGTTCCCCGCGCTGTAGGTCGCGGCAAGCGCCTTGTCGTGCGCGGGGTCATAGCGCTTCATGTCGATGCCGTTGAGCACGCCGTAGAGCTTGCCCTCGTTCATGCGCATCACCGTTTCCAGCCCGTGGGCAAAGTAGGCGCACTTGAGCTCCTGGGCGTAGGTCGGGCTCACGGCGGTCACGGCGTCGGCGGTGACGATTGCGCCCTTCAGAAGGTTCACATCCCCGTCGAAGGCGAGCGTGCCGCCGTCGAACCAGCCGCTGTCCAGCCCGAAGAGGTCTTCGACCGTCTCGCGGCCGTAGCGCCCCTGATACTCGATATTATGCACCGTGATGACGGTGCGGATGCTCTTGTAAAAGTCGTTTCGCACGGCCTCGTCGCGGATGTAGACCGGCACAAGGGCGGACTGCCAGTCGTTGCAGTGCACCACGTCCGGCTTCTCCGGAAGAGAGGGCAGAAGCTCCGTCACCGCGCGGGAGAAGAAAGCGAAGCGCTCGCCGTCGTCATAGTGGCCGTAAAGCTCTCTGCGGCGGAAGTAGCTCTCATTGTCGATAAAATACCATGTGACGCCCTCGTATTCGAAGGAAAAGAGACCACAGTAGACCTCTCGCCAGGCAAGGCGCACATTGGTCCAGCGCTCAAAGTGCAGCTTCTCTCCCCATTTGTCCTTCACCGTCTCGTAAAGCGGCAGGATGACGCTCACGCTCTCGCCCGTTGCCGCAAGCGAGGGCGGCAGGCTGCCCGCAACGTCCGCAAGGCCGCCGGTCTTGCAAAAGGGCACCGCTTCGCTCGTCACATACAAAATGTTCATGCCGTGGTTCTCCTTTCTCCCGTTCGATCAGACCACGCTGTTCTTGCTCACAACGAGCGGATAGCTCTCGTGGCCGATGAGCGTTCCGCCGCTGCGAAGGCGCACGTTTTTGTCTGCGATGACGCACTTGAGCGTCACGGAGTCCTCCACCGTCATGTTCTTAAAGAGGATGCAGTTTTTCACGCTGCTGCCCTTGCCGACCTTCACGCCCGGGAAGAGGATGCTCCCCTCCACCTCGCCCTCGATCAGGCAGCCGTCGCCGATGAGCGAGTCGACGCAGTGCGTCTCCGGCGCGATGTAGGACGCAGCCTCGTCGTCCTCCTTTGCAAGGATGGGCCGCTCGGGGCAGAAAAGCTCCGCGCGGATGGCGGGGTCCAGGAGCTCCATGCTGCGCTCGTAATACTCGCGCACGGAGCGCAGCTGCGCGGCGTAGCCGTCCCACACAAAGCCGCGCAGGTCGAGCTTAGCGCCCATGGCGCAGAGCACGTCGCGGCGGAAGCTGTACTTTTCCTGTACGATGCACTGCTCCACAAGCTCGATGAGAAGGTCGCGGCGCAGAAGGTAGATCTCAAGCCCGCGGTAGCCCGAGGCCGTGTGCGGCGCGCAGCGCGTCTCGGTCACTTTCCCCGCATCGTCGAGCGTAAAGTAGGTCGCGTTTTCCACAAATGCGCCGTTTGCCGTGCACACGCAGGTGATGTCCGCGCCGCTCGCCTCGTGCGCCTCCAGCACCTGCTGGAGCGGCAGATTGATGATGAGGTCGCTGTCGGAGAGGACGACGTACTTCTGCCGGATCTCCCGCAGGTACGAACGCACGCCCGAGAGCGCGTCGATCTTGCCGCGGAACACCGCGCCGCGGTATTTTCTCTCGTCGGCAAAGGGCGGCAGGAGCTTGAGCCCGCCGTTTCTGCGCGCCATGTCCCATGTCTTGCCGTTGCCGATGTGGTCAATGAGACTCTGATAGTTGCCGTGCAGCACGACGCCGACGTCCGTAATGCCCGCGTTGTGCATATTGGAGAGCATGAAGTCGATGGCGCGGTAGCGCCCGCCGAAGGGCACGGAGCCGGGCATACGCTCCTCCGTCAGCTCACGAAGGCCGGGTGTTTTCGCATAGGCAAAGATAATCCCGTGCAGTCCGTTCATCGTACCGTCTCCTTTCCGTCCGCGCTGCGCATGCGCTTTGCCGCAAGCACATAGTTTTCCGCGACCGCCGCGTCAGGGCCGAGCACCGTAATGCCCCAGTCCTCAGGCTTCACCGCCTCCGGCGGCTGGCCGACGTGCGCGTTTGCCTCCACCACGGCGTTCTCGCCGATGATGGCGTAGGATACCTGCGCGCCGTGCCGGATGACGGCGCCGGGCATCAGGAGCGAATACTGCACGCTCGCCCCCTCTTCCACGGTGCAGCGCTCGGAGAGGACGGAGTTCTCCGCCTCGCCCTCGACCGTGCAGCCGCGCGCGACGACGCTGTGCTCCACATGCGCATTTTTCCCAAGGTAGGCCGGCGGCGCGGAGGACGGCCGGCCATAGATCGGCCAGTCCTTTTCGAGCAGGTCAAGCCCGCTGCCGGTGGCGAGCATATCCATGTTCGCATCCCAGAGCGAGTCGAGCGTACCGACGTCCTTCCAGTAGCCCGAGAAGCGGTAGGCCGCCATTTTCTCCCCGTTTTGCAGCATCTTCGGGATGATGTTCTTGCCAAAGTCGTTGCTGCTCGTCTCGTCGCTCTCATCCTCGATGAGATAGCTTCTGAGCTTTTTCCACGTGAAGACGTAAATACCCATGGAGGCAAGGTTGCTCTTCGGCTGGGCGGGCTTTTCCTCAAATTCCGTGATGGTATCGTTCTCGTCCACGCTCATGATGCCGAAGCGCGGTGCTTCCTCCCAGGGCACCTCCATCACGGAGATGGTGCAGTCCGCGCCCGTCTTTTTGTGGTGGGCGAGCATTTTGTCGTAATTCATCTTGTAGATATGGTCGCCCGAGAGGATAAGCACATAGTCGGGGTCGTACATATCGACAAAGCCGATGTTCTGGAAGATGGCGTTGGCCGTGCCCTTATACCACGAAGCGCCGTTCGCGCTCTGATACGGCGGCAGGATATGTACGCCGCCGTCGGCGCGGTCAAGATCCCACGGCTGGCCGGAGCCAATGTAGCGGTTGAGTTCCAGCGGGCGGTACTGCGTCAGCACGCCCACGGTGTCGATGCCGGCATTGGCGCAGTTCGAGAGCGGAAAATCGATGATGCGGAACTTGCCGCCGAACGGCACGGCGGGCTTTGCCATGTTCTCTGTGAGCACATAGAGCCTGCTGCCCTGCCCGCCGGCAAGCAGCATGGCGATACATTCTTTTTTCACGCTGTTTCTCTCCTCCTTTTAGTTGTCCGGCGTGCTTGCGTCGGACGGTATGCTTGCTTGTTCTATTTTCCAGACTCCCTCGCCCGCAAAAAACGCTGCACCGAGCGGCGGGAGCTTCACGCAAAGAGACTGTTCCCGCCCGTGCGAGGGAATGGGCAGGACTTCGACGGTCTTTTCGTTGCGCCACTCGCCTGTGCCGCCGTATTCCGCGCAGTCGGTGGTAAAGACCTCGCGGTAGCGCTTTTTCGGCGGCACACCGAAGCGGTACTCTCCCTGCGCAACGGGGGAGAAGTTGACCGCGGCGATCAGCTCGCGGCCCTTGCAGTCGCGCCGCAGGAAGACGACCACATTGTTGTGATTGTCGTCCGGGACGAGCCATTCAAAACCCTCCCAGGAAAAGTCGATGTCCCACAGGGGGCTTTGCGATAGGTAAAAGGCGTTGATGTCCTTGAAAAAGCGATGGAGCTGCTGATTTTTTTCGTTTTCGAGCAGGTACCAGTCGAGCTGAGAGGCAAAATCCCACTCGTGCCACTGTCCAAGCTCCGCTCCCATGAAGGTGAGCTTCTTGCCCGGATGGGCGAGCATATACGCCGTGAAGGCACGCACGCCCGCGAGCTGCTGCCGATCATCGCCCGGCATCTTGCCGCGAAGCGATCCCTTCATGTGCACGACCTCGTCGTGCGAGATGGGCAGGACAAAATTCTCCGAAAAGGCATACATCAGCGAAAAGGTGATGTCCTTGTGGTGGTACTGGCGGAACCATGGGTCGAGCTTCAGGTAGTGGCACATATCGTTCATCCAGCCCATGTTCCACTTGAGCGTGAAGCCGAGGCCGCCGTCCTGCGGCGGGCGCGTGACGAGCGGCCACGCGGTCGACTCCTCCGCCACCATCAGCACGTTGGGGTTGATGGCATAGGCGGTCTTGTTCAGCGCGCGCAGAAAATCGATGGCCTCGAGGTTCTCGCGCCCGCCGTTTCGGTTGCGCGTCCAGTTCCCGTCCTCGCGCCCGTAGTCGAGGTAGAGCATGGAGGCGACCGCGTCCACGCGCAGGCCGTCCACATGGAATTCCCGCAGCCAGAAGGCCGCGGAGGAGAGCAGGAAGCTGCGCACCTCGCCGCGCCCGTAGTCGAATACGCGCGTGCCCCAGCCCGCGTGCTCGCGCTTGAGAGGGTCTGCGTATTCGTAGCAGGGCGTGCCGTCAAAGTCGATGAGCCCGTGCTCATCCTTGCAGAAGTGGGACGGCACCCAGTCGAGGATAACGCAAATGCCCTTTTGGTGCAGGTGGTCGATGAGGTACATCAGATCCTCGGGCGTGCCGTAGCGCGAGGTCGCGGCAAAGTAGCCGGTGCACTGGTAGCCCCAGGAATCATCGAGCGGATACTCCGTCACAGGCATGAGCTCAACGCAGTTGTAGCCAAGGCCCGCCACGTAGTCCGCCAAATCATGGGCGAGCGAGCGGTAGTCGTAAAAATCGCCGTTCTCGCGCCGCCGCCACGAGCCGAGATGGACCTCGTAGATGTTGAGCGGCGAGCGGTCAACGGGCGCGGAGGCGCGGCCCGCGCGCCACGCTCCGTCCCCCCAGCGGTAGGGCGGCAGGTCATAGAGCTTGCTGGCCGTGCCGGGACGGGTCTCGGCGTGGAAGGCGTAGGGGTCCGCCTTGAGCACCGTTTTCCCCCGCGCGGAGGTCACGGCGTACTTGTAGGTGTCAAACTGCTTTAACCCAGGGATGAATTTCTCCCACAAGCCGTGTTCTCCGCGTGCCATCGGGAAGGCGCTTGCGTCCCAGCCGCAGAAGTCGCCCACGACGGAAACGCGCGCGGCGTTCGGCGCCCAGAGGCGGAAGAGATAGCCCTCTTCCCCGCCCCGCTGCGCGCGGTGCGCGCCGAGGAAGCGGTAGGCTTCGCTGTCCGTGCCGCCGAAAAAGGCCCCGGCGTCAAATCGTTTCTCCGTCCCTTTCATGCCCATCTCCTTTGCTTTTCCCTACCATAGCACAGCATGCAGCGCGCACCCGGTCGAGTTTCGCCGTCTTATTCCTCCTCCGGCGCGCGCTGGACCGCCGCGCCGCCGAGTCCGAAATCATCCTCTACGCTCGCCGTATCGCGGCGGAGCATATTCTCCATCACGCGGATATCGCTGTCGATATCCATCGCCTCGTTGCGGTAGAGGTCGTCGAGCTGCTTGTCAAAGCCCTTGATGAGAGCGTCCATCGTCTCTTCGATGCGCTCCTGCGCGCGGGAAAGGTTCTCGCCCTCGATGCCCGCCTCTTCAAACTTCGCGTAGCTCGCGAGCAGCTTGAGCGTGGTGGGCAGATAGTAGTTGAGGAAGGTCGCGGCCTGGCGCTGCTTTTCGGGATGCTGCTCGACCTCGCGGAAGATCTTGCCTGCCACAGTCTCAAGATGATCGATCTTTTCACTCAATACAGGGTCGGCGATGCGGTCGTTCGCGCTGCGAATGGCGCGCAGCGCGCCTGCGTAGCCCTCATTCGCCTCCTTGGGCGTCACGTCTTCCTTCTTCGCCGTTTCGTTCGCATAGTCGGCAAAGGCGTCGGCGTTGCGGAAGAACATCCCGCGGCCGCTGTCAAGGTATGCGCCCGCGCCGAGCAGCCCCTTTTCCACCATGAACTCAAGGTCGCCTTCGACCTTCTTGCGGCTCTTGCCCGTCACGGCGCAGAGCTCGTCCACGGCAATGTGGCTGCGCTTGCCCATCACGGCAAGGTAGCGCGCGGCACGCGCGCTGCGGCGCTTCATCCGCTGCCCGGCGACGAGCATGGCGACGCCGCCGGCAAAGAAGCCGATTTCCGGCAGAATGTCCTCCATCATATAGGGGTACCAGCCGTAGGCGATGATCTCGCCGACCTCTGAGATTAAACCGATACCGAAGATCGCGGCGATGGCTGCGCCGATGATCGAGAGGATGCGCGCGGTCTTGTCCGAGGTCTTCGGCGCGCGGTTCATCTTCTTTGCCGTCTGCACGACGGTCTTTTCCACCTTGTTCGCGCTGTGTGCGGTGACGTTCGCGTTGGGGCTGGTGCTCGTGCGCATCCCGCTGCGCGGGGCGCTTGCCTTCTTCGGCTTGTCAGAAAGCTTCGAAATGAGCGCGATCAGGCCGATCGGCCACAGGCCGAAGGCAAAAAGCGCCGCAATGATGATCCAGCTGCCGATATCGCCGCCGTCGTTTTTCTTTGGCGTCTTGCCGCCCTCGTCGAAGCGGAATGAGCCGCTCTCGGGGTCGTACTCAAATTCCTTGCCCATGGATCATTTCTCCTTTTTTTCGCCCGTTCTCGCAGCGCGCTCGCGTTCAAAGTCGATGATGTTCGTCTTCTTGCCGTTCTTTTCATCGAGCACATAGAGCGAGTCGAGCTGCGATTTGAGGTTCGCCTTCACCGAGTCGATGTAGTCGCGGCGCAGCCGCGCCTGCTCCTCGCGCTCCTCGTCGGTCAGTCCCTCGCTCTTCGCCTTGCGCGCCAGCGCGTTGATGCGCGCGATCTTTTCTTCCATCGTCATGTTCTTTCTTCTCCTTACAGGTATCGGCGCAGCAAGAGCGCCGTTCTTCCTTTCTTGCTGAGGCCGCCGACCTCGGCGACCTCGAATTTTCCAAGTCCGCGCGCAGAGATCACATCTCCCTGCGCAACAGGCGCGTCGGCCTTGAGCGTCTCGCGGTGGTTGAGCTGCACGCGCCCGGATGAGATAAGTTCCTGCGCTTTGCCCCGGCTCATTGAAAAGCCGCTCGCCGCCACCGCGTCGAGCCGCAGCGTCGAGACCGTGTCGCGGATCTCTTTGACCTTGAGTTCGGGGATATGCAAGGCGGAAAGCTCGATCTCGCTGAGAGAGAGCTTCACCCTTCCCGCGCTCGTCACATTTTGCAGCAGATACGGCGCAATGTCGCGCGAAACGATCAAATCGCACGCGCCCTCCGACACCAGAATGTCGCCAAGCTTTTCCCTCGTGATGCCCTGCGCCATGAGCGAGCCGAGAAAGTCCCGGTGCGTCAGCATGTCTTCCTTTCGGTAGGTGCAGCGCAGCGCCGTCATGGATTCGCTCTCGTCCGCTTCCTCCTGCCAGTCAGGGAGGAAGAGAAGCATCCTCCGCTCCGCGCGCTCATAGCCGCCGCGAAAGGCGTAGCCTTCGTGGATGGCGGCGGCGTGCAGCAGATCCTGCGCCGCGCGCTGCTCGGCGGGGCTTAAAAAATCCGTCGCCGCGGGGATGTTGCGCTGCCGGCTCTGCTCGCATTTATCGAGGATGTGCGCCAGCAGGATGCGCTCCTCGCCGCTTTGCGCGGCGCGGTCCAAAAGCTGTCTTCTATCCATCAGGTCGCTCCGTTCTGCGTGCGCCACAGCGCGGCGTACTCGCCGTTTTCCTTAAGAAGCGCGTCATGGCTGCCCTGCTCGACGATGCGGCCGTCCTCGATGACGAGGATACGGTCTGCCGAGCGGATGGTCGAGAGACGGTGGGCGATGATGAGCGTCGTGCGCCCGCGCGAAAGCTCGTCGAAGGCGTGCTGGATCTTTACCTCCGTCACGCTGTCGAGCGCGCTCGTGGCCTCGTCCAGAATGAGGATGGAGGGATTCTTGAGGAAGATGCGCGCGATGGACACGCGCTGCTTCTGCCCGCCGGAGAGCATCGTGCCGCGCTCGCCGACGTAGGTGTCAAAGCCGTTCGGCATGGCCATGATGTCGTCATAGATCTCCGCGCGCTTTGCTGCCGCGACGATCTCCTCGTCCGTCGCCTCCGGGCGGCCGTAGCGGATGTTCTCGCGCACGGTGTCGGCAAAGAGGAAGACATCCTGCTGCACGATGCCGATGGCGCGGTGGAGCGAGGACTGCGTGATTTTCCGCACGTCCTCCCCGTCGATGCAGATCGCGCCGTCGCTGACCTCATAAAAGCGCGGGATGAGCTGACAGAGCGTCGACTTGCCGCCGCCGGAGGGTCCCACGATGGCGACGACCTCGCCCGGCGCGATGCGCACGCTCACATCGTGCAGCACGCCGCCCGTTTCCTCCTCCGTGTCGTAGGAAAAGCTCACATGGTCAACGTCGATCTCGCCGCGGCAGGTTTTCAGCTCCTTCGCGTCCGGCGCATCCTTGAGCGCGGGCTCCACGCGCATCAGCGCGACGAAGCGCTCCACACCCGCAAAGCCGCGCGCGAAAATCTCAGAGAAGTTCGCAAGCTTGCGCACAGGGCTGATGAAAGCCGTGATGTAGAGCGAGAAGGTGATGAGGTCGATGTAGTTCATCTCGCCGCGCATGATGAGGTAGCCGCCCACTGCAATCACGGCGGTGGAGAGCAGCGTCATGAAGAATTCCATCGTCGCGTTGAAAACGCCCATCTCGTGATGGAAGGCGCGCTTGGAGACCTTGAATTCCTCGTTCGCGGTATTGAATTTGCCGACCTCCGCCGATTCGTTGGCAAAGGCGCGCGCCGTGCGGATGCCCGAGAGCGAGGACTCGATGCCGACGTTGATGGCGGCGGTCTTCTGCTTTTCGTTGCGCGAGGCGGCGCTCATCTTGCGGCGGCGGGACATGATGGCCGCGAGGAACACCGGCAGGATGCATGCGACCACGAGCGTCAAGCGCCATTCGATCGACGCCATGATGCCGAGCGCACCGACGATCGTGAGCGTGGAGATGAGCAGATCCTCCGGCCCGTGGTGGGCAAGCTCCGTGATCTCGAAAAGATCGCTCGTGAGGCGGCTCATGAGCTGGCCCGTGCGGTTGTGGTCAAAAAAGCTCACGTCCAACTCCTGCACGTGGATGAAGAGGTCGCGGCGGATGTCCGCCTCCACGCGGATGCCGAAGGTGTGGCCCCAGTAGGCGATGACATAGTATAAAAACGCGCGCACGATAAATGCGGCCATCATCACAGCCATCACGGTGAAAAACGTGCGGTACTGCTGATTGGGCAAAAGATCGTACATCGACTTGCGCGTCACGAGCGGAAAGGCAAGGTCGACGAGGGCAACGATCGTTGCACAGGCAAGGTCTAAAACAAACAGGCCGCGGTGCGGCTTGAAATAGGATAGCAAAATTGCAAGCGGTTTTTTGTTTTGAAAATCGCGGGTCGTCATGTCGTCTTACTCCTGCATATAAAGATTCAAGATAATTGTAGCACAGGCGCGCAGGCCTTGCAAGGAAAGCCGCCCCCTTTGCGCAAAAAAAGAGCTGCCAAAAAGCAGCTCTTTTTGTTCACTTGATGCGCACCGTGATCGTCAGCACCGCGCCGCCGACCGTGGCCGTCACGGTCGTGATGCCCGCCTTGATGGGCGAGATCGTGCCGTCCGCCGAGATGGACAGGACGCTTGCGTCCGCCACCGCCCAGGCGACGGCGGCGTCCGTTCCGGAAACGCTCAGGCGGATAGATTCGCTCGCCTTGATCGTGCAGTCGAAGTTGCCCGTCACGTCCTTGGGAAGGGTCGTGCCGACGTTCGTTTTGACGCTCAAGGCCGAGGCGTCCACCGTCGGAGTGACCGGGGTCGTCGTGCCGGGATCGGTCGTCTCGCCGCCCGTCGGATCGCTCACGTTCGGCTCTTCGCCGATGCTCGGGTCATTCTCGCCGTCTGCATCCGTCTCGCCGTCGACGGGCTTATTGATCCCATCCTGCACGCCGGGCTTGTCGCCGTCCTCATTGGGGCCGATCTTGGCAACGATCTTGTCGCCAAAGAGCGACCAGCTCAAAAGCAGCAGCGCCACCACGATGACCGCGGCCATCGCGCCGCGGGCGGAGTGCGTCTGCTTTTTATCCGAAACGCGGCGGCCGCCGCCCTTTCCCGTGCCGTTGTGCTTGCTGATCTTGCGCGGATGGTCGCCCTCCTCGCAGAAGGGGCATCTGCGATAGCTGGGGGAATATTCCTCACCGCAGCGCGGACATTTGAGAAGATCCATAGCGCCGCTCCTTTCTTTTTTCACAAATCGTTGTTCCTGCAGGCGCGCAGACCGCGCCGCTCCTTTACATAATACTTGTTTTTTTGCCCCGCGTCAACCGCAACGCGCAAAATTTTGAGCCGCCGCCTTGCTTTTCCGCCCCGCCGCCCCTATAATAGTAAAAAATACGACATACACGGAGGATGCGGCGATGAACACTATTTTTATCGGCATTGCAGGCGGCACCGGCTCTGGCAAAACGACGCTCACCGAGCATTTGAAGCAGCACTTCGGCGACGATATCAGCGTGGTCCACCACGACAGCTACTATAAGCGCCAGGACCTTCCCTTTGAAGAGCGCTGCCAGCAGAACTACGACCATCCCGACGCCTTTGAGACCGACCTCATGGTCGAGCAGCTCAAGGAACTCAAAGCGGGCAAGGCCATCCGCTGCCCCGTCTACTCCTTCTCCGAGCACCAGCGCACGGACGAGACCGAGCTCATCCAGCCAAGCAAGGTCGTCATCGTCGAGGGCATCCTCATTTTTCAGGACCCGCGCCTGCGCGAGATGCTGGACATCAAGATCTTCGTCGAGACCGACGCGGATGTGCGCATCCTGCGCCGCGCCCTGCGCGACGTGCGTGACCGCGGCCGCACGCTCGAGAGCGTCATCACGCAGTACCTCACGACCGTCAAGCCCATGCACGAGCAGTTCGTCGAGCCGAGCCGCAAGTATGCCGATATCATCGTGCTCGAAGGCGGACACAACCTAGTCGCGCTCGACATGATCATGCAGCGCATCGCCAGCCACATCGCCGCCACGGATTGAATCAGAAAAACGGGAGCAGCTTTCAACTGCTCCCGTTTTTGATCTTCTTATACGCCCGCAAAGTGGAACACCACGCCGATCACAGCGGAAATGCCAATGAAGACGATCGGGTGCAGGTCCTTTGTCTTCTTGACGCAGCGCGTGAAGAAGAGCAGCGCCAACGCAAGGACGATGCCGCGCCAGTTGAACGCGCCGTCCCACGAAAACTTCATCAGCAGGGACGTATCCGCCGACGTGCTCGTGATCCCCGCGATCACCTGGAGCATCACGCCCGCGCAGGCCGCGCCGATGAGGCCCGTGGAGGCCGGGCGCAGCCCGTAAAACGCATCGGCAACAAACCTGCTGTCACGGAACTTTGCAAGCATCGCCGCGACGATCAGGATAACGACGATCGACGGCGTCACCTCGCCGATGGTGGCGATGATCGCGCCGGGCACGCCCGCAACCGTGTAGCCGACATAGGTCGCCATGTTGATGCCGACCGGCCCCGGCGTGGATTCCGACACCGCCAGCATATTCATGAGATCCGTCTGCGTGAACCAGCCGGTGCTCGCGCCGATATCTTTCAGGAACGGCAGCGTCGCCATGCCGCCGCCGACGGCGAAAAGCCCCGTTTTGAAGAATTCCCAGTAGAGGCGAAGATAGAGCGTCATTTCGTCTTCCTCCCCTCAAGCGCCTTGAGCGCAACGCCGGAAAGCGCCGCAAGCAGCACGAACCACACCGGCGAAACACTCAGAAAGATGCTTCCGAGCAGCACAAGGGCAAAGATGAGCGCCGTGCGCTTATCCACGACCGATTTCTTCAGCAGCTTGAGCACGGCATTCAGGATGAGCACGCACACGCACACCTGAATGCCGGCAAAGGCATTCTGCACCCACGCAAGGTGCGAAAAGTTCGTGATGAGCCCTGCAAGGACCGTAATGATGACGAGCGAGGGGAACACGACGCCGAGCGTTGCGGCAATGCCGCCGAGGACGCCTTTTTTCTTCTCGCCGATAAAGGTCGCCGTGTTGACGGCGATGATGCCCGGCGTGCACTGGCCGATGGCAAAGTAATCGACCAGCTCCTCCTCCGTGGCCCACTTCCTGTTCTGCACGATCTCGCGCTCGAGGATCGGCAGCATGGCCATGCCGCCGCCAAAGGTCATCACGCCCACCTTGGCAAAGGTGAGAAACAGCTCCCAGATCATATTCAAAGCAAAGACCCCTTATTCCACATATCCGTAAAGGCCGCGCACCGACACCTCGCCCGTGCGCACGGTCTCCACCGTTCCGTTCTCGCGGCGCACGATGAGGCCGAATTCCTCGTCCACATCCAGCGCCGTGACCTTTTCCTTCGTATCCTGCCACAAAAGCTGCACCTCGCGCCCGATGGTCACGCAGCGGCGGCGGTATTCTTCGAGATAGCCGCTCGTATCGCCCGACTTGAGCGCCGCGCAGAGCGCGTCAAGCTCCTCGATCATCGCCGCGGCCAGCGCCGCGCGCGAGACGCGCCTGCCCGTTTCGCGCAGGATGGACGTTGCGATCTGCGCAACGTCGCCTTCAAAGTCCTCCTCGCGCTGGCTGACGTTGATGCCGATGCCCGCCACAACGTATTGCAGCGCGCCCGTCTCGCCCTCCACGCTCAGCTCGGTCAGGATGCCGCAGAGCTTCCTGCCGTTGAGCACAAGGTCGTTCGTCCACTTGATCTGCACGTTCGTGCCGCCCACACGGTCGACCGCGCGGCTCATCGCAACGGCAACGAGGCCCGTGAGCGGCATGAGCTGCGCGGGGCTCAATTCCGGGCGCAGCAAAACAGAAAGGTACACGCCCTTGCCCGCCGCGCTCTGGAAGCTGCGGCCGCGCCGGCCGCGCCCGCTCGTCTGCTCCGCAGCGACGGCGACCGTGCCGTCCGGCGCGCCGTCGAGCGCGATGCGCTTTAAGTAGGCGTTGGTCGAGTCGATGGAGTCAAAGCAGTCGATGCGCCCACCGACCAACCGCACCGTGCCAAGAAAGCTGCGCACGGTCTGCTCGCTGAGCACATCGGGCAGCGCCTTGAGGCAGTAGCCGCGCCCCGGCACGGCGTCGATCTCATAGCCCTGCGCGCGCAGGGCGGAGATGCTCTTCCAGATCGCCGCGCGGGTGATGCCGAGCGAGGCGCTGATGGACTCGCCCGAAACAAAGCGTCCCTTTTCGCCCAGCAGCAATGCCAAAACCGTTTCTTTTCCCATAGCGTCCTCCGCCGTTACAAAATGTAACCGAAATGTTACCCTTTTGAAGTTGACAGGCGGCGGCTTATCGCTTACGATTGACATAACATCAAATTTCGCGTTCCGCCGCTGCCGTCTTAGGATTGTAGCACGCTTGCCGCCGTATGTAAACCGAAATCTCCCATTTTGGTTTACCCGGCGGTTTCTTTCCGAATTCCCGGTTTTTTCCATTGCCGCACACGAGCATTTCGCATAAAATACGGCGTAGCCGACTATCTTTGACAGGAGCTTTCCCGTGAGTTTTTCTGACCTGACGTTTCTTTTTTACTTCCTGCCGCTCTTTTTCGCGGTTTATTATCTTGTTCCCTTCCGCTGCAAGAACGCCGTGCTCGTGCTCGGCAGCGCCGCGTTCTACTTTCTCGGCGCAGGGGCGCGTGACGCGCTGCTTCTTGGCGCGTCCATCCTCTTCCATTACGGTCTCGCTCGCGCGATGGATGGGAAAGCCGTCCGCGCGCGCAAGGCGCTGCTGCTTTTCGGTCTGTGCGCCGACCTTTTCGGACTGGTCTACTTTAAGTATGCCGCATTTTTACTGGAAAATCTGGGCAAACTGACCGGGCAGACCTTTTCCCCCGTGCATCTCGCCCTGCCGCTCGGCGTAAGCTTCTACCTCTTCCAGAGCGCGGGCTATCTCATCGACGTGTACCGCGGCGCGCGGGCGGAGCGCAATCCCGTCGACTTTTCCGCCTTCGTCCTCGCCTTCCCGCAGCTGACGATGGGCCCCATCCTGCGCTACGACGAGTGGCGCGGCGCGCTCAAGGAGCGCATGATCGCGCGCGGCGACGTCCTCCTCGGCTTTGAGTGCTTCGCCGTCGGTCTTTGCTTCAAGGTGCTGCTGGCCGACCAGCTCGCGCCGCTGTGGGCCTCGCTCGAGCGCATCGGCTACGGCTATCTTTCTGCGCCGCTTGCCTGGCTCGGCGCGGCGAGCTACAGCTTGCAGCTCTACTTCGACTTTTCCGGCTATTCCCTCATGGCAATGGGCCTTGGGCAGATGCTGGGGCTGCGCGTGCCGCGCAACTTTGACCTCCCCTACACCGCCCGCTCGGTGAGCGAGTTCTACCGCCGCTGGCACATCACGCTCGGCACATGGTTCCGCGACTATCTCTACATTCCCCTCGGCGGCAGCCGCCGCGGAAAGGCGCGCACGGCGCTCGCGCTGACGGTCGTGTGGGTCTTCACCGGTCTCTGGCACGGGGCAAGCTGGAACTTTGTCCTCTGGGGCGTGATGCTGCTCGCCTTCATCCTGCTTGAAAAATTCTGCATCGGCGGCTTTCTCAGGGAGCACAGGCTCCTCTCGCACCTTTACCTGCTCTTTGTCATCCCGCAGACGTGGGTCGTCTTCCGCATCACAAAGCTTTCCGACATCGGCGCGTATTTTTCCCGCCTGTTTCCGTTTTTCGGCACGCACAGCGCCGTATCCGCGCAGGACGCGCTCAAGCTGCTCTCGTCCTGCTGGTGGCTGCTGCTTTTATCCGTGCTCTTCTGCCTGCCGCAGCCACGCCGCTTTTATGAAAAGCACCGCGGTACGCTGCTCATCGATCTGCCGCTCTTTGTCCTCTTCTGGGTGTGCGTGTACTTCATCGCTACATCCTCGGGCAATGCCTTCCTCTATTCTCGTTTTTAAGGAGATCGTCCATGTCCTCCCGAATCCCTTCCCTTCTGCTGCCGCTGTGCTTTTTGAGCGCGGTCGCGCTCAATGTCTACCCGCTGCTTGACCCCACGGGCGTATACGGCAGCTATCTATCAAAACTCGACAGGAAAACGCCGCCCGTCGCGGCGGTGGCGCTCGCGGCCGCCGATGGGGTATACCCGTGGAGCGAGAAGGCAGCGTCCGAGCCGCCCCCCGCGCCCGAGCCGCCGCCCGAGCCGGAGCCGGAGCCGGAGCCCGAGCCTGACGCGCCCGCCTCCCCCTTCACCACGGTGGACGCGAGCTACTTTGACGACGCCCTTTTCATCGGCGACTCGCACACCGACGGCTTCAAGGACTATGCGGACCTTCCCAACGCCGACTATCTCTGCCACAACGGGCTGACCGTCTGGTCGGCGGTGGAAAAGGCGGAGTTCCCCGGCAGACAGACGCTCGCCCAGGCGCTAAAGGGCAAGCATTACGGCAAGATCTACCTGATGCTCGGCATCAACGAGCTCGGCACTGGCACAGCGGAGAGCTGGGCCGCGCAGTACAAGGTGCTGCTCGACGAGGTACGTAAGCTACAGCCCGACGCCATCATCTTCCTGCAGGCCATCTTCCACACGACGCAGGAAAAGTCGGACACGACGTTCTTCAAAAATTCGACCATCGACGCGCGCAATGCAGAGATAGAGAAATTCGCCGACAACGAGACGGTCTTCTATATCGACTGCAACCCCGTCTTTGACGACGACACCGGCGCGCTGACGCCGGAATACTCCGGTGACGGCGTGCACGTCAAGGCGCCCTATTATGTGATGTGGCGCGACTATCTCTTTCAGTTCGGCGTGGTGCGATGATCTCAGCGACAAAAAAGGGAACCGCTCTTTGAGCGGTTCCCT
>Ga0129314_1001014_pt1 | contig 22608 bp, 14 predicted proteins | sample O1111metagenome_FD_94431 | JGI IMG/M metagenome (GOLD analysis project Ga0129314, IMG submission 94431) | Orangutan individual fecal microbial communities from fecal samples from Wisconsin, USA - O1111 metagenome | ecosystem: Host-associated > Mammals > Digestive system > Large intestine > Fecal... | reverse complement strand
AGCTTGAACCAGAAGTTGCTGCCCTCTCCCACCTTGCTCTTCACGCCGAACTGCGCTCCGTGGAGCAGGAGAATGTTCTTGACTATCGAAAGTCCGAGTCCCGTTCCGATATTCGCACGCTTGTGGAAGTCGTTCACCTTGTAGTATCTCTCCCACACCATCGGGAGCTGATCCTCGGGTATGCCTATTCCGTGGTCTATGACTTCAAGAAGCACCTCTCCGTTCTCTACCGTCTGCCTGATTATTACGGTTTTGTCGTCTCCGGCATAGTTAACGGCGTTTCCGATGAGGTTGTAGACGACCTGCAATATCCTCTGCTCGTCCGCGTTCACAAATACATCCCTGTCGCTCTCGAACTTTATCGTGTATCCGTCCTTCTCCCGCAGCTTTGCGTATCTTTCAATCGTCGTTCTGATAACGTTTGTGAGGTTGAAATGCGTTATGTTCAGCTTCTGCGTACCGTTTTGATATCGGCTGACCTCGAGCATATCGTTTACAAGTGTAGTTAGGCGGTTCGTTTCATCAATGACTATCTGCATATTCTCCGGCGTAGCTTCTCCGGGGAGGTCGCGCATTGCCTCGGTATATCCCGCAATCATGGTAAGCGGAGTTCTGAGGTCGTGCGATACGTTGGCGATGAGATCCTTCTGCATTTTGTCAAGTCTCGACAGCTCATACGCAGCTTTGTTCAGCGCCGCCGAAAGATTTACGGTTTCCGTGCAGTTTCCGCCGTCGAAGTTTACGTTATAGTCGCCGAGCGCCAGCTTTGCCGCTTCTCCGCTCATCTCACGTATCGGCTTGGACATATGATTTGAAAGGATAAGAGACAGCACAACGGCAAGCACGACAAGCACGATACTTATATAGATAAGCTCGATACGGATTGTAGTAACCGTTGAGTCAAGCGGAATAAGCTCCGTGTTGAACAGCATGAGCAGCTCTCTGCCGTCGTTTTTGTCTATAACTTTCGCGAAAATCACGTTTTCACTGACTTCATCGGCGTCGCGTGAGAACATCTGCCCGAGAGAAACCTCATCCATTGTCTCCCCGCCGTCGCTTAACGCTTTCTGGTAGAGTGAATTTAACAGATGCGGGCTGCCGATATTGTGGATGAAGCAGAAAGAGTTCAGGTGCTGCTCCACAACACGCGTTCCGGTTTTCTCCTGTCCGTTTGACGATATCTCATAGACGGATATGCAGATACCGCTTTTTGATGAAGCAAGACCGGCAGCGTCGTCAAGGACAGCGTAGTCCTCCGTCGTGTCGCTCATGGCAGCTTCAGTCACTTCGGAGGCGCATTTTTTGAGGTCGCGCAGCTTTAGAGAACGGTAAACATCTCCGAGAAGCACCGTCTGGAAGAACCACAGCACCGCTATAACTATCGCGCCGAAGAAAAGAAACGCGAGAAGCAGCTTCCCTTTCATGCTCGACATATGTTCAGACGGCGCACTTTTATGCTTATTTTCTGTCCGGGTCAAAACGATATCCAACTCCCCTCAAGGTCACGATATAGTCGGCGTACTTTCCGAGACTCTTTCTGAGCAGCTTTATGTGAGTATCAAGAGTTCTGTCGTCGCCGAAATAATCGTATCCCCAAACCTCGCTTATCAGCTTGTCCCTGGTGAGCGCGATATTCTTGTTTTTAATCATGTAGAAGAACAGGTCGTATTCCTTAGGCGTCATCTCAACTCTCTCCCCGTCAACGTAAACGATACGCGCGGTGAGGTCAGCCTTAAGTCCGCCGTCCGCGAATGAAACTATCTCGTTCTTCGGCTCTTCGGGGGCTTTGTTGTCCATTCTTCCAGATGTGCGCTTCATCACGGCGTCAACTCTGAGCATAAGCTCCTTCGGGGAGAACGGCTTTACAACATAGTCGTCTATGCCAAGCTCGAATCCGTTTATCTTATCGTATTCTTCTCCGCGCGCCGAGAGCATGATTATCGGGATGCTTGAAAACTTTCTGATTTCGCGGCAGGCTGAGAATCCGTCAAGCTCCGGCATCATAATATCAATTATCATAATGTCGAACTTCTCTTCACGGCACAGCTTGACCGCCTCCATTCCATCCTTCGCCTCGGTAACGGTATGTCCTTCAAACACGGCATATTTCGCTATGAGCCGTCTTATCATTTCCTCGTCGTCGACTACAAGAATCTTATACATATTGCTGCTCCTTTTTCCGTCTTATAATACGCATGAGAAGGGGTACTTATTCAGCATCCCTTCCCAATGTAATGTTAATTTTTATTTATCAGTTTCCGAAATAGCTGCCGTTATACTGCTTTGCGCTTGTGCCGGTGGTTTCGGACTGGTTGTTTTCGCTGAACTCAATGTTATTGCTTGTGTCGGGAACTTTCTCGAAGCACTTTACTTCAACTTCCATGAGCTTGCCGTCACGTTCAATCTGGAATGTCAGCTTGTCGCCTACGGATGCGCTTGTTACATAAGACTTTATCTCGGATACTGTAGATACCGTATTGCCGTTTACAGCTACAACTCTGTCGCCGGGCTTTAAAACATCGTCATTGTAACCCTTTGTAAGACTGTCGACATAAACTCCGGCTTTGATGTTATAATAGAAGTAGAAGCTGTTGGAGCTTACCTCGGAGAACGATACGCCTATCATAGTCTTGCCGCGAACATAGCCGTATTCAAGGAGCTGTTCGGAGACATTGAGCGCTTCGTTTACCGGAATAGCGAATCCGAGTCCTTCAATACCGGTACCGCTTGACTTTGCGTTGACTATGCCGATAAGCTGACCCTTCATGTTGAACATACCGCCGCCAGAGTTACCGGGGTTTACGGCAGCGTTTGTCTGGATAAGGTTCATCTTAACGCCGTTTACTTCGATTTCACGCTGTGTTGCGCTGACGATACCGTTTGTTACAGTGCCTCCAAGCTCGCCGAGAGGATTGCCTACAACCATAACATCTTCACCGACTGCAAGGTCGTCGCTGTTGCCGCACTGAGCCGCTGTAAGACCGGTAGCTTCAATCTTGATTATAGCAATATCGGCTTCGGAGTCGTAACCTACAACGGATGCATCGTATTCGTCGCCGCTTGTAAGTCTGACGGTGATGCTGTCTGCAACCGCGCCTGTGTCTTCATCGGTGATAACATGGCAGTTTGTGATGATGTAGCCGTCAGTCGAGATGATAACGCCCGAGCCTGCGCCCTGCTGAACGTAGTTGTACCAGCCGCGTGAGGTGGAGGAGTATTCGGTGTTAATCTCAACTACGGAATCCTTAACCATAGCCGCGACCTGAGCCGTTGTGTATGTGCTGTCGTCGCCTGTCGAGGTCTTTACTTCGTCGACACTTCTGTAGATAACAACGTTGCCGCCGTTTGAGTTAGCAGTGGAAGCCGCAGTGGAGCCGTTATTTGAAACTGATACGGTTGGTTCGGCTGTGTTATTTCTCGACGCGAGCATTGCACTGCCGTAGCCGATACCGCCGGAGAGGAGAACCGAAAGCGCAACCACTGCCGCAAGAGCACCGCGTGTTACCGGCTTTGACTTCTTTTCCTTCTTAGCCTTGGGAGCGTTCGGTGTGTAAGAAATCTGTCCCTGACCCTGGTGAGGCGCGTTGTATGTGTGGCTGTAATTGTACGCATTCTGCTGATTCTGCGGGTTCTGCTGATTCTGCGGGTTCTGCTGATTCTGCTGAGGATTGTAGCCGTACTGTGAGTTCTGTGCGTACCGGCTGTACTGTCCGTTCTGATTATTGTAGGGGTTCTGCTGATTGTTCTGAGCGGACTGGTTGTTCTGTGAGAATCCTTCAAAATACGGGTTTCTTGAATACGGGGACTCTGTGCGGTGGTTTTCGGGAACAGATGTTGTGCTGTTGTTTACTCCGGACGCGTTTACGTTCTCGTTTGCATCGTGATTCTGATTCTCGGTGTTCTGTGTGTTTACAGTCTGAGGATTCGTGTTCTGAGAATCTGCGTTTACGTTTGTGTTTTCGGTATTGTTGTTCTGCTCGTTCATTTCGTTGTTGTTCATATCAAATTCTTTCATAACATTCACCTTTCTATATTTATCTGAAATTTATATCAAATTATTTATCCAACAAGCTTCTCTCTTGTTCTGGCTATATTATATTCCGCCAATGTGACGGGAATTTGATAACGCATGAAATGTTGGTTGAATTATGAAAGTAACTTAGGCGAACAAACTATCACGGAAAAATGAAACGTCTCAGCCGAGCTTTACCGTGACTACAAATCCGTCGACGTTATTGCCCGACAGAGTGTAATTTGAGTAAGCGTCGCCGCGCAGAAGGGGAATATCGGTGCTCTCTCCCTCGGACATGGGAACATAGTACGCGAGCCATCCGCCCTGCACTCCGCTCTCAGCCACAGATGAAGAATCAATATCCTCGAGCGTCATGTCCTCTTTTATGTGGAGCAGCTTTGTGTCGCTTGTGTAGCTCTTGAGGTAGTCCACATATTCTTCAAGGCAATAGCCGAGCGTGGTCATAGCGTAAGCGTGCGGAATTCCGACATATCTGAAATGCCATGCCTCGTAGTTTATCTTTGTGATGTCGACCTTGTCCTCGGGATAGCGTCTGACAAAGCCTTCGTACATACAGTTTTCGGGAACCCATGAGCCGTATTCATAATCGGGTATCGGCACGGAATATCCCTCGGAGGTGTAGAACGTGAGGTCGCAGGCAAGTCCCGTCTGGTGTTCGCTGTAGCCGGGGTTTGCGACGTATGCCTTTGCGTAATCCTCGCCGTTTGACTTGACATATCCATCGTAAATGTCAACCTGATCCTGATATGTTCTGTAGCCGCTGACTATCATGAGGTCCGACGTGCCTGTAGCAGTCTTCATGTCCACAACGAGCTTTTCAAGAGCCGCGAACGCTTCGGATTCCATGCTTGTCGTCGTCTGCGATACCTTGATTCTGCCGGTTTCAGCTGTTCCCGTGCGCTGTTCGTATGCGTTTGTGAGGTCAATGCTGTCCGGCGCGACGTACTCATGCTCATAGTTTACGAGAATGAGATTTCCGTTATGTATCTCGGAGTTTGCTACCTGCTTTGTGTCGAAAAGCGTGAGATTCTTATCTGCGGGAATGTTTTCTTCTACGGTTTCGCTCTCGGACGTGCCGGATTTTGTTTCGTATTCGGTTTCGTTATATACAAGGTTGGTTCTCTCGGAGCTTGCCTTGTTCGTCTCGTTTATCTTAATCTGCCTTGCCGACGCGACGACTACAAGAGCCATGAGCAATACGAAAACAACCGCGCCCGGGTTTACCTTGACCTTTCGGCGTTTCTGGGTTCTTTCCTGATTTTCACGGCGTATGTTGTCGTTTCTGCGGCGGCGTTCTGCGGGACTGGGTCCTGTAACTCCGAGCTGTTCCGCGGCGTCCGTCTGACTTCTGGCGAGGTATTTCTGGTCGGCTCTGCGTCTTGCGGCTTCGTCGGTGCTTGATGACTGTCTCTGTCTGGCAGCGTTCATGCGTGCTTCTTCAAGTCTGCGTCTCTCGTCGTCGGTCAGCGGTCGTGAAGTCGTTGTTCCGTCGGGATTTATCCTTATTATATTTCCGTCTTTTATCTTGAATCGCGGTTTTGCATTTTGGTTCTGCGCCGCGGCGTTATTCTGATTATCCGTTCTGTTTCGGTTTGCGGTGAATCTTTCGGGAGACTTTCCGTTATCGTTTCCGTTCAATTCGTTCTCCTCCTCGATTAGCTATAGTTTTCCTATAATATTATAAAATATAACCGTGACTAAATCAAGTACAAACTTAAACCTCAAAAAAAATTAATATTTATTCGATATATGCGACTTTTGCGGCTTTTCCGTCGTCAAATGCTACGATGAATGCGGACGGGGTTTTGATACTGCCGTCATGCACGCACTCACCGCCGAAGGTTATTCTTCTCTTCTTCTCTTCTGCGTCGGTAACAACAATGTCCGCTCCGATTGAGATGAGATACGCGCATATCGCCGCCGCATGAGTTACAACCGCCGCACTCTCGCCCTCGTCAAGCTCACGAAGGATATCGGCAATGCTCAAGCTCATCCTCTCGCCGACTTCACTGAACGATTCTCCCCCGCTTGTCTTGTAGTCTATGTCCTCGTACTGCTTTATCCAGTCGGATTTTTCAAAAACCTCGCCGCATTCCCTCTCGCGCAGTCTTTTGTCACCCCTGTGTGCGCCGAACATTATCTCCGCAGTCTCATCCGCGCGCCTTATGTCCGACGAAACGCAGAGCTTTACCTTATACCCGTTCAGCTTCATGCGCAGCTTTTCAGCCTCCGCTCTTCCCTATTTTGTCAGCGGCATGTCAGCGGCGTGACATCTGTCGGGAATCGAGTGGCGGACAAGAATTATTTTCTTCATATATTGCCCCGCTTCCGTGTAATCTGAAATATACGGATAGATTATACCAGAACAAAACCGCGCAGTCAAATTTTCCTCATCAACTTTAATAATCATACGCTTGATTTGTTTCCTGTCGTATGTTATCATAAAATCACACAATACCTCCACGAAAGGAGAGCAAATGAAAAAACGCTCGCTTTGGCTTTTCATATTAATAATAATGCTCACGTCCTTGCTGTCCTCATGCTTCCGCGACGACTACGACATGACCGCGGATACTCTCGATAAATCACAGTCCTCGATTCAGCTAAGACACATACTTGACCCCGATTCCGAGGTTCGCGGCGTGTGGATAGCTTCGGTTTACAATATAGACTACCCCTCCCGTGCCGACCTTTCCGCAGAGGAGCTGAAATCGGAGATTGACTCCATACTCGATACCTGCGAGAAGAACAAGCTCAACACTATATTCTTTCAGGTAAGACCATCGTGCGACGCGCTTTACGACAGCGACATCTTTCCCGTATCAGGCTCGATTTCCACCGAAAGAAAGCTCGTTTTTGATCCGCTTGAATACATCGTCCGCGAGGCTCATCAGAGGAATATTTTCATTCATGCGTGGGTAAATCCGCTAAGAGTGACTATGAACACGCACGACATCTCCTCACTTGACGACAAAAGTCCCGCAAAGCTCCATCCAGAGTGGACTGTGGCATATGACGACGGAAAGCTGTATCTCAACGCGGGAATGCCGGAGGTGCGCGAGCTTGTGGCTGACGGTGTGCGGGAGATAGTTTCAAAATACGACGTTGACGGCATAGTTTTCGACGACTATTTCTATCCCTATCCCGTATACGGCGACGACGGAAAGCTTGCACAGTTCGACGACGCGGAGGAATACGAAAAATACGGCGCGGACTTTGACAGCATAGCCGACTGGAGACGCGACAACATCAACAAGATAATAAAAAGCGTCTACGATACCGTTCACGAGACTGACCCAGAGTGCGTGTTCGGCGTGTCTCCCTTCGCTATCTGGCAGAACAACAACGGCGAGAACGGCGGAAGCGACACGAACGGATTTGAAGCGTACAACTCCCTCTACTGCGACGCTGCGGCTTGGATTGACGGCGGCTGCATCGACTACATCTCCCCGCAGATATACTGGACATTCGACGACGCAAACTCGGCTTTCGACATTCTTGTGCGGTGGTGGAACGCAGTGCTTGACGGAAGTAATGTTAAGCTGTACGTCTCCCACGCTTCGTACCGATACGAGGACGGAAACTGGGATTCTCCCGAGGGACAGCTGACGGAGCAGGTTTCATACGCCAGAAGCGAGAAGGCTTACCGCGGAAGCATATTCTACGGCTACGACGAGATAAACCGAAACATAAACGGTGCGAGCGACGACATTATCTCAGCCTTCCGCGACGACATAGTTTACACCGATATTCAGTCGACCGGACTTGGAGTGGTAGTAGCTTCCCCCGCAAGCGGCTCTGTCATGACCTCAGCGAACACATACATTCTCGGCTCGGCTGACCCATACTACCCGCTCACCATGAACGGAAAAAAGATAAGCCAGACGAAAAGCGGTATTTTCAATATGTACGTGACTCTTGAAAAGGGAGAAAACAGCTTCGTCTTTGAGCAGAACGGAATGACATACGTCTACACTCTCACATACGACCCCGACACCGCCGCCGTTCCGACAAATGAAGCAGAACCGCTGTCGCTCGACAATCTCTCGATAGTGAATACCTATCCTGCGCAGGACGTTGCCACTCACGACAGGAAAATCTACGTCTCATGCACTGCTCCCGAGGGCGCGGCGGTCAAGGTGAACATAGGCGGAGTTGAGACCGAACTTACGCAGGAGACTGTCACAAAGCACGCCGCGTCGGGTTACACGGGTGTGACATACAGCGGGAGCGCGGATCTGCCCGAAACTGCCGTTGGCGAGATAAAGGACTGCGGAAACATAAAATTCACTCTTGTTCACCGAGACGGAACTACACAAGCCGACGGTCCTGCGGTGCGCTCGATGGGAGAGAACACTTTTATAAAGGTACGCGCGAAAAACGACTACACTCAGCTGAAAATTACGGAAAACAGCTCGTATTACAACGACTACACCGTTCAGTCAGCCGGAATGGAGGACGTCGCGCTCTCACTCTGGCGGGGTATGTACAAGCTGAAAATGGGCGGATATGTTTACGCCGACGACATGGAAGAGCTGGGATACACGACGGAAAGCACATTTTCAACCTTTTCTTCCGCTAAAGTGACAAACAACGGACGTAACACCGAGTTTTCTCTCGCCTGTGACGGATTTCCGGCTTACAACGGGTGCATAGACGAAAACGGAAAGTTTGTGGTGACGTTCTACGGCATTGACTCCGACTCCGCGCCCGACGCCGTTATCGAGAAAAATCCACTTCTCACCTCATGCGAGACCGTGAAGCTCGACGGTAAGGTACGGTATTCGTTTGAGCTGTACGACACGGAAAACTTCTACGGCTTTGACCTTGACTACCGTGACGGAAACGTTATAGTGTCGCTGAGAAACCCGATATCCGTAGACACGCGCTCTTCCACTCCGCTTGACGGGATAAACATTGTGCTTGACGCAGGACACGGTGGAGACGACAGAGGCGCGGCCGGAGCATTACCGAGCGGGATGAACGAGAAGGATTTGAACCTGAAAATCACGCTCTCGACTGCGGAAAAGCTTGAAAAGCTCGGCGCGGACGTAACTCTCACAAGAAGCGGCGACACAACGCTCGACCTTTTCAGCCGTATGGCAATGCTTGAGGAGCTTGAGCCGGATTTGTGCGTGTCGATACACCAGAACTCAATGGACTACACCTCGGACGTAACCCGTGTACGCGGAACTCTCGGCTTGTGGTGCATGGACGGCGGAAGGCTTCTCGCAAGATGCGTCAGTACGGCGGTTGCAGATTCTCTCGGACGATACTGGCGCGGTTCACAGTACCAGATGCTCGCGATGTGCCGTAATCCGAAATTTCCCGAAGCTCTCATTGAAACGGGATTTATCACAAGCGCGGAGGAATATGAGCAGCTCATGAGTGAGAGTGGTATCGAGCGTGCGGCGGAGGGCTTTTGTGCGGGCATTCTCGACTGGTTCAGCGCGCAGTCGGAGTATCTTTCGGCGTAAAGGGCAATCCGTATCAAGTTTTTCCCCGCCCTCCGATGTATAATATCATCACAACAGTTTGGGGGTAAAAAATGTACGACTGGCACAAGACTGTGCACAAGACGGTGCAGAGCATAATTGATGAGATAGACCGATGCATAAAAGAAAACTGCGGCGAGAGCCTTACTCTGTCCATTCTTTCGCGGAGGTTCGGATATTCGGAATACCACTTTTCACGGATGTTCAAGGAAATATCGGGAATGCGGCTGAGGGACTACATGAGATACCGCCGTCTGGCTTTCGCTCTGAAAAGGGTGCGGGACACTGACGAGGGGCTTCTTGATATCGCACTCGACTGCGGGTTTTCCTCACACGAGGCGTTCACAAGAGCTTTCAAAGAAGCATACGGTGTCACGCCGCACAGTTTCCGCAAAAATCCCCGTCCCGTCGTACTCCGCACAATAATAAAACCCTTCGACTGCTATTTAATGGAACACGGAGGATTTATAATGAACGGCACAAACGGAGAGGTAAAAACCTACTTTATTACGATTCCGGCGCACAAATTCCTGCACATACGGAACTACGAAAGCATAGGCTACTGGGACTTCTGGCAGAAGCAGAGCCTCATCCCCGGACAGGACTGCGACACGATATGCGGACTTCTCGACAGCATAAAGGGAAAGCTCGACGACGTGGGAGGTACGGAACACGACAGCGGCAGCGGACAGATTATGGCTTATATAAACGATCATGCGGGAAGAATATGCAGCTGGGGAATTCCGCTGATTGAATGCTACGGAGTTCGTCTTCCGCTCGATTATGACGGCGAGATTCCCTCTCAGATGACAATGAGCGAAATTCCCGAGGGAGAATACATCGTCTTCGAGCACGGTCCGTTCGATTTTGAGACGGAGAACGCCGCGGTTGAAGCGAAGATTGAGAAAGCCATGCAGGACTTTGACTACGCTTCATCGGGATATGAGCTTGACATGACCGAGGGCAGAATTTTCTACTTCTATCACGACACGTCAAGGTTCTGGAAGTACGTCAGACCTGTAAAAAAGACACAATAAAGCGATAACTGTAGTCTTGTGTTCACAATCAAAACAGACGAATACGGCATGAAAAGCTGTCGTTATCCGTCTGTTTTTGCTCATTTTTGATTAAATCCGCGCCGAATTTTCTTTGTAAGCTTAGTGTTATAATGCACAATAGATTAGGACTATATATTAGCTCTATATCTATTTTTTATAATCCGCAGAAAAAAATGTGTTTAATTCGTGCATTGTAACGATATTTCACTTTTGTGAATGATTTTTTTCATAATAGGTACTTTTGTAATTGACAACAGGTTCTTTTTGTGGTATAATGGCGTCATGACAAGCCGGGCATACTCCGTACTTGTTATTAAAAAATATTTTTTATGAGGTAAAAAGTATGAAAAAGTTTCTCTCAATCCTTCTTTCAGCTCTTGTTACCGTATCTCTTGCAGCTATGGTAAACGCTGAAGATCCCGCAGAATGCCCTGTTCTCGACACACCGAACATGGAACTCACAGCTAACTCCGGTGCCGGCTACGCTACACTCGAAGAAGCTGCTGCTTCCATCGGCAAGACTCCCCTTCTCGTTCCTACATATGTTGTTGGCTCCAACGGTAACAACAATGAAGGTTCTGACAAGCTCTGGGACAACGACACAGCTACAAAGTTCTGCACAGGCGAATTCCCGACACAGTCTATCGCAAAGTTCGCTAACCCCGTAACTGTTGACGGTATCATCATGGCTACCGCTAACGACAACTCCCAGTACAACAACCGTTCTCCTTTCGAATGGACAGTTTATGTTTCTTCCGACGGAGAAAACTGGACTCCTATCGCTTACGGTGACGACACATTCTTCGAAGAAACAGACTTCACATACTATGCTGCAGCTGTTACACCCGTTGAAAACGTTTCCTACGTTTACTTCACCTCTGAAGGCGCTCTCTCCGGATGCTTCCAGATGTCCGAACTCGTTCTGACAGGTTCCGGTCTCGACGCTGCTGCTGCTGAAGCTACAGAAGAAACTGTTGCTGAGACAGAAGCTGCTGCTGAAGAAACAGAAGCTCCCGCTGAAGAAACAGTTGCTGAAACAGTTGCTGAAACTGAAGCTGCTGCTGAAGAAACAGTAGAAGCTCCCGCTGAAACAGCTCCTCAGACCTTCGATATGGGTATCATCGCTGCTGCTGCCGCTGTTGTATCCCTCGCAGGCTACGCTGTTGCTAAGAAGCACTAAGTTAACTTAAAGCTTTAAATAAGGAGACAGGGTTTAACCCTGTTTTCTTTTTTTTGAAATTGCATAAGAAAATCTCCGACGCCCGCTTTAGGTATCGGAGATTCTTTTATTTATCTTTACCTTATTCTATCGGCTCAAAGTCGGCGGCTCCGTGTTTGCAGAGCGGGCATATGAAGTCGTCAGGCAGTGTATCTCCCTCGTAGACATATCCGCATATCTTGCACACAAAGCCCTTCTTTCCGGCAGTTTCCGGTTTCGGCTTGACGTTGTTTTGGTAGTAGGTGTAGGTCATCGTTTCCTTGTCGCTGAGAACTCTCGCCTCGGTGACGGAGCAGATGAACATTCCGTGCGTGCCGAGATCTACATAATTCTCGACCTTGAGAGACATGAATGAGTTGATATACTTAGGCAGGAACACAAGACCGTTGTCGCTTCTGTAGTTGTTTATATCAACCTCACATTTCGCGAACTTGTCAACGTTTCTGCCGCTCTGGAAGCCGAAATTCTCGAACACGGAGAACGGAGCTTCAACGGACAGGCAGCACACGTTCATTTTTCCGGTCTGTTCTATAACATGGTGGGAGTAGTTTGCTTTGTTTATCGTTACCGCAACTCTGTTCGGAGTGTCCGTGAGCTGTGATACGGTGTTGACTATAAGTCCGTTGTCGCGCTTGCCGTCGTTTGAGGTGACAACATACAAGCCGTATCCGATATTGAACAGCGCCTTCATGTCGTTCTTGTTGGCTCTGTCGGACGACTGCGCGATGTATTCACGGCACAGCTCATCGGTCATGGCTTCTATTTGCTCGCGGTTTTCGTCGTTCAGCGCGGACTTTATCTTTACGACAGGCTCTACGAAGGTAAGGTTCTTCGACTCTTCAAGCATTCCCTTCATTATCTTAGCGGCGAGGGGCGCCCATGTTCCGTTCTCAACAAAAGCAATAGTGCGGTTTTTGAATGCTCTCTCGGTGAGGTGGTCGATATACTCCTTCATGAACGGGAATATGCCGGAGTTATATGTTGTCGTCGCCAGAACGAGCTTGCTGTATCTGAAAGCGTCGGCTACGGCTTCGGACATATCACATCTCGCGAGGTCATGCACAACAACCTTCGGGCATCCCTTTGCAGTCAGCTTTTCCGCAATTATCTCAGCCGCGCGCTTTGTGTTGCCGTAGACGGAGGTGTAAGCCACAACAATGCCTTCTTCCTCGACAGTATACGACGACCATGTGTTGTACTTTAAAATGTAGTAGTCAAGTCTGTCCTCGAGAACTGGACCGTGGAGGGGGAGTATCTTTGCGATATCGAGCTTTGCGGCTTTTTTAAGGAGTGCCTGAACCTGTACGCCGTACTTGCCTACAATTCCGATGTAGTAGCGTCTCGCCTCGTCAGTCCATGTCTCGGGTGTGGTTTCTTCGCCGTTGTCAAGCGCACCGAACTTGCCGAATCCGTCAGCGGAGAACAGGAGCTTGTCAAGGCTGTCGTATGTCACCATAACCTCGGGCCAGTGAACCATGGGAGCAAACACAAACGTAAGAGTATGTGCGCCGAGTGTTAGTGATTCTCCGTCGGCTACAACCACTCTCTGTCCCTCAAAATCCGTTCCGAAGAACTGCTTCATCATGTTGAAGGTTTTTACATTTGCGACAACCGTAGTATCGGGATAGGTCTTTACGAAGTTCATAACGTTGGCGGAGTGGTCAGGCTCCATGTGCTGAACAACAAGATAATCGGGCTTGCGTGAGCCTAAAACCTCTGCGACATTGTCAAGCCATTCGTGAGTGAAGTGCGCGTCCACGGTATCCATCACCGCGATTTTTTCATCCATTATAACGTAGGAATTGTACGACATTCCCTGAGGAACACGGTACTGACCCTCGAAAAGGTCTACATTATGGTCGTTTACGCCTACATAAAATACGCTTTCGGTTACTTTTTTCATCTCAAACCTCCGATTATGATAGTTTTATTATTGTAAATTCGTTTTTGCAGTATTCGATAAGTCCGTCTTTTTTCATTCTTGAAAGCTCCGCGGACATTGCGCTTCTGTCTACGCCGAGATAATCTGCAAGCTCCTGTCGGTTCATTGGGATAACAAACGGCTTTTCCCTCTCCCGCTCGTTCACGGCAAGGTACGACATCAGCTTTTTTCTCATGCTACGCTGTGACATATGGCAGGATTTCCACACCAGAGCGGCGTTTCGTTTGGCAAGGGAGAACATTGCGTTGTACACGAGCTTTCGGTGGGCGTCGCAGTGCCGTTCGCATTCGTTAAGCAGTCGGCTCGCGTCCATCATGAGTATCTCGCAGGCTTCTTCCGCGCTGACATACGTCTCGGGAGCGTTTTCGCCGTGTTTCTCGCTGATAGCAGCCGACAAGCCGAATATGCCGCCCTTTTCTATGGTGTCTAGGATGAATTTGTTCCCGTCCGGGTCTATCCATTCGGCACGAGCTTTTCCGGAGAGCATTATCCCTATCCGCTTGTAACGGCTTCCCGGCTTTGAGACGTACTCGCCCGCGTCAAACTTGCACACGACAGCTCCGGTACACTGAACGACCTGTTCTATTTCTTCGTCCGTCATGCCAGAGAACATTGCAAGTCCCGCGGCGTGCTTTACCAGTGACATTTTTCTCACCGCCGTTCTTATTAAGATTAGTTCTCAATAAGTATATCACAAAAGGATATTCTTGTCAAGAGCTTTTTTATAATTATAACAAAATATCCGCGTCTGTTATGTTGCAGTTACAACGGACACGGATATTGTTATCTTTATTTTGCAGGATTATTCAGCTGATGCGATATCTTCCGGCGGAACATATCCCTCGGGGTAATCGAAGGTCAGCATTTTCTTGAAGAAGTCGAGGTTGTACTCGTACTTTTTCTCCGCCTTCTTCTTGCCAGTGAACACCGACATTGTAGAAAGTCTTCTCAGCGCGATAACGGCGTCGTCGGGGAATATTTTTGCGGCGTCATAGAATTTGCACAGCTTTGTCTCGGAGAAGCGCACGCCGTATTCGTCTATAGCTCCCTCGGGAATCTCGTCAAATATCTCCGACAGCGGCATGAATCCGCTCTCCGAAGCAACCGACTGATACTGGTCTTCCGCAAGAATGCATATGGACGACTCGCTGCCGAAAATCTCGTAGGTGAAGCGTTCGCTCGTCTGCTTGTTCGTCAGCTTGTCCACCGCCGCAGTCTCACCTTCCTCGGCAACGCTTTCGATATAGTCGCTCATCTGGTCGCCGCTCATGAATATCATGTCGTTCAGCTGTGCGTACTTCTTTCCGTCGCCGTTGTAGTCGGGCATCATACCCTGCAAAACCTCGCAGAACGCCTTATTCTGGTTCGCTGTTATGTACTCGGGTCCGGCGTAAATAAGGCTTATATCGGGGTTCTGATGTGTCAGAAACTGCCACGACGCTATGCCTATGATGAACGCGAAAGCCGCTATCATGATTATTCTGAATCGGTAGTGATACCAGAAGTTCCCGAGCTTGTCTATTTTCAGCGGCTCTTCGTCATGCTCCTCTTCTCCTCCGCCGAGAACGCGCAGTTTTTTCGCCTCGTTGGATTCGTTTTCGTTGTTAAGATTTTTGTCGTCCATATGTGACTCTCCTGTTAAAAGTGCAATTCTGTTCGTAAATAACATTCATCACATTTTATTATAACAAATCATGATAAACAATACAAGAGAATTGTGTTACTATTTTTCTTTTTGAGCAAATTTTTAAATTGACTTTAATTTGAGTTTGGAGTATAATGTAGGTGTAGAAATTTTGACGAGGGGTGGAGATCGACATCGAAAAATACACTATAGGTATCGACTTCGGCACGTTATCCGGTCGCGCGGTACTTCTTCGCACATCCGACGGCGCTGAGATTGCAAGCTCGGTTTATCCGTATCCTCACGGCGTCATGGACAAGTATCTTCTGACACCCGACGAGGAGAAAATAAAGCTCGGGGATAACTGGGCTCTCGAGTCTCCCGAGGACTACCTTGACGTGCTTGCAAACGTGATACGCGAGGTAATGGGGGAAGGCGGCGTTTCGGCGGAAGACATCGTAGGACTTGGCATTGACTTTACGATATGCACGCTCATGCCCGTTTATGCCGACAGAACTCCGCTGTGCTTTGACCCGCGGTTCGCCGAGAATCCCTACGCCTATGTAAAGCTGTGGAAGGATCATTCCTCATCCCCTTACGCGAAACGGCTCACCGATATTGCTCGTGAACGCGGCGAGGACTGGCTGAGGCTGTACGGCGGGGAGATACAAAGCGAGTGGATGTTCCCGAAAATGTGGCAGATACTCGAGGAAGCTCCCGAGGTATACGAAGCCGCCGACTACTTTATGGAAGCCGGAGACTGGGTCACGTGGATGCTGACGGGAGAACAAACTCGCTCATCAGCCGTTGCGGGCTTCAAGTCCATCTTCATTGACGGAAAATATCCGAGCAAGAGTTTTCTCCGTGCGCTCGACCCTCGAATGGAGAACGTTCCCGAAGAAAAGCTCGGCTGCGGCAAAGTAAAGATGCTGTCCGTCGGTGAGAGAGCGGGTTACATAACCGAAAGCGCGGCTAAGCTCACGGGACTTACCACAAGCTGCGCAGTCACCGTAAATCTTTCCGACGCTCACGCCGCTGTTCCTGCCGCTAAGATATGCACTCCCGGAAAAATGCTGATGATACTCGGCACTTCCACCTGCACAATGCTGCTCTCAGACGAGATACACGACGTTCCCGGAATCTGCGGCATAGTCAAGGACGGATTCATTCCCGGAATGTACGCCTACGAAGCCGGTCAGTCATGCGTGGGAGATCATTTCGCGTGGTTTGCCGACACTCTTGCTCCCGCCGAATACAAAAAGGAAGCGGAAGAAAGCGGTATGTCCACACTAAAGCTGCTCGTGAGGAAGATGGCGGAGCTGTCCCCCGGAGAAAGCGGACTTATCGCCCTCGACTGGTGGAACGGCAACCGCAGCATTCTCGTCGACTCGGATCTATCGGGAGTTTTCGTCGGAATGAGTCTCACGACAAAGCCGGAGGAAATGTTCCGTGCGCTTGTTGAAGCTACGGCTTTCGGATGCAGAGCGGTCATTGAAAACTACAACTCGCACGGAGTTCCCGTAACCGACCTGACAGCCTGCGGAGGTATAGCAGTAAAAGACCCCGTTACCATGCAGATATACGCGGACGTGCTCGGTCAGGAGATAAGGATAGCAGGCTCGGCTCACGGTCCGGCGACAGGCTCTGCAATTCTCGCGGCATATGCCTCCGGCGAATACGACACGATTGCCGAAGCGTCGGAGCACATGGGTTCGCTCTCGGACACGGTTTACCGCCCGATACCGCACAATGTCGTCGTATACAACGAGCTTTACAGGGAATACATGAAGCTGCATGATTATTTCGGCAAGGACAACAACGTGATGAAAAAGCTGAAAGCCATCCGTTCACGCGAGACTGTATACAAAACTCTATAATATTATATAGTAAGTCCGCAGAATGTACAAGAGCTGAAAAGTAATTTTTTACGGCAATCAAATTTAAACTAACATATCCATATCCACAAAGGAGAATTTTATCATGAAAACAAGAGCAGTAAGACTGCACGGCGTTATGGATCTTCGTCTCGAGGAAATCGAGCTTCCCGAGATAAAGGACGGCGAAATCCTTGCCTGCATCATCTCGGACAGTATTTGCATGTCGTCATATAAGGCTGCATCACAGGGCGCGGCTCACAAGAGAGTTCCCGACGATGTTGCGGAAAATCCCGTTATTATCGGTCACGAATTCTGCGGTAAGATTGTAAAGGTCGGCGCAAAGTGGGCGGACAAGTTCAAGGCGGGCGACAAGTTTGTTATTCAGCCTGCTATAAACTACAAGGGTTCTCTCGCTTCTCCCGGATACTCCTACAAGTACTGCGGCGGCGCGTCCGAATATGTTATCATCCCCGAAGAAGTCATGCTCATGGACTGCCTGCTCCCCTACAACGGAGACGCGTTCTTCTACGGCAGCCTTTCCGAGCCTATGAGCTGCATTATCGGCGGATATCACGCTTGCTACCACACAAAGCCGGGCGTATATACGCATGACATGGGCGTTACCGAAGGCGGCAATATGGCTATTCTCGCAGGCGCGGGTCCTATGGGTCTCGGATGTGCGGACTACGCTATCCACGGCGGCAGAGCTCCCAAAATGCTTATAGTAACCGACCTTGACGACGCGAGACTCAAGAGAGCCGAAAAGCTCCTTCCCCCCGAAGAAGCAAAGAAGCTCGGCGTTGACCTCCGCTTCATCAACACGGGAAGCATCGAAAACCCCGTTGAATACCTCCGTTCTCTCACAGGCGGCGAAGGCTTCAACGATGTATTCGTATACGCTCCCGTAAAGCCGGTTGTTGAGATGGGCGACGCTCTTCTCGCACGCGACGGATGCCTCAACTTCTTCGCAGGTCCTACAAATCCCGAGTTCTCCGCTATGTTCAACTTCTACAACGTACACTACCTCTCCACTCATATCGTAGGCACATCCGGCGGCAACACTGACGACATGAGAGAGGCTATCAAGCTCATGGAGACAAAGGCTATCAACCCCGCGGGAATGATCACACACGTCGGCGGTCTTAACGCCTGCGCTGAGACTACAATGAATCTTCCGAAGATAAAGGGTGCAAAGAAGCTTATTTATACTCACGTAGAGCTTCCGCTGACCGCTATAGAAGACTTCGGTAAAGCCGCGGAAGAAAACAAGGGCACAAAGCTCGGCGAACTCTACGCTGACCTCGACGCTATCTGCAAGGACGCAGGTGAGCTTTGGTGTGCCGCTGCCGAAAAGAGACTTCTCGAATACGCCGGCTTTGAAGCGTAAAATCGTATAATACACCCACAGAAAGGATTACCCTATGAAATTCACCATCCGCAATCCCCTTGACGAAGGCTGGTACGCAGACCCGGAAGCAAGATACTACGAAGGAAAATATATTATTTACGTCACGCACTCCCTACCCTACGATGAGCAGAAAAACCACTCATGCTTTGTCTCGGAGGATCTGACTCACTGGAAGAAAATCGAAAACATCATAGACATGAGCGGCTTCCCGTGGGCAAAAAGCGCAATCTGGGCTCCGACAATCGAAGAAAAGGACGGAAAGTATTACTACATCTTCGCCTCAAACGATATTCCGCACAAGAGCGACGTCGGCGGACTCGAAATTGCCGTTTCCGACAGTCCGACAGGTCCGTTCAAGGCTCTTCTCGACAAGCCTCTCGTAGGAGAATTCCACAACGGCGCTCAGCCCATAGACGCGCATCTCTTCAAGGACGACGACGGAACAATGTATCTCTACTACGGCGGCTGGGGTCACTGCAACATCTGCAAGATGAACGACGAAATGACAGGCTTCGTACCCTTCGAGGACGGCGAGGTCTTCAAGGAGATAACACCTCCCGACTATGTTGAAGGTCCGTGCATGATGAAACGCGGAAGCAAGTACTACTTCATGTGGTCGTCGGGCGGCTGGGGTGACGGCTCATACCGCGTCAACACCTGCATTTCCGACAAGCCGTGGGGTCCTTTCACTACAGCTTCCACAATTCTCTCAACGGGAGACAGCAAGATTGCAAACGGACCCGGACACAACGGATTCCTCTATCTCCCCGAAGAGGATCAGTATCTCATGGTATACCACCGTCACAAGCCCGGAATAAAAGACGGAAACGCGAGATTCTTATGCATAGACCGCATGGATCTCGACGAAAACGGCAATATTATCCCGGTTGAAATGACGGACGAGTGGGAATTTGATTCAGAAAAGTAATCTGAACCACAAAAATACATAAATTTCAAAAGCCGTATCTTCGCGCGAGGGTACGGTTTTGTTTATGGTGCATAAATTAAATCTATAGCTCAGCATAAGTTTTTAGTTTACAAACCGCGCGAGTTGTGGTATGATATACATTGTGATTTATACGATTTTTTAAGGCAGGTCAACATAATGACGATACAGCAATGCAAATATACTCTTGCGATAGCTCGGTGCGGCTCAATGAACGAAGCGGCAAAGGTTCTCGGCGTATCTCAGGCGAGCTTATCCTCCGCGCTGAAAGAGCTTGAAGACGAGTTCGGCGTACACATCTTCGACCGCTCAAACAAGGGAGTAAAGATAACTCGCGACGGAGCGGAATTCATTCGTTACGCACGCCAGCTAATCTCACAGTACGAGGTAATACTCGACCGCTACGACAACGGAAACAAGAAGAGCGTGCGCAACTTTGCCGTCACATCACAGCACTACGACTTCGCGGCTGAAGCTTTCGTAAAATTCATGAGCAGATTCAGCGGGGACTACAACCTCTCACTGAAGGAAGCGAAAACAGCGGAGGTTATCGGTGACGTTGTAAATATGCGCTCCGACATCGGTATTCTCGCGTATCTCAAAGCGTCGGGCGGGGTCTACATGGAGAGATATCTTCGCCGCAGCGGACTGGAATTTCACGAGCTTCTTGAGACTACTCCGTATGTATTCCTCGGAAAAAATCATCCCCTTGCTAAAAGCGAACAGCTCAGCGCGGACGATCTGCACGATTATCCCTACATCACCTACGACCAGGGAGAGACAGGTCCGGTTGAATTCTCGGAGGAGCTTACCGAAAATAACCGTGCAAGCCGCCAGATTCGCATAAACGACCGCGCGACGCTAATGAACCTGCTGCTCAGCACAAACAGCTACACAATCGGTACGGGTATCATGTCCTCGGAGCTTAACAACGGCGGCGGTGTTATCTCGGTGAAGATGAATTCCTCCGACATTTACTCCATCGTTGTGATAAACCGCGTTGACATAGGACTTAGCGACGACGCACAAAAGTATGTGAAGCTGCTCGACGAAGCAATACGCCACAAGAATCTGACCTAAGGATGCTCTGAAATGAATCGGATTTTTGCGATGAACTGAATAAAGAAAACGCCTTCTGACTGATTTTAAGCCAAAAGACGTTTTTTGTTAGTAAAGATTTACGGCGGATGCTATAATACGGTAGGCGTATGCTATGCTCTGACCGAACGGTACCGGCTGAAGAGGGTCAATAAATCCGCCCTCGTCGTCAATCAAGCCCTCGCGGTACACTTCTTCAACTGCACTTCTTATCTCTCCCATCGGAAGTCCGATAGATACATTATCATCGCGAACCTCTGTGAAGGTCAGACGGTTCAACAGTGCCAGCGCGTCCTCGATTCCGTCCTCATTCACAAGAACGAAATATCCGATATTGCCGCCGTCCTCATCGGTGAGCTGCTCAAAGTAATCCGCGAAATTGTATCCCGTTCCTTCAAGCCGCTTCGATATTGCGTTAAGCTCCGCACGGCTGAGAACAGCACACGATTCCTTTGTTATGCTCGAATATGTTGTCTCGCCTATCTCCGCGTAGCCTTTGAGTATTTTGTCGGCGGTATATCCGCTTCTTCTGAACAAAAGCTGAGCTATTTCGGTAGTACAGCCGTCCTCGCGGTCTTTGAGATAATACACGTCGTCTCTTTCCCCCGCTTGTGCCGCACCGAGAATGTTCCGCAGTGCAGTTTCCTCTACAGGCGTAATGTCCGGATCAAGCAGGTAGAACGAGCTTTTATTCTTGATGAGCTTGCCGATATTGACGATTTCCTCACTGTAGTACCTTTCGGTGAACAGCGCGGAGTCAATTTCGGTATAGAAGTCGGAGAATTTCTTTCTTGACCAGTCGTCGTTTATTCGCTTCAGGATAAGCTCCATCATAGCGGAGGTGTAAAATCTCTCGAAGGACACGTTTGCTCCGGCTACTCCCTTGTTGTACCACTTCATGAGCGCGTCGGCTTCTGCTGCGGTAAGCTCGGACAGCACGGTTTTCATGTCGTCCACAGAAATATACTCAGGCATAATAGTAAGACTGTTATCATTTGTTTCTCCGCCGGAGAGGAGATTCGTCACACAGTAGTTTATCACGGCGCAGGCTCTCACTGAAAGTATCTCGTCGCTTCTGAATCCGCGGACTTCGGCTTTTACAGCGGACGGAATATCGCTCTCGTTCACTGTTCTCTTGAATTTTTCAAGGCTGCCGTTGCCCATCGTTTGCCTAAGCTCGGGAGAGAGTTTTTGCTCCACAAGAACCGCGATATTGCCGATGTAGCTTGACACGGTTATTTTGCCTGACAGCTGTAAAACTCTTTCGCTGACTCCCGCGTCCGCTGAAAAATTCTTTATATAAGCCTCATATTCACTGTTCTGCGAGATAATGGGATTCGTCAGGCAGACGGCAATAATGGCAGCGCACAGAACGAACGACGCTCCTCTCGAGATGAACTTGTTGTTCTTGCTGTGAGAAATGCTGCGAAGTCTCGTTTTAAGGCTGCGTCCCGTTGCGGACATATGGCATCCCACTGCGGCGGCTTCATCGTACAGGGAGTGACGGCATATCATCTTCGCGTATTCTGCGGACGACATACCGAAGCAGTCAATGGTTCTGGAGTCGCACAGCACTTCAACGTCGTCGCGGAGTATCTTTTTGACTATCCAGATGAGCGGATTGTACCAGAACATACACGCGACGTATGCTGAGAAGATTATGACAAAGTTGTCGTTGTGCTTATAGTGGCTGAGCTCATGTGCAAAGACAAACGATGCTTCTTTTTCGTCCATATCCTCGCGGCAGACTACCACGGGACTTAAGCATCCGACAAGCATTGCGGTGTTTCCGTATCTGAGCGACGGGAGCTTTTTCTTGCTTATTCCAAGCTTTTCGGCGGTAAGGAAGTAGGTTTCGGTCATTTTCTCATCTATGCAAAGCTCCGAGTTTTTGAGCACTCTTTTCTT
>Ga0129314_1001013_pt1 | contig 22625 bp, 18 predicted proteins | sample O1111metagenome_FD_94431 | JGI IMG/M metagenome (GOLD analysis project Ga0129314, IMG submission 94431) | Orangutan individual fecal microbial communities from fecal samples from Wisconsin, USA - O1111 metagenome | ecosystem: Host-associated > Mammals > Digestive system > Large intestine > Fecal... | reverse complement strand
GAGGACTTCGTGACCAACTACCTGAGCTACTATTACGGCTACACCAGCGTGGAGGACATGCGCCAGAAGATCAGCGCCCAGCTGCTGGAAGAGCAGAAGTACAACTATGTGCTGGACTGGCTGTATGACAACTGCACCTTCCAGCCGGTGCCCGAGCAGCTGGTGCAGGATCAGCTGACCATTCTGGACACCGAACTGGCCAACGCCGCCAACGGCTACGGCATCACGCTGGACGAGCTGGCCGCCAAGTATGGGGCGGACAGTGTGGACGCCCTGAAAGAGGCCTACCGCCCCCGGCTGGAGAACATGATCCGGCAGAACCTGATGTGCCAGGCCCTGGCCCAGGACGCCGGCATCACCGTGGATCAGGACGCCGTGGACGAATACTTTGCCCAGCAGGGCGTGAACGACTGCACGGCCCTGATGAAGAGCTACGGCAAGGGGTACATTTATCAGGGTGTGCGCACCGAACTGGTGGCCCAGTACCTGATGGAGCACGTGGCGGCGGAATGACCGCATTGCCCATCGGTCGGGCGGCTGTAGGGGCGCGGCCCCTAAAAGGCGTATCGAAACACATCTAGGAACGCATTCAGACAATAACGCCCATGCATCTCGATTTGGCCAATTTGGCAGACGAAGATGCGCGGGCGTTTTGCTTTTTCCCGATTTGGTAAGTGGCAGTTAGAATCATTCTTTCAATAGAATTGTTTTTGGTTTTATGATAGACTGAGAAAAAGCAACAAAACAGGTTATTCTTTACTATTTGTATAGAGCATTCCTTACAAAACCGTTGTATTATGTCAAGAAAAGGAAACAAAAAATGACCGATGATAAGGTAGAGGTATTACATCAAGTAGCAATTCTGTTGCATAGCAAAAATTTTGTTTCGGCAGAAAAGATGATAAACGAAAAATATCCATTCATCCCCATTAAATCCAGCGGAAGGAACTATACTGTTAAGCAAATGGTAACACAATTTTTCAATGACGGATTTATTGATCGCTATTCCGGGAAGCGATTAGTAAACCCTGGCATTTTGCGTATCATGTCAGAAATGCTGCCAGAGGCTTTTCCGTATCAAGCACATTGGAAAACCGATGAATGTCATATGGCATATTGGGATTTGCAACCCACGGTTGATCATATTTATCCAGTCTCGTTGGGCGGAAAAGATACGCCAGAAAATTGGGCCACTACTTCGATGGTAAATAACTCGATTAAAAATAATTTTACGCTTGAACAGCTTGGTTGGACGCTTAAGAATAAAGGAGATATTCAAACTTGGGATGGATTATCAAAAATATTTATCGAAATCGTTGAGCAAGATGAATCGTTGCTCCGCATTAGCCGAATAAAAAGCTATTACACCGCAACAAAAGAAGTTATGGAAGAGCTTGCCTTATAATGATTGGTACCTCTCCGCAAGCCTTTGCTGCTACGTGTTACTTTTAAATCGCCCGCCGCCACGCGGCTCTTCTCTGCCAAAAAGAACCTGTAAAAAGCCGCAAAAAAGCCCAGGGCCACTCCCTTGCGGGAATGGCCCTGGGCCTTATTGGTTTTGGTTCAGCGCCTTATGCAGCGGAACGTTCCGTCACATCAGGAAGCTAGCCAGACGGGCGCCGCCCAGCTCGCTGGGATCGGCCTCCAGGAACAGCTCGCTGTAGCCGGGCACGCCGGTGTAGGTCACAGGAGCCTCGGGATGTGCCTCGTTGTAGGCTTCGCTGTACTGCTTGATGCCTTCCAGATGACGGCCGCAGCGCTCCTCGATGGGATGGCCCACGCCGGTGAAGGGTGCGCCGGTGATCTGGTTCCAGGGCACGTACAGCATGCCCAGCTTCTCGCTCAGGTCATAGCACTTGTCCTGGCCGCCCAGCACCTGGGCGATGGTGGTGGCGCCGCGCAGACGGCCCTGAGAGGCGTTGGCAGTCTCCATCAGGATGGCCACGTCGATGTCGCTGTTGTCGCCCCATTCACGGTGAGTCAGACCGTGGAAGTTGGTGGGAGACTGCTCCAGGCTCATCTGCATGCCCTCCATCAGCAGGTTCATGCAGCCCACAGAGGCCACATCCATGCTGTTCTGGTGAGCAACGGTCGCGTCGATAACGGGGTACTCGGGGCTGGCCTCATGCAGGTCAAAGCCGATGTTCACGCCCTCGTTGCGGATCAGCTCCATGATACCGTAGGCCTCTTTCTCGGTGGTGTTGCCATCGGGACGGCCGGGGTAAGCACGGTTGATGTTGCGGGTCTCAGAGCCGGACAGCTGCTGGCCGGAGGGGTAGTGAACGTACACGTCGGGATCGGGCCACTGGTCCACGGGGTTGGTGGCGCGGCTGCCGTAACGGAAGGTGCGCTCACCGCTCTTGGTGGTCAGGGTGAAGTACTGAATGTTGCCCTCACCGGGGTCGTTGTGGGTCATGGCGCTGTGGTTGGCGTAGGGCAGAACGTACACGGTGCCCTCTTCCACAACGGCATTCTCAATGAAGGTGAATGCGGACATGTAGCCGGAAACCTCGTTGGCATGGGTGCCGCCCAGGATCAGCATCTTGCCGCCTTCTTTTTTGCCCTGCAGAACGTACACAGGGGTGTCAGCGTTGGTGTCTTTCACGCCCTCGAACCAGTCGGAGAGCATTTTCACCTCGGTGACACTGGGGCCCCACTCGGGGAGGGGCACATTGCGGGCTGCCAGGAAGCTGGACGCAGAGGCCGCCATAACGGCCACGGACAGCGCCAGGCAGACGACCGCAGAGATCATCTTTTTCGACTTATCCATTCTCAACAGCCCTCCTTTACTTAATCATCAGCAGGCGAAGCACGAGAGGGATCAGCACCAGGGCAGCGTTCAGCTGCGTGCAGATGGTATCCTTCACGGAGAGCTTTTCGTCCGCATTCTTCTCGGGAACGAACAGGTTCCAACCGACCACGATCAGCACCAGGGCAACGATCCCGCGATAAATCAAAGTCAACATCGTTGGTTCGCTCCTTTCTTAGGTGAAGATGATGAAGGGTTCAAGCACATTGGCGCCCAGGATGAAGAGGATACCCCAGATGATGATCATCAGGCAGGGCACCAGGCACTTCTTCAGGACGGGAGTGTACTTCTCCAGGCCGACAACCTGAGCGGCGAAGATACCAGCCAGAGCGGTGGGAGGCATCATGTCGCCCAGAGAGGCGATCAGGGACAGGGCAGCCGCCACGATGATCTCTTCCTTGTTCAGGAAGGCCAGCAGGAAGGGCACGCCCAGAACGCTGGCGGAACCGAAGGAAGACACGGCGCCGAACAGAGGCATGGACACGGCCATGGCCACATACAGGGCCCAGCCGGGCAGGCTCAGGCAGCTGGTAACGATCAGGCCACGAACACCGGTCAGGGTCATGATCTGGATGAACATACCAACGCCCATCAGGATGCCCATAACGGGCAGCACGCTGTTGATGGAGTCCTTCGCGACCTTGGCCAGGTTCACCTTGTAGCCGGTGAAGCAGCCGATGATGGCGCTGATGAGGAACACCAGAGGCATACCGATGGAGAAAGCGGGGACCATCTTGCTGACCACCATCAGGATGATGGCAGCGATGATGGGAATGTACACGCGGAAACCGAACTTCTTGCGGCTCTCGGTGTTCAGCTTGTTCTTCACAGCCTCGTAGTCCATCTTCTTGACGTACTTGTAAGCGAACATCAGCACGAAGACGAAGGCCAGGGGGAAGGTCAGCAGAGCCAGAGGCAGCTCAAAGCCGCTGTAGGGAATGTCGATGCCGGCGCCAATGATCATGGCGGGCAGGTTGGTGGGAGGTGCGATCATGCCCAGGATGCCGCCCATCGCCAGGATGGAAGCGGTCTCCAGTGCGGGCACGCCCATCATCATCAGCACGGGGGCCATGATGGAGCCGGCGCTCAGCACGGAAGCGGTGGAGGAACCGGTGATCATGCCGGGGAACATCACGATGATCATGATGAGGCACAGCATCAGGGCGGGCAGCTTGTGGAACTTCTCAATGATGACCGAGGACACGGCATCCAGAGCGCCGGAAGCCTCGATGACCTTCATGAAGACCATGGCGGTGGAGATGACCAGGATGGTGTCCACATAGGAGAACATGCCTTCAACGAGATGACGCAGTGCGTCCAGCAGGGTCAGATCCAGGCCGCCGATGAAGCCGCCGACGATCACGCCGCCGATGGAAGAAAGAACCATCGACAGGCTGACCGGCAGCTTGCAGGCGAAGCATCCAACCAGGAACACACCGAGCATGACGATGAAGGTAATAAGTTCAATGCTCATTAGAATACCTCCATAAATCGTTAATTATTCGGCCTGTTGCGTACAAAAAGGGCCGCCGGAACACGCCAGGCGCGGGTTTCGGCGGCCCTTAATCCATTAAAGAACAGATGCCGGGCGCGCCCTTCTTACTTGAAGGCAGCGGGCAGAACGGTGGTCACATCGCTGATGCTGTTGATGGAATCCATGGGGATGCCGTTCTCAGCGCACAGACCGCTCATCAGGCCGTCGGAATCGCCGGCGGCAACCACGATGGCGTAGTCAGCCTTCTCGAAGCAGGGAGCAATGAACTTATCGGACAGGTCGCCGCGGCGAGCCTCACCGCCGGTGTGCATCACGATGATGCTCAGGCCCTTTTCCTTCGCGCCGTCCAGCAGCTCGGTCAGACGAGCCAGCTCGCCGTCCGCGTCGATGCCCGCAGCGCCCAGGCCCTTGGAAGAGCCGCCGGCAACCACGACCAGGGTCTTGGCATCGCCCAGGTCAGCGCTGGTGGCCAGGTTGTTCACGGTGTAATCCATGCCCAGCTTGCCCATCACAGTGCCGATCATCTGGTAGTCAGCACTCTGGCCGCCGCTGGTCAGCAGAATGGGAGACTCAGCAAACGCCTCTTTCAGGCCTTCCACCGCAGCGGTGGAACCGGCAGCATCGCCGGAAGCAGCAGCGCTGCTGGAGCTGGAGCTGGAGCCGCCGCAGGCAGCCATGGTCAAAGCCAGCGCGAGAGCCAGCGCCGCAGCAATGATCTTCTTTTTCATTGTGGTTTTCTCCTCTCAATATTTCATGTGTCTTTTCACAGCGTATTCCCATCCGCGCAGCGGATATGGTAAAACTATGAAATCTTCATGAAAAAATTATAACAAATCCAAACAAGTTCGTCTATTTCTTCTCTTATTTTTATTCAACTTTATCATTTAAGCCGCTTTTTGTTGAAGATTAACTATAAGAAAAGTCAAAGCCCGTGCAGCTTCACGAAGTAAAGAAGCCGAACCAGTTCACCCCCTCTGTGCAAAAGGCCACCCGGCCCAAAGCGAGGGTCGAGCGGCCTTTTCTGGCAGAGAGTTTTTGGTGGTTCAAAGCGGCACGCAGGCCGCCCGAACAGCCGCCTTAGTAAGCCAGAGCCTTGCCGTCACGGCGAGGATCCGCGCCGCCGCGCAGGGTGCCATCCTTGCCGATGGAAATGCCCTGCACGCCGCCGAAGAACAGCTGCCAAGCGCCCTTATCGGTCACTTCGTGGCCCATGGCCTGCAGCTGAGCAATGGCCTCAGCGGAGGGAGCGTCCACACCGTCGGACTCATAGCACACGTTGTTCTGGGCGTTGTCGTAGATACGGGCGCAGTCAATGGCTTCCTGGATGTCCATGCCGTAGTCGATCATGCGCTGGATAACCTGCGCGATGGTGGGGAAGATACGGGTGGCTCCGGGGCTGCCGATGGTCAGGAAGGGAGAGCCGTCAGGGTACAGAACGATGGAGGGGCTCATGCTGGACAGGGGGCGCTTGCCGCCCTCAGCGCAGTTGACGCTCTCGGGGTTGGCGGAGAAGTCGTCCATCTCGTCGTTCATGATGAAGCCGTAGCCGGGAACGGCGATCTTGGAGCCGAAACCATAGTTGATGGTCTGGGTGCAGGCCACCATGTTGCCCCACTGGTCCACAACGGAGAAGGAGGTGGTGGCGTAGTGCTCCAGCTCTTCCGCGTCAACAGCCGTGTAGGTGCCGCTCTGATCGGTGATCTGAGCGTAACGGCTGGCCGCGTAGTCCTTGCTGGTCAGCTGAGCCAGAGGCACTTCGGCGAAGTCGGTGTCGGCCATGTACTGGGCACGGTCGGCGAAGGCGATCTTGAACGCCTCGGAGAAGCGATGGATGTAATCCGCCGAGTTGACCTCGGTGTTGGCCATGTCGAAGTTCTCCAGGATGTTCAGGATCTCAATCAGATGGGTGCCGCCGGAAGAAGCCGGGGGCAGAGAGTAGATGGTGTAGTCACGGTAGGTGGAGCTGACCGGCTCACGAACCTTGACCTCGTAGTTGGCCAGGTCGTCCATGGTCAGCACGCCGCCCTCAGCCTGCACCGCATCCACCATGGCCTGAGCCATGTCGCCGGTGTAGAAAGCGTCACGGCCGCCGTCCGCGATGGCCTGCAGAGCAGTGGCCAGATCGGGGTTGGTCAGGGTGTCGCCCACCTCGTAGGGCATACCGTCGTTCAGGTACAGCTTGCCAACTTCGCTCATGGCAGCCAGACCGGCGTACTCGCTCTCCAGCTCCTCCTTGAAGGTAGCGGTCACGAGATAGCCGTTGTTGGCCAGGTCAATGGCGGGCTGGAAGATCTGCTGACGGGTCACTTTGTCAGAGCCGTAGTTCTCCAGCAGGTACTCCATGCCGGCAACCTCGCCGGGGGTAGCAACGGACAGGCCGCCGATGCTGCTCATGGTGCCCAGCTTCTGGCCGTCCTTCTCGAACTGCTTCATCTCGCCGGCCTCGTCCAGCCAAATCTGGGCGTTGGCCGCAGCGGGAGCGATCTCGCGGAAGTCGATGACCTCCACCTTCTTGGTCTCGGCGTTGTAGATGGTCATGAAGCCGCCGCCGCCCAGGCCGGAGAAGTAAGGCTCAACCACACCCAGGGTGTAGGCCACAGCCGCCGCTGCATCAAAGGCGTTGCCGCCCTCCTGCAGGATCTCCAGGCCGGCCTTGCTGGCGTACCAGCTGCAGGCCGCCACAGCACCGGTCTTACCGGTGGCGTCACGGTCGTCCTTCTTCTTCTGAAGGTTCTCGTCGTAGGGGAGCCAGACTTCCTCTTCGTTCGAGTCAGCGGAAGAAGAGGCCGCCTCACTGCTGGCAGAGGACGAGGCGCTCTGGCCGCAGCCGGCCACAGACAGCCCCATTACCAATGCCATAAGCAGGGCAATGTACTTTTTCATCTTGTTTCCTCCTTTGTTGATGAGGTTCCGTCCGCCTGAAAGTTGCGTGCGAAAAAGGCGGACGCCCCCGCATTTTGCCCTTTGCCCCGCCCGGCTGCCGAAGGACATGGGACCACCGGAGTGATTTTTGGTGCGCATGCGCTGCGTGCACACTGTGCACACCCGCCTCTGCACACCGGAAATTCTCCAGCGGTTTCATGGCCTTCTGGCGCACCCGTTCGGTGCAAAAGAGCCTTGCTATAACCCCGAGTATAGCTGATTGCTCACAAATTGTCTACATTTTTATCATAAATTTATTATGATTTTATTGAAAAATATAGCTACTTATCGTCATATTGAGATGGACAGATTTTCCGCCATGGAATTTCCGGGCAGAAGATGGATTTGCCGCACCGGGTTGGCCCCGGCTTGAAAATCTTGCTTTCCGACGCCGTTATTCGTCCTTTTGGCAGGGGTATCCCTGTTTTTCGCCGCGTTCCGGCCCGCGCGGTGTTGCGCGAAGTCCGGATGGAATTTTGGGTTAGAGACATCCCTTGTGTCGGCCGTAAGGTTTGCAGCATCCGCGGCCAGATTTGCGCAAAAAGGCGGCGCGGAATGGAGTGAAGAAGGCTTTTTCGCGCCGGTGCCGCTTTCTGCCGACCCCATTGGCTTCCCCTCGAAGGGACGCTGGCGGCGTCAGCCGACGGATGAGGTGGCATCTTTTCTTCTCCATGACGTCATGGCAGTGACGGATAACAAGGCCCGTTTGCTCTGCCATCAAGCTGCAGCAAAGATTCGCGCTCCACCTCATCCGCCTCACTCGCGTTCGGCACCTTCCCCTCGAGGGGAAGGCTTTTGCCCGCGCGTTATCTCTGCTTCCACACACAAAAAAACAGCCGGGCGCAGTGCGCCCGGCTGTTCCCGGTTGATTTTATCGGCGTCACGCCTTTTTGTACATCTGTTTGGGGCGGCCCACCTTGCCGTACACGTTCACCATCACGGTGATCTTTTCCTGGGTCATGTACTGCAAATAGCGGTACACCGTCTGATAGGCAAGGCCCGTGCCGGCGGCAATGTCGTTGGCCGTCACATACTCCTGCCGGTCGGTCAAAAATTGCAGGATCAGGTCCATGGTGCTCTGGCTGATGCCCTTGGCCGGAATGGGCGCGGGGGCGGGCTTTTTCGGCTGGGCCTGCTGCAATAGGCGCAGGTGCAGCTTGATGCGGCTGACCAGGTCCGGCGCCTTGATGGGCTTGAGTGAGAAATCGCTGGCGCCCGCTTCCAGGAAGGCGTCGGCCACGGCCTGGCTTTCGTCAATGGTGAACACGATGATGGGCACCGTGGGGGAAAGCTGCCGAAGCATCTTCACACCCTCCACCCCGTTGATGCCGGGCATATGGTAATCAATGAGCACGATGTCCGGCTGAAATTCGCGGAACGCGGTCAGGCCCTTTTCCACGCTGCGGGCGGTCACCACATTCCATTTCTGCAGGCGGAACAGAGCCTCCAGCGCAAAACAAATCTGTTCCTCGTCGTCGATGCACAGAATGGTCACGTTATTCTGCATGATTTCTCTCCTCCTCCGGAATGATCAGGGTGATGGCTGTGCCCTGATCCACCGTACTGTTCATCTGTAAGGTGCCGCCCACGCGCTCCACAACGCTGCGCACAAAGGGCAGCCCCAGCCCGCTGGAATTCGAGGTGGAATACCCCTTGTTCCAGATGGCCTGCTGCTGTGATTTCGGAATGCCCTTGCCGTTGTCCTCCACGGTGAACCGCACCATGCCCTCCTGGGTGTCCACCCGAAGGCGGATGTCCGGCGTGCGGCCGGCCGGAATTGCCTTGGCCGAGTTCTGCACCAGGTTCACCAGCGCCCGCGGGAACAGCACCCGGTTCACCCGCACCATGGCCTCGGGCGTTTTCAGCTCGGTGTGTACGCAGGCCGCGTAGGATTCCACCGAAAGTTGGGCCAGCGCCCGGTCCACCAGGCGCTCCACCGTTTCCGGCGTGGCCTGCTCCTCGTAGAGAATCTCCGAGATCATCCGGCTCATCTGCTCCACCGCGCCCTCAATGCGGCTCAGATACTCCACATCCTGGGTGCGGCCCTCGGCCTCACATTCCATCTTGACCACACCCACCAGCGTCTGGGCCGAGGCCAGGGGCGATTTCAGGTCATGCACCAGATACTGCATCTCCCGGTAGGTGCGGTTTTTCATCTCGTTCATCCGGGCTTCGGTGCGGATGGCCAGGTTCTGCTCCCGCAGAATGTTCAGCTGCCGCAGGTTGTTTTCCACCCGCAGCTGAAAAAACAGCAGCACCAGCATCAGCAAAAACACCACCAGCCCGGCAGCGGCCATGGCGTTCATGGCGGGGTTGGCGTCCAGAATTTTCGAGGCCAGCTTCACATCGCCGGAGATCTCGCCGCGGCCCATGGGCAGCCCGTTGGCCGCGGGCATGATGTCCAGAAACTGGAAGGTGACCACCAGAATCGCAATGAACATCACCTTTTTGGTGATGGTGATGTACTGGTAGTCCATCTTTTCAAACACCAGCAGCAGCGCCGCCACCAGAATGGCGGGCAGGCCGAAGTCGTAATGCACCCGATGCAGTGCGTCAATACCCCGGTAGGTGCACAGCAGCACCACGATCACCATCAGGGCGTTGACCGCCCACAGGTTGTGCTCCTTCCAGCGGTACTCCACCGATTCGGCAATGAGAAACGCGCCGATGTAATGGGGAATGCCGCGCAGCGAGTTCAGGGCTACCAGCTTCAGCGCCGCCAGCATCAGGCCCGTTTTTTCCCCGTGATCCAGGGCAAAATACAGGGTATCCAGAATGCGAAAATTGCCCACGGTGAAAAACACCGGCATAAAAAAACCCAGCCAGACCAGACACAGCCCTGCGCCCAGCTCCAACAGATTCACCCGCACCTGCCAGGGGCGGGTTTGTGTTTTGGTTTCCTCCATGGTGTGTTCCTCTCTGCCGGGCCGCGTGTGCCCGGCCGCGATCACCCAACCATTATAGCACACTTTTCTCTGTTCTGCCAAAGCCCCCTCAGCGCAGGCCCTGATTCTTCAGGACGTACTCCGCGATCTCCAGCTGGTTTTTCACCCGCTGGGGCAGCGGCTCCGCCCGGCTGGTCTCCACCGTGATGACGGGAATGCCCGCCTCCAGGGTCAGCGTGCGGTTCAGGCTGCCCACCGGGGGCGAACCGAACAGATCCAGCGCGCTGCCGTGCAGCTGCCCGTCGGCCGAGGCCTCCAAAAGGCCCCAAACCAGATCCGCCACCGGCTGCATATCCTGGCAGATGAGAGAGTTGCCCAGCTCGTCGCGGCCGTCGTTCCACTGCCGGGCCTCATGCAGGTCCAGCACCAGCGCCGGGACCTTTTCGGTGATGTCGCCCCACAAGGCCGCGGCCCTCTGCTGGGCCGGGTTGCCGGCTGCATCGCCGGGGAAATTCCGGTTCAGATCCCGCCCGTCGGCGGTGTCGCGCCGGTCGTGCTCTGCGCCCCAAGGGTTGGCCGGGGCCGCCAGATACACCCGCCCCGCCTTCAGGTCCGCCTGTTTCAGCAGGGTTCCGGCGTACCAGCCCGCCAGCTCGTCCCCATGCACGCCGCCCACGATGTAAATCGTCGGGCCGTCGGCCGCACCTTCCAGCAGCGTTACTTCCAGCGCCTGCCCGTCGGCGGTGGTCAGGTCGTAGGTGCTGCGTGCGGTGGGGTATTCCGCCGCAAGGCAGTCAAAGTCCGCCGGGGTCAGGGTCTCCAGCGCCGCCGCGTCCGGCAGCTCGGGCAGCGGCGGGGTGGGCGCAGCCGTGGCCTCCGGCGTCGGGGCCGGGCTGGCCGTGGGGGCCGCCTGCGGCTGCGCCGCCCCACAGCCCGCCAGCAGCAGGGGCACCGCGGCGCACAGCAGGCACCGCAGCAGTGTTTTTTTCATGGGCGCCCCTCCTTTTTAAGCGGCGTTCTCCGTCTTTTTGCGCCGAAAGCCCCACCACAGCAGTGCCGCCGCGCCGGCAAGGCCGGCCAGCGCCGGTAAGCGGGGGTACGCCGTCACCCGATACAGGGCCGACTGGCCCGGCGTTTCGTACCGGTCGGGGTCATAGGGCAGGCCGTAATCCGCCACCAGCCGCTTCACGTTCAGCAGATGCAGCACCGGCAGGCCCCGGGCGTTGTACCGCTGGATCAGCCCGCTGTTCTTGTCCTCGGTCATGCGCTTGCTGGGCTGGATGACGCCCCAGCCCACATCCTTTTCGCCGGGGCCGGTGGTGGTCAGGTTGCCGCCCACACCCACAAAGCAGGTGATCGGCCCCTGTTCTTCATACAGCGCCATACGGGCCTGAAGGTTCGCCTCAAAGTCCGGCTGGCGCATCACGGTCAGGCCGCCTGCCTCCAAACGGCTCACAATGCCCTCCAGCAGGTCCTGGTCCATATCATAGCCGCAGTCGTCCTGCCCGCCGGGAGTGACGAGGGCGGGGGCCGTGGCCAGCTCGCCGTCCTGCCACAGGCGCAGGGCCATATCCGGGAAGGTCAGTTCCGGCTGGTTTGCCCCGTATGTGGAGGCACCCACCGAAGCAATGTACACGCAGTGCACCCCCATGGCCTGGCAGACCGCCAGTGTGGCCAGGTTCAGCCCCGGAAAGCTGCCGGAAAAACCCGCGCCCACCGTATCGCCGGGCTTTACCCCCGCCTCAGTGAGCATCTCCACCAGCAGGGCAGCCATTTCCGGGTTGGCGGCGGTGCGCTTGGCCTCCAGCGCCCCGTTGGTGGTGGTGATAAACGTATACGGCTCGCCGATCAAGCCGGAGCCGTGCAGGTCGTCCTCGCTGAGGGGCAAGCCCAGTTCCGCCTTATATCCCCGGATGCACTCCTCCCAGCGGGTCATCAGAGCGGTGGCCGCCAGCTTGACGTCCGCGTCCGGCGCGGGCTTCTGGGCCGCCGCATGCAGGGTGAAGGCCAGGCACAGGGCCAGCCAGAGCGCCGCCCCTGCCAGAGAAAGCCGTTTGCGCGTGTTCATGGCGTTTCCCCCTTTTTTACAGCCCGGCCAGAGCGCCGCCCACCAGAAGCAGGGCCAGCGCGGTCAGCCCGGTGGTGACAGCCATGGCAAGCAGACTGTCCCGAAAGCCCTGGCGGTCAAATTCCCGGGCAATGATGCCCGGCATCAGAATGCCGATGGGGCTGAAGGGCAGCAGACCCGCCGCGTCCAGCGCCAGGCTGAGGAAGAACGTGAGCAGCATCAGCACCGCAAAGCGCCGCCGCCCATAGAGGATCAGCACCTGGCTGAGCAGTTTGCACAGCCCAACGGCCGCCGCCGCCAGCAGCAGGGTGCATACAATGCGCCCCGGGCTGTGCAGGTACAGCGCCAGATACCCCGGCACGATCAGCCCGGCGGAAAGGCCGGTGATCTCGGTAAAAATCAGGCTGAGGACCACCCCCAGCAGAATCGTTTCATTGTACATACAGCGTCCCCTCCTGCCGCACCCGGGCCATGATGTCCCGGCCGCCCTGGGCAATGTTGCCCACCGCAAATACCACTTCGCCCGGGGCAAGCCCGTCCAGCGGCAGAAGCTCCGGCCGGGCAAAGCGCTCCACCGGGGTGCCGGGCAGCTTTTTGGCCAGGCTTCGGGCCATAAAGCCCTGGCTGGCCCCCATCAGCCACACCGCGTCCGGGCAAAGCTCACAGCACACGGCCAGCATATCCTGGGTGCGGCTGCCCCGGTCGGCCCGGTTGTTCACCAGCAGGATGAGCCGCCGGCAGCCCAGCTTGCCCTTCAGGTCCCGCCAGACGGTGCAGGTGGACTGCACGTCGTTGATGGAAAGGCCGTTCACAAACAAGCCCTCACCCATCCGATGCACCGTGAGGGCATAGGGGTCCCGCTTGAAGTGGGCCATGCCGGAAAGGGCCGTCTGCCGGTCCACCCCCAGATGCTCGCACACCGCCAGAGCCAGCGCGATGTTCTCGGCAAAATCGAAGCCCGGCTCGCTTCCGTCCGGCCGGATGGGATGAAAGCTGCTGCCCATGGCCGCCGCTTTTTCGCCCATGCGGGGGGCCTGGCCCACCTCGGCGGTGAACAGCGCGCCGTTTTTCGGCACCGTATTGCACAGCGCGTCGCAGATTTCCGGCAAGGTCTCTCCCATCACGTCGGTGTGGTCCCGCCGCACGTTGGTGATGACCACGGTGTCGGCCTTCAAAATGCGGTGCTGGGCGGCGTACTGGTATTCCGGGTGCACCGCCATGCACTCCACCACCAGCACCTGGGCGTTCTGGGCCGCGGCCCGGCGCAGAATGGCGATCTGCTCCTTGATGTTGGCCTTGCCCCGGCGATGGATCGGCTCTTCCCTGCCCTCCACGTCAATGGTCATGGGGTCGGTGCCGGTGGTTTTGCAGAACACCCGCAGCCCGCCTGCCCGCAGCCCGGCCTCGATGAGGCGGCTGACGGTGGATTTGCCCCGGGTGCCGTTCACGTGCACCACATGGGCAAGGCTCGCCCGGGCCCGGGCGGCGCACCGGGCCTCCCAGGCCAGATAGGCCAGCCACCCCAGCGCCAGCAGGGCGATGAGCAGGGTGATGGGTTTCATGGGTGCCTCCTTACAAATTAACAAACAAATTAACAAACAAATTTACGCAGCTTCGGTCAAATCCAGCTTGAATTTCGCTGCCATTCGATTAAAAACTCATTTAATCCGGTTTAAATCCGGCTCGTTCGGTGCGGTCTGCGTCAATAGCCCATGGCCAGGCCGTCCCGCCGGGGGTCGGCGGCACCGCGCAGGGTGCCGTCCTCGGTGCGCATACAGGCCTGCACGCAGGGGAAGGTGAACCACACCTCGCCGGTGTTCAGCTCATGGCCCATGGCGGTGAGCTTGTCCTTGGTTTCCTGGCTCACCCGGTCCTCCAGGATCAGGGTGCCGAAGTCGTCGTGCATGCGCACCGCGTCAATGGCGTCCTGAATGTCCATGCCGTGGTCGATCACCTTGCTGATCACCTGGGCCACGCCGGTGATGATGCGGGTGGTGCCGGGGGCGCCCAGGCTCATAAAGGGCTGGCCGTCCTTCAAAATCAGGGTGGGGCTCATGCTGGAGAGCGGCCGCTTGGAACCGGCCACCACGTTGGGGCTTTCCGGGTCCACCGAGAAGTCAAACAGGGTGTCGTTCAGCAGAATGCCGGTGCCCTCGGCCACCAGGCCGGAGGCGAAGGTGGCGTCCACGGTTTTGGTCACGGCCACCATGTTGCCCTCGGCGTCCATGATGGAGTAGTGGGTGGTGGATTCCGACTCAAAGGGCCAGGGGTCGCCCGCCTCGTAGGTCTGGCTGTGCTCCGGGTCGATGGAAGCCGCCAGCTGAGCGGCGTAGTCTTTATTGGTGATGCCGCTCACCGGCACATCCACATAGGCAGGGTCACCCATGTATTTGGTGCGGTCAGCAAAGCCCAGCTTAAAGGCCTCGCTGAGCAGGTGGAAGTACTCCGGGCTTTCCGGGTCCATGCTGCCCACGTCGAAGTTCTCCAGAATGTTCAGGATCTCCAGAATGATGCTGCCGCCGGAGGAGGGCAGATTGGACGAATACACGTCGTAGCCGCGGTAGGTGCCGTGCACCGGCTCGCCCACGTGGATTTCATAGTTCGCCATGTCCTCCATGGTCAGGCAGCCGCCCTCAGCCTGCACCGCGTCCACGATTTTCTGCGCGATGTCGCCGGTGTAGAAGGCGCTTTCGCCCTCGGCGGCAATGGTGCGCAGGGTGGCCGCCAGGTCCGGGTTCTGGATGGTGTCGCCCGGCTCATAGGGGAAGCCGTTCTCGTCCAGATACAGCTTCTCGGTAGCGGGGAAGCGGATGATGGTGCCGTAGGCGTCCTTGATGTCCCGGCTGGTGATGTCCGAGACGGTGAAGCCCTCCTCGGCCAGCTGAATGGCCGGGGCCATCACGTCCTCCCGGCTCATGGTGCCGTAGTTGTCCAGGGCATAGAGCATGCCCTTCACCTCGCCGGGCACCGCCACGGCCTTGGCGCCGATCTTGTTTTCGTCCCCGGCCACCTTGCCGTTTTCGTCCACGGTCCACATATCCAGGCTGGCCGCCGCGGCGGATTCATCCCGGAAATCCAGGAACTTGATCTCGCCAGTTTTGGCGAAGCGCACCATCATAAATCCGCCGCCGCCAATGCCCGAGGACTGCTGCTCGCACACGCCCAGGGCAAAGCCGATGGCCACGGCCGCGTCCACCGCGTTGCCGCCGGCCTTCAGCACGTCCACGCCGATCTGGGTGGCCTCGGCCCGGCCGGTGGATACCACGCCGTTCTGGCCCTGGGCATCCCGGCCGCCCAGGGTGACGTTTTCGCCGCCCACAGCGGCCGGGGTCTCGGTGGGCTGGGGTGTGCTGCTGCTGGCCGCGGGCGCGCCGCAGGCCGTCAGGCACAGGGCAGCCGCAAGGGCAGCCGATGCAAGGCGAAGCAAACCGTTTCGTTTGTTCATGGCAAATTTCCTCCCTTAAATACGGGGTGTAAGGCTTCTGCTGTGCGGCGCGCCGCTGCGCTGTTTTTTACGTTTTCTCGTCTGCAAAACACCGCACCGCCACGGGAACCGGCGGTTTTTTATAAATAGGAATCGCCCTGCGCCGGTTCGTCACTACTTTTGTTTGTAACAGGATTGCCCCGGCTTGTCAAGCTTCGTCCTTTTTCCCTTTTTTATCTCGGCAGTTTCCCCTCGGCTGTGCAGTTTGCACAAGGCCCGGCCCCGAGTGCCGGGGCGCCGCCGGTTCGGCCGGCGGCGGCGCGGGGTACGCGCGGCAGATTCATTATCTTGTGGCTTTGACAAAATTGATACAGAGCCATCACAAAGTTGACACATTTTTTCAGAGAAATAAGAGAAAATATTGCGACAGCGTTTCCACGCGTGCTAGAATAAAAGCACAGAAACCAAAGTTTTTGTGAAAATTGCCAATCTGCGTGCAATGTTTTTGTGCGCTTTTTGTATTTTTATCTGCGCAATTGTACCGATTGTCTCATTTTGCGAGAATATACCGTTTTCTGCATAGCACTTTCATTTCTGGCCCCGCGCGGGGCAGCTTCTCCGTTTTTATTTCTGTGACTCCATGCCGTTTCGGCATGTTGTTGCCGCAAAAGAATCCAGACCGTTCTTCTGCGGCCCGTATACCCACCAGAAAGGAGACACAACATGAAAAGAAAGCTCTGTTCCCTTGTTCTGGCGCTGGCAATGGTTCTGAACCTTGCAGCCTGCGGCCAGGCGGCAAGCTCCTCCAGCGCGGCCTCTTCGGAGCCCGCTGCCTCGAAAGAGCCTGCAAAGACCCCTGCATACTCTACGGAAGGCTTCGTCACCGTTGACGCCGACGGCAACCGCGTGACCACCGGCCGCGACGCCACCTCCACCAAGGCGATGGCCACCGCGTCCAAGTACGAGGTTTCTCAGGTTGGCGCCGAAATCATGGCCAAGGGCGGCAACGCCGTTGACGCGGCCGTGGCTATGGGCTTTGCCCTGGGCGTCTGCGAGCCCTTCACCTCCGGCCTGGGCGGCGGCGGTTTGGCCACCATCCACACCGCTGAGGGCGAGAACTTCTTCATCGACTTCCGTGAGGTTGCCCCCGCGGCTGCCACTCTGGATCTGTATGTGGATGCCAGCGGCGAGAACAACGGCAACACCAAGGAGGGCGGCCTGGCTTCCGGCGTGCCCGGTGAGGTTGCCGGCCTGCTGTACCTGCTGGAGCACCATGGCACCATGAGCCGCGAAGAGGTCATGGAGCCTGCGATCCGCATCGCCAACGAAGGCTTCACTGTTTCTGCTTACTGCGCCAACGCCATTTCTGACGCTTACGAGAAGACTCAGAAGTTCCCCGAGATGTCGAAGGTTTACCTGGACGAGAACGGCCTGCCCTGGGAAGAGGGCTCTGTGATCACCAACCCCGATCTGGGCAAGGCTCTGCAGCTGATCGCCGATCAGGGCGCCGATGCCTTCTACAAGGGCGAGATCGGCGAGGCCATGGTGGCTACCCTGGCCAAGTACGACGGCGTGATGACCATGGACGATCTGGCTGGCTACGAAGTGCATGAGCTGGAGCCTGTTACCGGCGATTACCGCGGCTACACCGTTATCTCCAGCCCCCCGCCCTCTTCCGGCGGCACTCACCTGATCGAGATCCTGAACATTCTGGAGAACTTTGACGTGGCCAGCATGGAGGTCAACTCCGCTGAGTACGTGCACCTGTTCGCCGAGACCTTCAAGCTCGCTTTCGCCGACCGTGCCAAGTACATGGCCGACACCAATTTTGTCACCGTGCCTCTGGGCGGTCTGACCAGCCAGGCTTACGCGGACAAGCGCGCGCAGGACATCGACCTGAACGTTGCCATGGAGCAGGCTGCTCCCGACGATCCGAGCCCCTATGAGCACACCGACACCACCCACTTCTCTGTGGCTGACGTGGACGGCAACTGCGTTGCCATCACCAAGACCATCAACTACTACTTCGGCAGCGGCGTGATGGTTGACGGCTACGGCTTCATGATGAACAACCAGATGGACGACTTCTCCACCGATCCCGAGAGCGTCAACAAGATCGAGCCCGGCAAGAAGCCTCTGAGCTCCATGAGCCCCACCGTGGTTCTGAAGCCCGATGGATCTCCCTTCCTGGTTCTGGGCACCCCCGGCGGTTCCCGCATCTTCTCCGGCGTGGCTGAGGTTATCAGCCGCGTGATCGACAGCAAGATGGATCTGCACACTGCCATCAGCGTGCCCAAGATCTGGAACTGCAGCAACAAGAACAACCTGCAGTATGAAGAGGCTCTGAAGGGTTACGAGCAGTACGCTCTGACCGATGAGACCGTCGCCAAGCTGACCGAGATGGGCCATGGCGAACTGAAGACCACCCGTTCCGGCGCCTTCCAGTGCATCATGTTCATGGACGACGGCACTCTGTACGGCACCGCCGATCCTCGTCAGGACGGCAAGGCTGTGGGCGTGAACTAATCGTCTGCACCGAGCGTTGACGCGTTCTAACTGAATCGAGACAAGGGCCTGCCCCCATGGGGCAGGCCCTTGTTGGCGTTTTGGGGCGGCCTAATAATTGCGCAGGTGAAGCCTTCCCCTTGAGGAGAAGGTGCCGAACGAAGTGAGGCGGATGAGGTGGAACGCGAATCATTGCTGCAACCTAATTTGCGGAGGATTGCGGAGATATGCGCCCTCTGCACTGTGTCGCACTGCCATAACCCCGCCGCAAAGAGAAGATGCCACCTCATCAGTCGCCTAACGGTGACAGCTTCCCCTCGAGGGGAAGCCTATGGCCTCAGCAGAAAGCTGCACCGCCGCAAGAACGCCACCCCTACCCCATACCATCCCGCTTTTCCTCAAACTCCCGGCACAGCTGCTCCACCTGGCCGCGCAGCAGCCACAGGGCCGCCAAGTTGGGCACCGCCAGCAGCCCGTTGCACAGCTCCGCCGCCGTCCAGGCGCGGCGCAGGGGCAGGCAGGCCCCCGCCAGCGCCGCGGCGCACCAGGCCAGCCGGTAGCCCCGGCACCCCCGCCCCTCGGTGAGGAAGCACAGGGCCGTCTCGCCGTAAAATTCCCACCCCAGCAGCGTGGAAAGCGCGAACAGCCCCAGGCTCAGGTCCACCGCCAGCGTGCCCGCCGGGCCAAGCAGCTGCCCGAAGGCCCGGGCGGCCAGCCCCTCCGGCGTACCGGCCCGGCCCAGCACCCCCGAAACCGCCAGCACCAGCCCCGTCAGGCTGCACAGCACCATGGCGTCCAGAAACACCCCTGTCATGGCCACATAGCCCTGCCGGGCCGGGTGGTCGGTGCGGGCGGCGGCCGCCGCAATGCCGGCGCTGCCCAGCCCCGCCTCGTGGCTGAATACCCCGCAGGCAATGCCCCACCGGGCGGCGCGCTGCCAAGCGCCGGGCCGCACCGCGCCGGCCAGAATCTCCCCAAAGGCCCCCGGCAGCTGTGCCCTGCCCCGAAGCAGGGCGGCCAAGGCCGCGGCCAGATACACCAGCCCCATCACCGGCACCAGCGCCCCGCACACGGTGCCCACCCGTTTGGCCCCGCCCGCCAGCACCGCCAAACTGAGGGCCGCCAGCGCCAGCCCCATCCAGAGCGGCGGCAGTTCCCAGCGGCGCTGGGCGATCTCCGCCAGGGCGTTGGCCTGGGTCAGGCAGCCGATGCCGAAGGCCGCGCAGAGAGCAAAGGCCGCCCACAGCACCGCCAGCACCCGGCCAGTGCGGCCGCCCACCCCCGTTTGCAGCACCAGCATCGGCCCGCCCCGGCCCGCAGGCGTGCGCCAGCGGGCGGCCAGCGTACACTCGGCAAATTTTGTGGCCATGCCCGCCGCCGCGCTCAGCCACATCCAGGCCAGCGCCCCCGGCCCGCCCAGCACCATGGCGCTGGCCACCCCCACAATGGTGCCGGTGCCCACGGTGGCCGCCAGGCTGGTCATCAGCGCCTGAAAGGGGCTTAGCCCCGGCCCGCCTGCCCGGCCCGGCCGAAGCGCCTGCCCCAGCGCCCAGGGCAGCCTGCGCCAGGGCAGAAAATGCAGCCGCACCGTGAGCATTCCCCCGGTCAGCAGCAGGGCCGCCAGCAGCCCCGGCCCCCACACAAGCCGGTCCAGCGTTTCGATCCATTGCCCCATGGCGGCCCCTCCCCTCGTGTTCTGCCCGGCCGGGCGCACGGGCGTTGTTTCCACTCTATGCGGGGCCTTTGCGGGAATATGCCCGCACCGCGCGCACAAAAACATTCCGCTGATTTGGTGTTTTTCCCGGCATCTGTGTTATACTGAAAGAATATTCCAGCCGCTCCTACATTTGCAGACCGTTTTTTCGTCCGCAGCGGCCCAAAGGAGGAGATTCTTCATGAAGCACACAGCCCATCACCGGCTGCTGATGACCCTTACTGTGTTTTCGCTGTTTTTTGGTGCGGGCAACCTGATCTTCCCGCCGTTTCTGGCGGCCCAGGCCGGGCAGAACACCTGGCCTGCCATGGCCGGGTTCTGTCTGACGGCCGTCGGGTTCCCGGTGCTGGGGGTCATGGCCGTCACCCGGGCAGGTGACCTGCACCGGCTGGCCGCCCGGGTACACCCCGCCTTTGCGGCGGTGTTTCCGCTGCTGATCTATCTGGCCATCGGGCCGGGGCTGGCCATTCCCCGCACCGCCAGCACCAGCTTTGAAATGGTGGCCCAGGCCGCGCTGGAGGGCAGCACCCGCCTGCCCCTGTGGCAGCTGGCGTACAGCCTGGTGTTCTTTGCGGTGGCCGGGCTGATCGCCCTGAAGCCGGACGCCCTCACCCAACGGCTGGGCAAGATTCTCTGCCCGCTGCTGCTGGCCCTCATCGGGGCGCTGTTTGTGGGCTGCCTGCTGGCCCCGCACCCTTATGGGGCCGTGGCCGCAAGCTACCAGACCCACCCCGTCATTCAGGGCTTTCTGGACGGCTACCAGACCATGGACGCCATTGCGGCGCTGGTATTCGGCTCGGTCATCGCCCTAAACCTGCGCGCCCTGGGCCTGACCGAGGCCCACGCCATCCGCACCGAGGCCGCGCTGGACGGGGTGGGCGCAGGTGTGCTGCTGGGGGTCGTCTATCTATGCCTGGCCCACATCGGCGGCGTGAGCGGTGGGGCCTGGCCCGGGGCCAAAAACGGCGCACAGGTTCTCAGCCAGCTGGCGGGCAGCGTGTACGGCCGGGGCGGCATGGCCCTGCTGGCCGCCATTTTTGTGGTGGCCTGCTTGAACACCTGCGTGGGGCTGCTTTCCAGCTGCGCCAGCTACTTTCACCAGCGGCTGCCCAAAGTTTCCTACTCGGCCTGGGTGGCCCTGTTCGCGCTCATCAGCGTGGGCATTTCCAACGTGGGGCTGAACCAGATTCTGGCCCTGTCGGTTCCGGTGCTGAACCTTTTGTACCCCATCGTGCTGGTGCTGATCCTGCTGGCCTGCCTGCCGAAGGCGGAGGCCCTGCCCCTTCTGTACCCCATTGCGGGCTGGGGCACCCTGGCGGCCAGCGCGGTGCTGCTGGCGGCCAAATCCGGGGTACTGCCCGCCGCCCTCACCGAGGCACTGCACGCCCTGCCCCTGTATGCGCAGGGTCTCGGCTGGCTGCTGCCCTGCCTGGTGTTTCTGGCGCTGGGGGCCGGCTTGAGCCTTGTGAAGAAGCGCTCTTGAGTTTTCCACGTTTTTCCGGGAAATTGTTGAAAATCCGCCTGCTTTTCCAGCGCCGCCCGGGCATTTTCCCGCCACAAACACGCCCACCATCAGGAGGTTCCCATGCAGATCACCTATCTTCACCACTCCGGCTTCTGCGTTCAGCTGCCGGAACACACCCTCATCTTTGACTGGGTCGAGGGGCAGCTGCCTGAACTTGACCCCGCCAAGCCGGTGGTGGCCTTTGTGAGCCACTTCCACGCCGACCACTTCACCTTTGACCTGTTCCGGCGGCTGGCCGCCTATCCACAGGTTCACTATGTGCTGGGGCGGGACATTCGGCGCCAGTTCTCCCGCCGGTTCTTTGCCGCCCGCGGGGTGGAGCAGGACCTGTACAGCCGCATTCACTTTGTGAAGGGCGGCGAAACGCTGACGGTGGCGGGCCTGAAGGTGGAAACCCTCACCAGCACCGACAGCGGCGTGGCCTTTCTGGTGGCGGACGGCACCCACAGCCTGTACCACGCGGGCGACCTGAACTGGTGGCTCTGGGCTGGGGAGGACGCCGCCTTCAACCGGCAGATGACCCATGATTTTCTGGCCCAGATGGCCCTTATTGAAGGCCGCCGGTTTGACGTTGCCTTCCTGCCGCTGGACCCCCGGCAGGAGGCCGACTACGCCGAGGGCTTCGACCACTTTATGCGCCATACTGACACCGCCCAGGCCTGGCCCATGCACTTCTGGGAGGATTTCTCGGTGTTCCAGCGCCTGGCCGACGACCCCCGCAGCGCCCCCTACCGGGCGAAGGTGGCCAAGGCCGAATGGTATCGGCGGTAAGCCCCAAAACTGAACAACACGCAAAAAAGCGGCAGCGCCAACGCGAGGAAAGGCCCTCGTCCGGCGCTGCCGTTCTGTTTTTGTTTGAGTTATGTTTTGGTTCTGTTCCGGATCGCTTTCAGCGGTTCTTACCGCTAAAACTGCGCTGCGTTTATCCGCACTGTACTTAATTTTGTATTTATATAATCCCTTTTTACAAAAGTGTGTCTGATGCATACTAACTCATAATTATACGAAACACCACACTTTTATTCATTTTCTATTCATTTCCGGCTAATGGGTATTCATTTTTACTCTAAGTTATCATGCAATTTATTAGAATGGAATTTTTGAAAGAGCCAGCACCTTGAATGGGCTGACTCTTTCAATGTCACTTGTAATTGACAAACTGGAATTTTCAAATTAGTCTTTGCAAATAACCTTTGAACCTTCACCATCAATTACAATTCCCTGACGGTTGTTAATTGGGCATAGATTCAAATCCGAAAACTCAGTCATTATTTTCTC
>Ga0129314_1001010_pt1 | contig 22678 bp, 14 predicted proteins | sample O1111metagenome_FD_94431 | JGI IMG/M metagenome (GOLD analysis project Ga0129314, IMG submission 94431) | Orangutan individual fecal microbial communities from fecal samples from Wisconsin, USA - O1111 metagenome | ecosystem: Host-associated > Mammals > Digestive system > Large intestine > Fecal... | reverse complement strand
GTAATCTCGGGTTCGCTCTCGTCTCTCAGAGTCGTCCTCCACACGGGGGACGTGGATTGAAATAAACGGAAATCAAACTGAATTCAATCGGAATTCAAGTCGTCCTCCACACGGGGGACGTGGATTGAAATTCATCGGGCGGAGGGGGTTAGTTGATATAATATTCGTCGTCCTCCACACGGGGGACGTGGATTGAAATTCGATTTCCGCTTCGCGATGGTATTCCGAGGCTGGTCGTCCTCCACACGGGGGACGTGGATTGAAATATGATTTTTCTCCTTTTGTTTCGTTCTTTCTCTTGTCGTCCTCCACACGGGGGACGTGGATTGAAATTCAAGCGGTTATCGCGTACTGATGATAGCCGGACGTCGTCCTCCACACGGGGGACGTGGATTGAAATGTCAACCTCGGAAAATCCCGTGCAAAACAAGGTCGTCGTCCTCCACACGGGGGACGTGGATTGAAATATCTTTTCCACCTCCGTTTGGAGAGCGGCAAAAGCTGTCGTCCTCCACACGGGGGACGTGGATTGAAATCTGTTTTTTTTGATATCAAGTAGGCACTAACCGCAGTCGTCCTCCACACGGGGGACGTGGATTGAAATTTGCCCGCTTCTTTTTCCACGCGGTAGAATCGTAAGTCGTCCTCCACACGGGGGACGTGGATTGAAATTGCTCTTCCGTTCTCCTGTCGGGTTCGGCGGGAAGTCGTCCTCCACACGGGGGACGTGGATTGAAATGGACAACGCGTTTGACCTCGCTACCGTCATTTTCGTCGTCCTCCACACGGGGGACGTTGATTGAAATCGGTTTTACTATAGTCAAGATTAGTTATACAGTAGTCGTCCTCCACACGGGGGACGTGGATTGAAATCGACAGTCAGATATTGGTTAAACCTTAAAACTGAGTCGTCCTCCACACGGGGGACGTGGATTGAAATGACGGAGATGTATCAGGATTTATAGACCACTATAATTCGTTCTACACATGTGAAAATTGGATTGAAATATTTGTGGACTTTGTATGTATTTCTTTCGTGTTGTCATCCCCACCCCAAGTTGAATCAGATTCAATTTCTCTTATCAATGCTAACCCTCGTTCGGCAGCATCTTCCACAAATCCACCACACAACATTCGTGCAAAATCAACATTGCAATCCGCAAAATTATCTGCTATAATCAAGTCCAATAAACTGCCACCCAAAACGCCATAGAGAAAGAAATCACATGAATACTCGCACTATCACCCCCGAACTAAAACTAATCCCATATTACCCCAATCCAGATGTCGCGCTGGCGTGGTATCAGGATCCCGACGTTTGCAAGCAGGTCGACAATATCGACTTCACATACACGCTCGACAGACTTAACGCAATGTATAACTACCTCAGCACACACGGCGATTGCTACTATATCGAATACTGCGGCGTGCTTGTAGGGGATGTGTCGCTGAGAGATAACTGCGAAGTCGCCATTGTTGTCTCAAAGGAATACCAAAACCGCCACATCGGACGACAGTGCATAGCAGATATGCTTTGCCTTGCACGGGAAAAGGGAATGCAGTTCGTCAAAGCTAACATCTACTCCTTCAACACGCAGAGCCAAGCCATGTTTTTGAGCCTCGGCTTTAAGAAAATTTCCGACGAATGGTACGAATATAATTTATAAATACAGCTCCGCTTACTTGACGCACACATCAGGTAACGGAGCTTTTTTATGCTGTTTGTGTTGACATCGGCTATACCCCATGATATAATTCTTATAATACTATGCTTGACAACTCATGCAATATTGTCAAAAATGCTTGAAAATATACATCATATCAAAAGGAGAAAAGCCATGTACAAGAGCTACGAGAACGACAAAATTCTTGTGAAAACTCATCCTTCTCCGCGTCAGCTTGCGGTTGAAGAGATGGAGTTCTACGCTTTCGCACATTTCACCGTCAATACCTTCACCGATAAGGAGTGGGGAGATGGTACTGAGCCGGAATCGGTGTTCGACCCGAGCGAGCTTGACGCAAATCAATGGGTTGACGCGCTCAAAGCCGCCGGTGTAAAGGGACTAATCCTGACCTGCAAGCATCATGACGGATTCTGCCTTTGGAATTCCGCTTATACGGAGCATTCTGTGAAAAACAGTCCGTTCCGCGGTGGAAAAGGGGACGTTGTGCGTGAGGTTTCGGACGCTTGCCATAAGGGAGGAATCAAATTCGGCGTTTACCTCTCACCTTGGGACAGAAATTCGCACCTCTACGGACAGGGCAAGCCTTACGACGACTACTTCTGTAATCAGCTGACGGAGCTTTGCTCAAACTACGGCGAGCTTTTTACCGTGTGGTTTGACGGAGCGTGCGGTGAAGGACCCAACGGCAAGAAACAGGTATATGACTGGGAGAGATACTACGCGCTGATACGAAAGCTGCAACCGAACGCTGCCATCTCGATAAGCGGACCGGACATTCGTTGGTGCGGAAACGAGGCGGGAGACACAAGACCGAGCGAATGGTCAGTCCTACCTACCGGATTCTACTCCCCCGAAGAGGTTGCCGCAAGAAGTCAGCAGAGTGACACAAAGGAATTCCGCGAGAAGAAGATCGGCGAAATGGAAAAAGACCTCGGAAGCCGCGAATTTCTTGAAGGTGCGAAGGGTTACAAATGGAGCCCCGCCGAGACAGACACTTCCATAAGACCCGGTTGGTTTTATCATGCGTCGGAGGACAACAAGGTGCGCTCACCCGAAACTCTCATCGACATATGGTATCGCACAGTCGGCGGAAACTCAACGCTCCTTCTCAATATCCCGCCGGACAGACGAGGACTTTTCCACGAGGATGACGTGAAGAACCTCCGCGAAATGGGAGACTACATACGCCGTACCTTTGCCGTGAATCTTGCAGAAAACGCAAAGATAACTGCCGACCGCGACAACGGCTACGACCTGCCCGAGAACGTCAAGACCGACAGCTATGACACATACTATAAGCCGTTTGACGGAGAAAACTCGGTTACGCTGAACATAAAGCTCGCCGAGCCGCACGACGTAACTCATGTGGTGATTAAAGAGAACATCAAAATGAGCCAGCGCATCGAAGAGTACGTTATCGAAGCAAAATTAGGAGAGAACTGGGTCCAAGTTAACTGCGGAACTACCGTGGGATACAAAAAAATCGCGCATTTCGACGCCGCTCGAACCGATGAGATACGCATAAGAATTCTCGATTCGCGCGTTTGCCCCGTGATTTCGTTCGTCGGTATTTATTGATATATGAGCGATATCAAGGAAAATCCTCCGATATACTATTCTCAGGTGAACAAAACCGCCGAAAAGTTCATGGAAGCCTGTTATTCACCGAGCGACATGAGCAATTCCGAAATCGGAAAGTACAGCGCAGTGGTAAACGGCAGACGGCAGGATGAGCCATTCGGAGTGATAATCGACGCCGACGGAGACGAGATAGAGGTTTTGTCAAGTGGCAGACGACTTAGAACAAAGATAAAAGGCGGAAAAGCCGCAATATACAATATTCCCCCGACAAAGGACGGAGCGGAGTACCTCATATATAAAAGCGGCACTGTCGTCAGTCGCGGAAAGCTGTATCCCACCGGAAAGCTGCGAATGATACGTTCGGGAGGAAAGCCGTTCAATATACGCGACCTCGGCGGGAAGAAATGCGACGGAGGCGAGACAAAATACGGCATTCTCTATCGCGGAGCTGAGCTGAACGGGGACTATTTTCACGTTACAGTGACAGACGCGGACAGGGAAGCGCTTTGCGGATTTCTCGGGATAAATTGTGAGCTTGACCTGCGCGGCGACAAGGAAACCTACGGCATAACATCGTCCGTGCTTGGCGAGAGGGTGAAGTATGAGCATTATCCTGTCGGTGCATATGCGGAAGGAGTAAGGCTCGACGGTGAATTTGCAAAGCTGTATGGGACGCTGCTCAAGAGTACAATATCGCATTCTCTGGCAGAAGACGTTACATATATCCACTGCATGCTTGGCGGGGACAGAACGGGAACATTCTGCGCAATTCTCGAGGGACTGCTCGGCGTGGACAGGAGCGACATTGACAAGGACTACGAGCTGACTTCCCTTGCAGGTGGACCGAGGAAGAGAAACAGCGACAACTGGCGTGGCTTCATGGAGTATATGAACTCGCTCGACGGAGACTGTTTCCGAGACAAGTGCGTGTCGTGGGCTTTGGCGCTCGGCGTGGACAAAGACAAAATAAACGCCTTTCGCAGAATCATGACAGATTCAATTTAACAAAAAAAATGCAGTACTTCCGATTAAAGAGGCACTGCATTTTGTATTAACTTAAATTCTATCAGCCGGCAGCTTCAAGTGTGGCCTTGAGGTCAGCGAACTTGCTTATCATTCTTTCTGTCTGCTTGTTGATAGCCTTTTCCTGCTTAGCATATGCGGAAGCGAGGTCGGTGTTTCCGCTGTCTGCCATTGTGTAGAGGAAGCTGCTGAAGCCGAGACCGCCGAGATAACCGATGTCGTATCTGATGGTGTCAACGATAACTTCAAGGGACTGCTGAGACTCTTCGTCACGGGAAACCTTACCCTGAAGTGTGGTGTTGAAGTAAGCGGGAGTAAGCTCGTTCTTGGAAGCAGCTCCGAGAGCGTCCATTATATAACCGGTCTTTTCGTATTCAACGTTGGTGGAAGGAATTACATAGGTTGCGCATACGTTCGGGTTTACGCAGTGATGATATCCGTCCTGGTTTTCGTCGTACTTAGGCATGGGCATGATACCGAATTCGGACTCCATCTCACGCATTGTAGCAACAGCATGAAGCTCGCCGTAGTAGAAGAGGGACTTGTCTGTCTGGAACATCTTGAACGCGGGATCTTCACCTACGCCGTTCTTGGACCAGCTGTATGTGAGGTTGGTGTCATACATAAGAGTACCGATCTTTTCGAGAACGGATACAGTCTTTTCGGAGTAGAATGTGTTCTGCGGAACGTCGTCTGCGTCCTTTGAGAAGAACTGAATGTCGCATCCGATCATGGCAAGAGGCATCATATCGCAGAAGCAGATAAGACCGTACTGGTCAGCCTGAGTCATTTCACCGTCGCCGTCAAGGTCGTTTGAAACGGTTTTGCCCATCTCAACCATCTTGTCTATCGTCCACTTACCGGAGTTCATGAGTTCATAAGGGCTTTCAAGCTGATTCTGGTTGAGAATTACCTTGTTGAACATCATAGCGCCGATGGACTTCTTGTACATTGTACCGATATCGCCTGTGAGAGCGAAGTTCATATTTTCAACGGACATATCCTTGAGGATGTTCTGATCCCACCACGGAGCGGTAAGGTCAAGAGTACCTTTCGCGGAGAAGTTGTTCAGTTCCTGTACGTTTCCGTTCTGTCCAGCTGAGAAAGTAGAACCTACATTAAGGGTATAAAGCTGATAAGCGTTGTCCTGAGACTTAACGGAGTTTGCAAGGAGGGACTGGTCGCTTGCACCTGTTGAATAAACCGTAACGATGTCAACGCCGAGAAGATCTTCAACCTGAGATGTACGTGCATAAACCGCGTCGTTCAGAGTTTCGCCGGTGTATTCGGTTGCGCTCCAGTCAACGTCGCCCCAGATACCGCCGTCATCGGGATAAGTAACTACGGTGAATGTGGAACCGTCGTACTTTGTGCCTGCGGGAATGTTAGCCTCATACTTGGAAGGCTCGGTTTCTTCGGGAGTTGTGTCCGCGGTGCTCGAGGTTTCCGTGTCTGCTGTGTTGTTGTTCTGCGTCGTTTCCTTATTTGTGTCGTTTGAGTTGTTTGAACAGCCTGCAAAAGCTGTCAGAAGGAGGCACAGACAAAGGACAAGAGAAATCTGCTTTTTCATTAGTATACCACCTTAAATAATATGAAATCTTGAAAATCGGGTGAAAGAAACCCCTCACCCTGCTTACATACATTATACTTGTGTAAAACACATTTGTCAACGAGTTTCAATGATTATTAATAAAAAATTGACATAAATAGGAATTTTACAACTAAATGTAATCTCATTCGCAACATTTATTTGCCTTTGCAAAAACAAATCTTATGATTAATATACCCGAGTAAAAAATAATTTAAACATAAGATACATATGAAAACTTTTCCGTTCATTGTATTTTGCGGGCTTTTGTGTTATAATTTACAAAACTCTATATTGATGGAGGACAAAATGAACGTATACGAACTTTTAAACGGAATAAAAAAGCCTGAGCCTGCCGTGAGCGGAGAAGAATTTTGCTTTGCCGCAGTCGGACTTGACCACGGACATATCGGCGGAATGTGCTCGGGACTTGTTCAGGCAGGCGCAAAGCTCCTCTATGTGTGCGACAGTGACGAGAACAAAGCGAGAGAGCTTGCCGCAAAGTACGGTGCCGAAGTGGTATCTTCGCTTGACGAGATATGCGCGGACAAAAGGGTAAAGATGGTAGCGTCGGCTGCTGTTCCCTCTGACAGAGGACCGCTCGGATGTGAGGTAATGCGCCGAGGACTTGACTATTTTGTCGACAAAGCGCCTTTCACCACACTCGGACAGCTTGTCGCGGCTGAGAAAACGGTAAAGGAAACCGGAAAACGCTATTTCGTTTACTATTCCGAAAGACTGCACAGCGAATGCTCGATTTTCGCGGGATATCTTCTCGAAAACGACTTTATCGGAGACGTCGTGAACATAATCGGCACGGGACCTCACACGATAAACGCTCCCACCAGACCGGAATGGTTTTTCGACAGGAAGAGGTACGGCGGAATCCTCTGCGATATCGGCTCACATCAGGCGGAGCAGTTTCTCTATTACTCCGGCTCGGACAGAGCGAGAGTGGACGACTCATCCATAGGTAACTTCCGCTACAACGAATACCCTGAGCTTGACGACTTCGGAGATATGCACCTCACCGCCGCAAACGGAGTTACCGGATACCACAGAGTAGACTGGCTCTCCCCTCGCGGACTGAAATCATGGGGCGACGGACGCTGCGTTATCGAGGGAACAAAAGGGTATATCGAAATGCGCAAAAACATAGATTTGACTGTAGGCGGGGGAAATATCATCTACCTTGTGAACGACGACGGGGAGTTCCGCATAGACGCCGGAGGAAAAGTGGGAGCGCCGTTCTTCCGCGATATGATTCTCGACTGCCTAAACGGAACAGAGAACGCCATGACACAGTCTCACATTTTCGCGGCGGCAAGAGTATCGCTCATAGCACAGGAAAACGCGCGCGACCTTACTCCCGATGTACCGAACAGAAGATAACGGAGAACATTATTGAAAAACAGCACCCGGAATAAAAAACATACGGCTCGCAATTTTCTCGTGACCTCGGCGGCGGTGGTTGCACTCTTGCGGATAGCACTGTACAACGGACTTACGGTAAAAAACTACACCGTGACAACTCCGCTCGTGTCGGAAAGCCATGTGTTCGCGCTTGTCACCGACCTGCATTCCACACTCTACGGAGAAAAGCAGGAAAAACTGATTGCAAAAATATCGCGCTATTCTCCCGAAGCCGTTTTTTTCGCAGGAGACATAGCCGACGACCAACGTGGTTTCTACGGAACGCGCGTGCTTATTGAATCTCTCTCGAAGAATTACCCATGCTATTACGTTGCCGGCAATCACGAAAGATGGGTTGAGTATACCGATGAAATAAAGGAGCTGATATCAAGCTGCGGCGCGACTGTGGTGTCCGATACATCGGTGAACCTAGGCGACAACATCACGCTATACGGAATAGACGACCCGCTGTTCTACCCTAACGAAGGATTTTTCGGCGCAATCTCGTCACTGTCTCCCGATAAGGATAAATTCAATATTCTCCTGTCCCACCGACCTGAATACGCACCCGTGTACGGCGAGTACGGATTTAACTTGACGCTATGCGGACACGCGCACGGAGGACAGGTGAGAATACCGCTTTTATTAAACGGTCTTTACGCTCCTCATCAGGGATGGTTTCCGAAATACGCTGGAGGAAATTATTCCTTCGACGACGGCAGCCATGTCATAGTAAGCCGCGGACTTATGATAGACAATCTTCCGCGAGTTTTCGATCCGCCGGAGCTTGTCATAGTGAATATAACCCCCGCAAAATAGAAAAAAGTCTCTTCATCTTGGTGACGGAGAGACTTTTCTGTTTGTAAAATTACTTCTTCGGGATAAGAACTTCCGTGCCGCCCATGTAAGGTCTGAGCGCTTCGGGAATCTTAACGCTGCCGTCAGCCTGGAGATTGTTCTCAAGGAAAGCGATGAGCATTCTCGGCGGAGCGACTACGGTGTTGTTGAGGGTGTGAGCGAGGTACTTCTTGCCGTTTCCGTTTACTCTGATGCGGAGTCTTCTTGCCTGAGCGTCGCCGAGGTTGGAGCAGGATCCCACTTCAAAGTACTTCTTCTGTCTCGGAGACCATGCTTCAACGTCGCAGGACTTAACTTTGAGGTCGGCAAGGTCGCCGGAGCAGCATTCGAGAGTACGAACCGGAATATCGAGGGAGCGGAAGAAATCAACGGTGTTCTGCCAAAGTCTGTCGTACCACATCTTGGAGTCCTCGGGCTTGCAGACGACTATCATTTCCTGCTTTTCAAACTGGTGGATTCTGTAAACGCCTCTCTCTTCTATGCCGTGCGCGCCTTTTTCCTTACGGAAGCAGGGGGAATAGCTTGTGAGAGTGTAGGGAAGCTCTTCTTCGGGAATAATCTGGTCGATGAACTTGCCTATCATGGAGTGCTCGGACGTGCCGATGAGGTAGAGATCCTCGCCCTCGATTTTGTACATCATAGCGTCCATTTCAGCGAAGCTCATAACGCCTGTTACAACGTCGGAGCGAATCATGAACGGTGGCACGCAGTATGTGAAGCCGCGTCCGATCATGAAGTCACGCGCGTAGGAGATAACCGCGGAATGAAGACGAGCGATATCGCCCATGAGGTAGTAAAAACCGTTACCTGCAACACGGCGCGCGGAGTCAAGGTCGATACCGTTGAATCTTTCCATGATGTCGGTGTGGTAGGGAACTTCAAAATCGGGAACAACGGGCTCGCCGAAGCGTTCGATTTCAACGTTTTCGCTGTCGTCCTTGCCTATCGGAACGGTGGGATCAATGATGTTCGGGATGGTCATCATGATGTTCTTGATTTTTTCGGCAAGCTCCGCTTCTTTCTTTTCGCATTCTTCAAGTCTTGCGGACTGTTCGTTAACCTGAGCCTTGACCTTTTCAGCCTCATCCTTTTCTCCCTTAGCCATGAGACCGCCAATCTGCTTGGAGAGCTTGTTGCGGTTGGAGCGGAGAGTGTCGGCTTCCTGCATCGTAGCGCGGTTTTCAGCGTCGAGAGCGATTACCTCATCAACAAGAGGGAGCTTGTAGTCCTGAAATTTGTTTTTGATATTCTGCTTGACTACATCCGGGTTGTCGCGCAGAAATTTGATGTCGAGCATTTTTGTTACCCCTTTAAAAATGATGTTTTGGGAGAGAAATAAAGGCATTGCCGCTGGGTTCTGGTGGTGCAATTGCGCTGTCAGATTTTTCGTCAGGTTAAACAAGCTGAGGAAGCAAGAGTAAATCCTCTGCTGACGAAGCTTGTGACACATGGCGGAAAAGATGCAAGCAAGTGTGCTACCAAGGCGTTAGCCGTGAACCTAGCGGCACTGCCTCAAAAAGTCCCCTCCCGGTATATTGGGACGAGATACTCGTGGTGCCACCCAAATTCGCTGAAAAAATCAGCCTCATTCTATATAAACCGCAGCTCGGAAGGCGGAAAGCGCACATATTTTTACCGGGATCGCACCACACCCGGCTCTCTGAGAAAAATAAAACGCGCGTATTCTTCGTCACAGCCGAAAGTTTACTTATTACAGTGTCAGTATAGCAAAACCGAAGAAAAAAATCAAGTGGTTTTACAAATTTCATATCAAAAATATTGTTGAAAAAGCATTTACAAAATTAGTTATATATGTTATACTATAATCGTACAACCGAGTAGAGTTCGCAGATTCGACAATGATAAAATGACTTACGGAGGAGTCAGCTATGAAAAACACACGAATTATACTTGCATTAATACTTATTATTACAACATTGACCTCCTGCCGCAGTGCAGATTCCGATGAGCCTGTTAACATGGACGAACTCATGAAAATTCGTATATGGATGCTTGACAAGAATTTAGATGGCAAAGGGCGTTGGGGATATGACGGAAATACAAAAGACTATGACTCCGGCTACGGCTACTGGATTCCAGACGACGGTGTAACGCAGGTTGCGAACGATGATGTTTTTGTGTATGAAGCTCTCGAAGTCGGTGTACCGCGAACTACGGCTCCCATGACTTTTCATATGAGAAGGGAGAACAAAAAATCTATTGGCTACGCAAATTTTGTTTTTGATATAGATTATGACGGAATAATTAAAGTAGAAAAAATTGAGCCGAATGACAGCAGTTTGCAATTGAGATATGCTTTAGGGGGCAGGGCTGTAAAGGCAGACAGTTTTACTGTTCAAGGACCTACCGATATAGAGGTTTGTCCGATAGGAAAAGTAGTTCCCGGAGAAGAGGAAAGCGATAGTTATTATGTGGCTCAAGACACGGTTGCCGGAAAAGAATATACAATACAAATTCAGGCGTGTTCGCAGGCGGGAGATCCCGTTGTCACCGCTACGATAAAACTTACAACCATCTCCGACCCCGAATACCCGTGGCAGACTGTCAACGAAGGCAAATATGACAAGTATGTCGAATACGGCGAAGAGCGCACACGTTTTTGCACAGTCGAGCTTTTGTCATACACCTACAGCGAGATGTATATACTCGGCGGCGCGATAGGTAACATAGATTAAACAAACGAAAGAAGGATACACAAAAGATGGATAAATGGATTTTTTCATGCCCGGCTCCCGAATGCGGCGAGATAGTCGAAGGATTTTATAACGCAGGTCCTATGCTGAAATACGACAGGGAAGGCTTCACCGACGAAGACTCGAAAATGCAGATAGTCAAAGGCGTGACAAGGGCTGATTTCGACGAATACAAGAAAAAGCTCTCTTCCGCCGGATACAAGATAGAATCCGAGAACGAAATAGGAGCTAACGCTTACTTTGATTTCGGCGAATATCACGCGGCATTTTTCGAGAAGCGCGGCGAGATAAGAGTTACGGAAGACAAAATAAAAACTCCCCTCGATAAGTTCGGCTATACCTCTCACGGCGGAAAAACAACCGTTTATCAGTACGGTCTTTACTACGATAAAAAGAATCAGTGTACCGAAACGACAGTCAACTGCGGCATGATATATGTGATAAAGCTGTGCGACGACAGTCTTGTTATGATAGACGGCGGACATCTCTTCCAGTGGAACGAGGAAGCCGAGGAAGGACTGTGGAATTTCCTTAAAGCCATAACAAGTTCAAAAGACGGCAAGGTTAGAATAGCGGCATGGTACTTCACTCACGCTCATGACGACCACACAGACGGATGCACAAAGCTGCTCAGACGACACGGCAGTGACATTTCGCTTGAGAGAGTCATGTTCAATATGCCGTCGTACAAAACCGTTCGCGGAAGCTACTCCGACACCGTGTTCGACATGAAAAAGACTATAGCCGAGCTTTACCCGAACGCCATGCTTCTCAAAGTACACAGCGGGTATAAGTTCACGCTCGCCGACGCTGAGTTTGAATTTATGTACGCGCATGAGGACGCCGTAAACGCTGAAAATCCCGCAGTATTCCCGCCGAGAGACTTCAACTGCACCTCCTCCGTTTTCAGACTGACCGTGGACGGCAAGACCGTGATGTTCCTCGGCGACACAAACGTTGAAACCGAAAAGATACTCTCCGAGATAACAGAGCGCGCGTCTTGGAAGTCGGACTTTGTTCAGGTAGCGCACCACTGCTTCAATTATCTTGATACGCTGTACGAGTGGATAGACGCGCCCATCGCAATGCTTCCGAACTCATATTTCGGCGGTCACACACCCGAGAACACCCCGAAGCTCGCCGGAGTAATAAAGCACCTCGAAACTCCTGACAACATATATTACGAGGGTGAGGGTACATACGGCTTTGAAGTAGTCGACGGCAAGTGGAAGAAGGTATATGAAGCTCCCGTAACAGGCGGCGAATACGACCATTCTGGATTTTGACGAAAAGGGAATGAAAGACAGCAAACGCAGACTGATAATTATCATCGAGCACGTACTAATTATAGCGGCTCTGCTGTTCGGGTTCTGCCGTTACAGTCATATGAATGATTTTACAAAGAGCAAATGGCAAGAGGGATTCAGCGGGGATGTGGTATACGACATGATGGAGAATTATGTTTATCCGGGAGTTCCGCTGACCGATGTTGTCGAAAATCTCGGCTCGGAAACCAATAAGACATACGACAAAGAAAAATATCTGTCACTGTTCGGTTTGGACGGCGCGACGCATGATGTTATGATATATAATGTCAGAAAGGCAATCAAAGACGACGGCAGTGCGGTGAACAGATATTTTGTCGTAATACATGACGGCAGCGTTGTTGTGAAGACCATGCTTGTCGAGGAGATAGATTAAATTCAGTCCACATTTGCGTCAATAATACAAGTGAGCGGCATTATCTTTCGGGTAGTGTCGCTTTTTTATGGATACTTTGAATTAATCGGATTTTTGCGATAAAAGGCTAAAATATAGGGGCTTCTATCGCAAAAATAACATTAAATCAGAGGCTTCCTAGATTCCCCGCCACGCCGAGCTTCTCCGCACATTCTCTCGAGCGGCTGTACAGGCTTGAGGTGTCAATCTTCCCGATGCGCAAAAGCTCCTCCGAGTATGGCAGAGACGCACCGCCGCCGAGATATATCAGCTTTCGGTTGAGCTCCATTCTCTCACGGGACGATTCAAGAGCTTTTTTGGTGGCGGCTCGCTCTACAGAGTCAAGGTTTTCGTAAATCCCGTCGAGACTGTCGTACTTTTTGAGAAGTTCTGCCGCGCGCTTCGGACCTACTCCGGGAACGCCGATTATGTTGTCGGATTTGTCACCAACAATGCACTTGAAATCCGCAAACTGTGCCGGAGTTACGCCGAATTTCAGCTCAACCGTGTGCGGAGTGACGAGAGTGCTGTCGCAGCCGCGGTAGTTCAGCACAGATACTCTGTCAGAGATAAGCTGCCAGTAGTCCTTGTCCGTCGACATTATGATAACATCCATCCGGCTTCCGTATTCTATGGCGTAGGAAGAGAGCACATCGTCCGCTTCACATCCGTGTATTTCCGCATACGGCACTCCCATTATCATGAGCATTTCATATATTGCCGGAAGCTGAGTGAAAGGGCATTCGTTAGGCTCTGCGTCAGAAAAGTCGGGACGGTTAGCCTTGTATGCCACGTCAAGCTGTCTTCTGTCGCCGCATTCGGGTGAGTCAAACGCCGTGAAAATATGGGTTGGGTGTATCATATCCACTACCTTAGCCATAGCGGAAGTAAAGCCGTATACTGCGTTGAACTTTACTCCTCCCCCTGTGTAGAATTCATCCGGCATTCCGTAAAACATACGAAACAAAAGATTGTGCCCGTCGATGAGCAAAAGGCGTTCCTTCATTATTATACCTCGTTTTTAAGCAATACTGATATTCTACCACAAAATCCCGCCCGTGGCAACACAAAAATACCGTCCTCTGCACAAAGAACGGTATCTGTGTATGTTTTATTAAATTATCGGTTGAAAATCCCGCGCGGATAGGATATAATTATTATTAAGCCTTAACTCCGCCGAAGCCGCATATGAATCCCCTCACATCCGAGGAGCATAGGTCGCCGCCAATCACGCGTGTCTTGTAGATAATAACGTTAGCCATGACCTCGCCGTCGTAGTCGGGATAGTTTTTAACGCGGAACGTGTATCTTGTGACCTCCTTGCCGCGGTACTTCGATAAGTCAAGCCCCTGACCCCGCTGCAGTTCGTTGTAGGAGTTCATCACCTTGTCAAATTCCATCGGGATGCGTATCTTCACCTCTTCAAGCGGAGTGCCGTCGACTTCCCATCCGAATTGTGACAGAAACGATACTATGTCGTCGCTCGTTTTGATTTTGTCGTAGCGGTATTTTGCGCTCTCCGCGGCTACTGCTTTTGTAGAAACAGGCGTATATTCGGGAATAGTCAGTATAACGGCGCACAAAACCGCAACCGAGAGCGCAATAACACAAAAGAATTTCAGTGTGCTTGCGCGTACAGTATAAATAAACATATCTCCTCCGTTTTTTGTTTCGTATTGCTCTGTTCAAGAGTATGTGAAAGCGGAGATATATAGAACAAAACATTTTGTATAGGAGCTTTATTATGTTCGAGAAAGTTAAACAGCTGACCGAGTCCTGCTCATGCGGAAAAAAGCACACCCTCATGACGGAAGAGTTCGCCGTGGAAAAGGACGCGCACCTTCTCATGTCGGAGTATCTGAAAAAGCACGGATATACCTCCCCCGCCGTGATCTGCGACGAAAACACTCACATCTTCACGCATGATATCACAAAAAGCATTGACGTAAAAGCGGTGCTTACAGTGTCCGGCAAAGCTCACGCAACGGAAGTTTTTGCCGCAGACGCAGAGGATTTCATACGTAAGCATTCTCCCGACGTGCTCATAGCCTGCGGTTCGGGTTCCGTGCATGACATCACAAGATACGCCGCGCATACGATGAACGTGCCGTTTGTGTCCTATCCCACCGCCGCGAGTGTTGACGGTTATGTTTCCGGCGTCGCAGCTATGACGTGGTACGGACAGAAGCTGACGTTTGAGGCTGTTCCTCCGAAAGCAGTGTTCGCCTCTCCCGAGGTTTTTGTTACCGCACCCGAGAGACTTACCGCGTCAGGCGTCGGAGATGTGCTCGGCAAGTACAATTCGCTCTTTGACTGGAACGTAGGAAGAATATTCACGGGAGAATACTACTGCCACGAGATAGCCGCCGTAACACGTGAAGCAGTGGACGAAACTGTGGAAGCGATAAAACGCCGCGCGGATATCTCAAAGGAAGAATATACTACAAAAGTAATGTACGCGCTTCTTCTGTCGGGACTTGCAATGCAGCTTGCGGGAAACTCACGTCCGGCTTCGGGAGCGGAACACCATATGTCGCACCTTTGGGAAATGCACCTCATGAACGAAGAAGTCGACGCTCTCCACGGTGAAAAGGTTGCGGTGGGGCTGAACATAGTAGCCGACACATATAAAAAAGCACTTTTGCGCGGTCTTGACTACGAAAAAATAGGAAGAATAGAGCTTGAGAAAGTGTTCGCAAAGGGAAGAATATCGCCTGTTTTCGGTGAGCTGACCGAGCCTACGCTGAAAGAAAACCTCCCAGACGGAACGCTGTCTTCAAGCAGTCTCGCGAAGATAAAGCTGGACGACATCGACAGAATTAACAAAGAGCTTGCCGAAGCCGCTGGGGTACTTCCGGAAGCTGACGAGATAATAAACCTCTGCACCCTCGCCGATGTTCCCGTGAAGCCGAGTGACGTAGGACTGCCGAACGACGAAGAATTCATTAAAAAATCGCTGAAATACGCGCCGTACGTGAGAAACCGCATAACGCTTTTAAAGATTCTTTCCGCAACGGACATTATATAAACCGTCAGGCAAGATATGTATAAGCTTGATAAACGTAATTAAATATGTACAACTAAGTGATAAGGCATATGCGTTAGTATAGGTTAACAGCATATGCCTATTGCTTTTGTACAAAAAATACCAATAATCCGAGTTAGCAGCCGCTGACTTTTGCACTTTAACACATTGACAGACTAAAAACGTAGTGATAACATTATATATAGCTGCGCAGGAAGAAAATTATGTCAGCCTGTGCAAATCCGAGGTGCAAAATCGCACAAAATAACAGACAGTAAAGTACGCTGCCTGAAAAAAGAAAGGAAATCTATGAAGAAAAAATCTTCGAGCCGTGTATTGTCGCTGCTTCTGACGCTTGCAATGCTGACAGGCGGAGTCGCACCGATATCCGCAGCAGGGAACAGCAGCTCATCGGAAAAGCTGAAGACGGAAAAAGTCGACGCAGATATTGCGAGCAGGCTTGCCTTTGAGGACGTCTCTCCCGCTGAGTCCGAGGTTCAGTATGCCGACGGCGATATTGTTCGTGTATCGGTGGTGCTTGAAAAAAAGTCCACACTCGAAAAGTTTGCGTCTGCGGATGCTCTCTCAAGTAATTCCGCTGTGGCTTACCGAGAACAGCTTGACAACGAGCAGGAGAGTATCATTCAGGCAATTGAGGACAAGACAGACGCTCCGCTTGACGTTGTATGGAACCTCACTCTCGCCGCAAACATAATCTCGGCTAATGTAAAGTACAAGGAAATCGAGACAATAAAAGAGATAGACGGCGTAAAGAGCGTGTTTGTCGAGAAGAGATACGACCCGATGGTACTCGACAGCGACAGCACAGCCGACCCCAATATGTCAACCTCATCCGAACAGATAGGCTCGAGTGCGGCATGGGCTTCGGGATATACAGGCGCGGGCAGCAGAATCGCGGTAATCGACACCGGTATTGACACGGATCATCAGTCTTTCTCCGAAGAAGGATATGAATACTCTCTCGCACACAACGCGGAGATGAAAAATATAGACGCGGACGAATACAAGGAAAGCCTTGATCTTCTCGACAATGATGAGATAGAGGACGTGTTCGACCAGCTCAATATTTCGAGGAAAAACAAGGGTCGCGTGTACGCTAAGGATATAGACAAGCTCAGAGTTTCGTCAAAAATCCCGTTTGCGTATAACTACATCGACCAGAACTTTGTTGTCGACCATGACCATGACGGAGAGGGCGAGCACGGTTCTCACGTTGAGGGTATCGCCGCGGCTAACTCCTACATTCCGAACGGAGACGGAACATATTCACACGCGATTGACACCGTAAAAGTGCAGGGAGTAGCTCCCGACGCGCAGATAATCACAATGAAGGTGTTCGGCGCAAACGGCGGTGCATATGAATCCGACTACATGGCAGCCATTGAAGACGCGATAGTGCTCGGATGCGACTCTATAAACCTCTCCCTCGGAACAGTGAACTCCGGCTTTACACGCCCCGACGCATATTCCGATATTATGGACAGCCTCGCCCAGTCTGGTACGGTAGTCACAATATCGGCAGGCAACTCATACGCATGGGCAGACTACAGCAAAACAGGAAGCGGACTTCTTTATTCCGATGATGTATCTTTCCAGACAGGCGGCGCACCCGGAACATACTCGAATCCGCTTACCGTAGCTTCCGTTGAAAACGACGGATATACGGGACACTACTTCACTGTAGGCGGCGAAAACGTATTCTACACCGAAGCGGAATACAACAATAATCCTCTCACAGAGCTTGAAGGCGAGCAGGAATACGTCTTCATGACAAACTACGGCGGCTACACCGATTACTTTGACGTTGATGTTGAAGGCAAAATCGTGTTCGTTTCCCGAGGAGGAGACAATACTTTCGCGCAGAAGGCTTCAACCGCAACAAGAAACGGCGCTGTAGCAACAATCATTTACAACAACGAACCCGGTACGTTTACAATGGATCTCTCGAGCTACTGGGGTTCAGCGCCTTGTGTTTCTATATCGCAGGCTGACGCGGAAATGATAAAGAACAGCTCGACAAAATCCGAAGAAGGCAACTGGTACACAGGAACGCTGACGGTTGCAACAGGCATAGACTCCGTAAAGTACGGCTCGGAATACTATACGATGAGCGACTACAGCTCGTGGGGCGTTCCCGGTTCTCTTGAATTGAAGCCTGAGATAACAGCTCCCGGCGGCAATATTTATTCCGTAAACGGAGCAGTCGAGGGCGGCAAGTCATACGAATCCATGTCGGGAACTTCTATGGCGGCTCCTCAGGCAGCAGGTATGGCGGCGCTTCTCGGTCAGTACATCCGCGAAAACGACCTTACCTCAAAGACAAACAAGACAGAAAGACAGCTCATAAACAGCCTTCTCATGTCGACAGCTGAACCGCTCACAGAGGAAGCCTCCGGCTCATACTATTCCGTCCTTGAACAGGGTGCGGGTCTTGCGAACATCGGAAACGCGATAAATGCCGACTCCTACATCATGATGGAAGAAAACCTCAGCGGCACTGCATCCGACGGCAAGGTCAAGGCTGAGCTTGGAGACGATCCTGACAGAAACGGCACATATACCGTAAAGTTCAGCGTGAACAATCTCTCCGACGAGGAAAAGAACTACACCTTCTCGACCGATATTTTCACACAGGCTATAGTCGAAAATGGCGGATATTCCTACCTTGACAAAAAGACAACTCCCATTGCGGCTGACGTCAAGTACAAGGTAAACGGAGAAGAATTCGTTCCCACAACAAAGATTGAATGCGACGTTGACCATGACGGAGATACCGACAGCGACGACGCACAGATGATACTCAATTACGCAACGGGTCTTATCTATCAAATTGACCGAATTGCGGACATTGACGGCGATAATAACGTTACTTCCTACGACGCGTATCTCCTGCTCTCACGTCTCACTATCGCATCAGCTGACGTGGAAGCAAACGGTTCGGTCGAGGTTGAAGTCGAGATAAAGCTGAACGATGCAACTAAGGCTTATCTCGACGAAAAATACGAAAACGGCGCGTATATCGAGGGTTATATCAATGTGGAAACAGCAAACACCGAAGACGGCGAGATTCTTCCGATGCATTCCATCCCCGTGCTCGGCTTCTACGGAAATTGGTCCGACGCTTCGATGCTCGATACCACTACATATGAAGAAAGAGTATACGGCGACGCTACTCCCTCATATCTCGGCGAAGCTGAAACAAACAAGCTCGTCGTAAGATATCCCGGAGAAAAGACAAATTCCGTCTACACGGCTAACCCCTACATGGTAGAGCCCGAATATCCCGCGGACAGACTTGCGCTGAACTCAAAGACCTCTGTCTACAGATACGACTACTCCATTATAAGAAACGCCTCCGCTGTCGCATACTTCGTACAGAACGAAAACGGAGAGGTTATCTACCTTGACATAGCCGAGGAACAGCTCACAAGCGCGTTCTATCATGCCAATGCTCTGAAGTGGTACGATACCGCCGACAGCATTACGGTAAATCAGAAGCCGTCATCCCTCGGACTCTCCGAAGGCGACAAGTTCACGGCTGGTCTTGTGCTGATTCCCGAATACTACGAGACAAACGGAAGCCTTGACAAAGCACAGATAAAGTCCCTCATAGAATCCGGCAAGCTCGGACACGGCGCATACTTCGCGGCTGAATACACAGTGGACGATACCGCTCCCGTGCTCAAAGATGTGGAAAAGAACCTCCTCACCGGCGACATCACGGTAACGGCGCAGGATAACGAGTATATAGCGGATGTTAAGGTTTATAAAGGCTCAGGCTCGACGCTTCTCGGCGAAGTTCTTCCCGAACAGAGTGAAGCCGGAGAAGAATGCAGTGCGGTATTTGACCTTGACTCTTCCGCCGGCGAATACATCATGATATTCCTCGCAGACTACGCCGGAAACGAAGTATATTATAAGGTAAGCTACGGCGGGGACGCGGAAAACTATACTGGAAAGATGTATGGCTTCACTTCTTCAAACGCACGCGACTCCAAAGGCAAACGCTGGGTAGAAATTGATCCCGAAACACTGAACTACGACTACAGCAGTGCTTCCAAAAATACAGGATTTGCAAACGCCGCGGTTGTAGACTACGAAGTTTATGCGGCTGAATATGTCGGAAAATATGTTTTCTTCGCGACAGAGGACGGAGTTTACACCGCACCTCAGGGAGAATGGTCGAATACTCAAAAGGTTACGGACTTCTCCGCACTCGCAAGCAAGGAAATAATCCTCGACATGGCGTATAATACTCAGAACGACACATTGTATGCCGTGACAGGCGTTTGCAGCAATCTCGACTCCGGCTCGCTCGACAACACGGTTTCATCAGTATATTCAATCGACGTTGTCACGGGAGAAATGACAAAGGTTCTCGACATTGACGTATATGACCCGAGAAATGAGTTCTCTCCCACATACAAGCTCATCAGAACTCTTGCAATAGACAATAACGGCACATTCTACGCGACAAACAACGCAAACGGTCGTGACCTCTACCTCTATAAATGGACTCTCGACGACATGGCAGGCGGAGTTATAAACACACTTCATCCCGTAGACGACGACAACTACGGCTATCTCTACGGCTCGGGTATGTACGGTCAGTATTATACTTCCATGACCTACGACCACGACAAGAACGTGATGTACTTCGCGTCAGGCTATGGGGATAAGTCCTCGAATGACTCCGATAACATTCTTTGGGTGATAGATACCGCGGCAGGCAAGGCGGCAAAAGCAAGCTCGACATATAATTCACAGCTCAGAGCGCACGTTGTCGGACTTTATACCGTTTCCGCTTCCTCTGCACCTCTTCCGTCCGATACGCCTGTGTCAAAGGTTACGGTATCTCCGGCAAATGTAAGCATTCTCAAGGGCGCAAAAACTGAGCTTACAGCGTCTGTATATCCGTGGCTTGCTCCCGATAAGAGCGTCACATGGACTTCGTCAAACGAAAGCATTGCTAAAGTCGAAAACGGCGTTGTATACGGAGTTGATCTCGGACAGGCTGTGATTACAGTGTCTTCCGTGAGCGACTCGACAAAGACGGCACAGTGCAGCGTTACGGTAGAAAAGCTCCCCGATATTAAACTCGACGCGCTTCTGACAGACAACGAGGGCAATTCCCACTGGGCTGAATTTGACGTCAACTCTCCCGCATCATACACATACCTCTCCGACAGCGACTATTACTTCGCAGGCACAATGAACAACGAAGAAATAATCGTTCACGATGGAGCTCATGTATACGGAATCGACCCCGACACATACGAAAAGACTCTATACGGTTCGTTAGCCGAAACATGGGCATGGTCTGACGCCGCAGAAGGACCTAAGTCTGAGGAAGGCTTCTTCGGTCAGATAGTAGGCATATGCAACGGCGGCAAATATATCGAGTTTCTTGACGCACCTTCCGCTAAGCTCGGATACTTCGACCTTTCCGAAACGTTTGACAGCGACCCCATGGCCGTAATCGCATACTCAGGCTCCGGCAGATACGATTACGTATATTCAAAGTGGCTGACATACGATAACTGCCCCGCAAACTTCTATTATGTTATCACGGAGGAAGGCGCGCTCTACAAGCTGAACGTTTTCATCTACGATAACGACAACAAACCCGGCGTTACAGCTGAAAAGATAGGCTACACCGACGTAGAGCTTCCGGGCGTATCGGGACTGAACGGCGAAAAGACAGCGTCCATGTTCTACGAATCCGAAAGCGGCTATCTTATCGTCTCCTCGCGCATTTTCGATAAGGAAGTTTCTCTCTACGCGGTTTCGGTAAACGATATAGTATCGGCAAAGATTGGCACGTTTGGCAGTGATATCGCGTCCGCAACCTCACTCTTCAGATACGACAGACCGACGGATCTCACACTGAAGCTGAACCCCACGGAAGTAACTCTCTACAAAGGCGACAGCACAAAAATTAAGGCAAAGGTCATCCTCGGCAGCACAAACGAACTCACATGGAAGTCAAGCGATAACTCGGTAGCGACTGTCGAAAACGGTGTCATCACAGGCGTCAGCGAAGGAAACGCTACTATCACAGCCACAACGGTTGACGTAAACAAGGACGGTCAGCACGTTTCCGCTTCTGTTAATGTAAACATAAAGAGCCTCATTGATGTCAACGCAACGGTAAGCGCGCAGATTACAGACGGAAACGGCACATCATGGGTTGACATTAACCTCGGCAGTGATATGGCGGTAACAGTAAAGAAGAGCGGCGCAACCAAGCTCAACGGCGGCGGTCTCAGCGATGGATATATCTATGGCTCAGACGCGCTCCTTGAAGAAGAGGGAGAGGGCAATATCTACCGAATTAACGCAGACAGCTTCACCGAAGAAGTAGGCGCTGACGTATCAGCATACGCAATCCTCGACCTTGACGACGCTCCCGCACTCGAATTCACATACACGGATTACTACGACCAGCCTACAAGATACGACGCGTTCGGTATGCCGCTCTACATTACATATTCATCCGATATGGCAATGCTCACCGACTACACTGGTAATCAGAATCTTCTTGTGTGGAAGTTCAGCGAAAGCTATCCCGACCTCGCCGCCATCGCATACATAGGAGACATAGAAGAAACAGGCTTTGGCTCAGGCTACGACCCCGGCACTATAGCTCATATGTATATGCTCCTCGGTGCTGACGGTACGCTCTACAAGGTTAAAGTAACACCTATGTATGACACCTCCTCATACAAGGTAAGCTACAAGACAACACGCACGGAGTTCGGCACTCTCGGTATCTCATTCACAGACCGCACCGCACTTTCTATGACGTACATCGAACTCAGCGCAGACGAATACGGACTTCTTATAGCAGACGCGGCAACAGGCTCAATATACTACGCAAGCATGGCGAATACCTCCGGCGAGAACGTTTACCTCGGCAAGGTCGGAAAGATAGACGGAGCGCTTGACATTACATCCCTCTATAACGCCCGTCTTAACTCTGCCGCAGGAAATTCAAACGCAGGCACAGAAGCAAGAGTTTCAATCCGCGAAGCCGAGTTCAACGCAGTTT
>Ga0129314_1001009_pt1 | contig 22685 bp, 15 predicted proteins | sample O1111metagenome_FD_94431 | JGI IMG/M metagenome (GOLD analysis project Ga0129314, IMG submission 94431) | Orangutan individual fecal microbial communities from fecal samples from Wisconsin, USA - O1111 metagenome | ecosystem: Host-associated > Mammals > Digestive system > Large intestine > Fecal... | reverse complement strand
CCTCAGACGAAATGATTATGTCGGATCTGGAAAAATTGATTGGTCAGATGGAGGGGGAATGAGTATGGGAAAACCGAAAATTAGATTTCAAGGGTACACAGAAGATTGGGAACAGCGTAAGTTTGGTGATTTGGGATCTGTTGCAATGTGTAAAAGAATTTTTAAAGAACAGACTTCTACAGATGGAGATATTCCGTTCTATAAAATAGGAACTTTTGGAGCTGAACCAGATGCTTTCATTTCAAGAGAACTTTTTAAGGAGTATAGGGAAAATTTTCAGTATCCAAATGTTGGAGATATGTTGATTTCGGCTTCCGGTACAATTGGTAGAACTGTTGAATATAAAGGAGAAGAAGCTTATTTTCAGGATTCTAATATCGTATGGTTTAAACATGATGATAGAGTTGATAATTCATTCTTGAAATGTATATATGAAATTGTAAAATGGTCAGGTATTGAAGGTAGTACGATTAAAAGATTGTATAATGACAATTTTTTAAAAACTGAATTTTCTATGCCAAAAGTAGCAGAACAACAGCAAATAGGTATGTATTTCCAGTCTCTTGACCACCTCATCACTCTTCACCAGTATAAGCCATATTTAACAAAAAGAACGATAAAAAAACCATTAACAAACATTAAAACGCAAAAAGGGGAAGATTTATGGCAGAATTAGAATCTACAATTGAACAAAAACTCATTGAACAATTAGTATATGGTGAATCTCAATGGATATATCGGGAGGATCTCAAGACTGAATCTGATCTTTGGAATAACTTTCGCTACATTTTGGAGCAGAACAACAAGGACAGACTGAATGGAGAGAGTCTTTCTGATTCGGAATTTGAGCAGATAAAAAACCAATTACAATTTTCATCTTTCTACAAAGCGGGAGAATGGCTTGTTGGAGAAAATGGTAAGGTAATGGTTCATGTTCAGAGAGATACAGAAAAATTGCATCTTGTTGTAATGAATCACGAACATATTGCAGGCGGAAGTAGTGTTTATGAAGTGATCAATCAATATAGTGCGCTCAAGACAGATGAAGACGGCAGAGACCGGAGATTTGATGTCACACTTATGATTAACGGACTTCCAATGATTCATATTGAGCTGAAAAACAGACAACATTCTTATATGGACGGGTTTAGACAGATAAAAAAGTATATAGGTGAAGGTAAGTTTACCGGCATTTTTTCAGCAATACAGATGTTTGTCGTTAGTAATGGTGTTGACACAAAATATTTTTCCGCAGCAAGTGATACAGAGTTAAATCCGGAGTTCATAAGTGGATGGGTAGATAATGAAAATAATTCAGTATCCGATTACATTGATTTTGCCAAAAGTGTGTTAAAAATCCCACAGGCACATGAAATGATAGCAAAATATACGGTTTTGGATAAAGATGCCAAAAAGTTGATTTTACTGAGACCTTATCAGATCCATGCAATTGAGGCAATCCGGGAAGCGTCAAAGAAAGGTGAATCTGGTTTTGTATGGCATACTACAGGTTCTGGTAAGACTTTGACTTCCTATAAAGCGACTCGTAATCTTTTAATGGATATACCATCTATTGATAAGACGATTTTTTTGATTGATAGAAAAGACCTGGATGCACAGACGACAATGGCATTTCAGGCATATGCCAATAATGATCTGATTGATGTAGATGAAACAGAGAATGTATTTGATTTAAAGAAAAAATTAAAGTCAGATGACCGTCAGGTGATTGTAACAACAATTCAGAAAATGCAACGGCTTATAACTAAAAAGTTAGTTCCTGAAACACCGGAATATAATAGGATTAAAAATCTGAGGGTCGCTTTTGTTGTTGATGAATGTCATCGTGCGGTTACCCCGGGAACGAAAAGAGAATTTGAAAGATTTTTTTGCAAATCCTTATGGTATGGTTTTACCGGAACCCCCAGATTCGCTGAAAATCCATATCCGCAAATGGGGGATCTTCCGAGAACAACAAAAGAATTATATGGTGAATGTTTGCATAAGTATACTATTCAGAATGCAATACATGACAATGCTGTGCTTGGATTTCAGGTAGAGCACAATGGACCTAAAAACATAGTGGATGAGACAGATAGCAGTATTTATGATAATGAAACACATATGCTCCAGGTTTTGAATGTAATACTTAATAGGTCTTATCATAAATTGGGATTTCAAAATGGTAAAGGAGAAACATACGAAGGATTACTTACTACCGGTTCTATCCAACAGGCGCAAAGATATTATGAATTATTAAAACGAGTAAAGAATGGAGAGACAGGCTTAACGATAGATGAAAGAATCAAACAGGTATTGCCGGATTTTCCTAAGTTTGCAATTACATATTCTGTGACGGAAAATCAAGATGGATCATGTGTAAACCAGGAAAAGATGCGGGAGTCATTACAGGATTACAATGAAATGTTTGGTACAAAATTTGATATATCACAGATTCAGACTTACAACGGAAATTTAAATAAGCGTCTTGCCAGGAAAGATCCAAAGTTTAAAAGCAGAAGGGAACAGTTGGATTTGGTGATTGTTGTAGATCGTTTACTGACTGGGTTTGATGCACCGTGTATGTCTACTATTTTTATCGATAGACAACCAATGGGACCGCACGACCTGATACAGGCATTTTCAAGAACAAACCGTATTTTTAATTCTGCAAAAAAATATGGGCAGATTGTTACCTTTCAAGCACCAAAACTATTTAAAGAGAGTGTAGACAATGCTGTAAAGTTGTATTCTGCCGGAAGCACTGGCAGTGTGCTTGTTGCAGAGTGGAATGAGGTAGAACCGGCTTTCAGAAAGGCGTTGGCAGCACTTCGTGCGTCAGCGGAAAGTCCGTCTATAATACCTGATATGTCAAAAAAAGAAAAAGTGATTTTTGTTAAGGTGTTTCAGGAGTTTGATAAGTTGTTTGCCCAATTAAAATCATTTTCAAACTATGATGATAATATGTTGGAAACATACGGCATTACACAGAAGGAATATGAAGATTATGTGGGACATTATTTGAATGTAAAAGAGGAATTAAAAACAAATTCTGAGGATAGCGGAGATGTGCAGGATGAAATAGAGGTTGATCAGGATTATGAGCTTATGGCTTATAGCCATACAAAAATCGATTATGAGTATATTATTAATCTGATCCAAAATATTGTGACACCCAGTGATGAGACAGAAGTTACTCCGGAACAAAGAGAACAGCAGATAGAAGAGGTAAAGCAGTACATAGAGGATTTGAGAAATGATAAGCCGAAGATAGCAGATATTATGACTAAACTGGTTGGCGAGATCGAACAGGATCCTAATAGATATAAAGGACAATCGATTCTTAATATTGTTGAAAATATGAAACATGACTGTGTAGAGGAAATAGTAGATGATTTCTGTCTTAACTGGTGTGTTTCAAAAGATGCTGTTATGTATGCTGCCATGAATTATCGGAACGGGGTAATACCAAATGAAAATGTAATTAAAATTAAGGCAGATTATACAAAATACAGAGAAAAAACAGACTCCGGTCTCCGTAAATTTATGTATTATAATAAAATGCTTGCTTCACTAAAACAAACACTGGATGAAGAGGTTAAGCCTTTGATTAGTAATTTGTAATATTGATTTAAAAGCATGATTCGTTTTTACTGTTTATATCAGCGTAAGTAATATGAAATGGAGGTAAGCTTATGCTATATGAGGTAAATGGTAAAGAACGATTTTGCGAATACTATAAGCAGTGGATTGAGGTATACAAAAAGGACGCTATTCGTGAGGCAACACTGGCAAAATATCAAATGACCTACAAGTGGGTGAAGCGTTTAGTTCCTGATTTGAGAGTATCTGAGCTTAATAGAACAGCATATCAGAAACTTTTAAATGATTACGCAAAGGAACATGAGAGACAGACTACACTTGATTTTCACCATCAGCTTAAGGGGGCTATTCTGGATGCGGTAGATGAGGGATTAATAGAAAGAGATCCGACACGAAAGGCAATTATCAAGGGGAAAACACCGAAAGTCAAAAAAATTAAATATCTGAATCAGTTTGAATTGCATACGCTGATTGCACATCTGGATATTAAAGAAGAACCAAACTGGGATTGGTTTATTCTTCTGGTGGCCAAAACAGGTATGCGCTTTTCTGAAGCGCTTGCTATTACTCCGGCAGATTTTGATTTTGCCAGACAAACGTTATCTGTTAGTAAGACCTGGGACTATAAGGGTGAAGGAGGGTTTTTGCCAACAAAGAACAAGTCATCTGTAAGAAAAATACAGATAGATTGGCAGATAGTTGTTAAGTTCTCGGAATTGGTGAAGCATCTTCCGGAGGATAAACCGATTTTTGTGGGAGAGGATAAGGTGTATAATTCAACTGTCAATGATGTGCTTGCAAGACATTGCAAGACATGTGGAATATCGGAGATCTCCATTCATGGACTTCGGCATACACATGCGTCACTGCTTTTATTTGCCGGGGTATCAATAGCCAGTGTGGCGAGAAGATTGGGACATGCCAGTATGACAACGACACAAAAAACATATTTACACATTATTCAGGAGTTAGAAAATAAAGATGTGGATTTGGTAATGAGAACGTTGTCCGGATTGTAAAAATACATATAATAAATGACGATTTCAAATATAAAATGATGAAATTCATGATTGCTTACGCTGATGAAATGCAGATTGAATCCCTCATTATTTTATGTTAGAATAAATTCGATATTTGACAGGAGGTCTATGAATAGAATGGAACAGTACAAACAGGAATTTATCGAGTTTATGGTTGCTTCGGATGTATTAAAATTTGGTGACTTTACTTTGAAAAGCGGTCGTAAATCTCCGTTTTTTATGAATGCAGGAGCTTATGTGACAGGTTCACAGCTTAAAAAGCTCGGCGAATATTATGCAAAAGCAATTTACGATAAGTATGGTGATGACTTTGATGTTCTGTTCGGACCGGCTTACAAAGGAATCCCGCTGGCTGTCGTTACGGCAATCGCATTTAGTGAATTGTACAAAAAAGAGATCCGTTATTGTTCAGACCGCAAAGAGGACAAGGATCATGGCGCAGATAAAGGTGCTTTTTTAGGCAGCAAATTACAGGATGGCGATCGTGTTGTCATGATCGAAGATGTGACAACATCCGGCAAATCCATGGAAGAGACCGTACCCAAGGTTAAGGGAGCTGCTGATGTGACAATCGTCGGACTGATGGTTTCACTCGACCGTATGGAAGTCGGCAAGGGCGGAGAAAAGAAAGCTTTAGACGAGGTCAAGGACCTGTATGGTTTTGAGACCAACGCTATCGTGACAATGGCTGAGGTTACCGAATATCTGTACAACCGCGAGTGCCGGGGCAGGATTGTGATCGATGACACATTAAAAGCAGCAATTGACGAATATTATAAACAATACGGAGCAAAATAAGGAGGACTGCAAATGGAAGAAAAAACTTATAAGGCAATGAAAAATGCCGGCGGTATGAATGTGACACTCGGCGTACTGATGATCGTATTTGGTATTGCAGCAGGTGTGCTTATGATCGTGACGGGTGGTAAATTATTGGTTAAGAAAGCAGATATTTTATTTTAAGGGACAGGGTTATGCATAGAAAAGGATATATGTTTACCGACAGGAGCCATTCTGACAACGGCAAGATGTCGGCAGCACTTGGGTTAATTTCATTTATATCCATGTGTCTGGTTATTTATCTGTCCTATCGGTGGAAAGGGGCCATGAGCCCAAAGCTTGGTGCAGCTACATTTTTTGCACTTCTGATTTCCATTGCAGGTGAAACATTGGGTGTGATGTCACGTCTGGAAAAAGACAAGTTTTATCTATTTCCCAATATTGGACTTGTTTTAAATTCGATCAGCTTATTTATCATTATATGTCTGTTGTATATGGGCATTTATGATATCTGAAATTTGGAGGCATAGATGAAGGAAAGATGGAATTTATGTATTGAAAGGATCAATGAGATTCAGTCAGATGAATCTGTGGGGACAAAATGGGGAAGCTACTTTCGTGAAGTGGCTTCTTTTGTTTTGAATGCGGCTGCCTTGTGCGAGGTGGAAGATTCGTATTTTGAAACAGAACCACAGAAGAGAGAAAAGAAACCGCTGTTTACCGGGGAAAGCCGGAATATCTGGAACAGGGATACCGTGGATGAATTATACAGTGGTTTACAAGAAAAAAATTATGTAAACTCATATTTGAATCCGGATTACGCAGCGTCCTGTTTTGGGACGAGAATCGGACAGCTTTTGAGTTTTGTATATACCGAGATGTACACGCTTCCGGTTTATGCGGCCGAATCGGATCTGTTTGAGATCCTGATCCGTATGGAATGGTTTGTAGAGCTGTTTTGTATTTTCTCTCAGGTGGAAGGTGATGCGGAAAATGCGAACAGTGACAAAAATGATTGTCATCACGATCGTGAATGCAATGATAAAGTCCATGGCGAGGATGCACTTGAGCAGTCTGTATGGGAATGCTGTTATTATTTTGTCAGCGATTATTATGATGTAGAAGCGGAAAAACGAGTTGGCGAAAAGGTAGAGCCGGCCTTTGATTTTGCATACCGCCTGATCATGGAAGCGGATTTATCCGATCCGGATTATTTATACCGCTATGGAGAGCCTGTTACAGACAATGAGATCGCATCCGTAAAGCTTTTCAACAAAATGTCAGATGAAGAGCTGCAGAAGATGGCGGATACCTACACGGAGGGATACCGGATCGGCTTTATCAAGGGCAACAAGGATCTTTCCATAAAAAAGGTTGTCAATATTGTATATCCGATCGGTTTTGAAAAGGTCGTGAAGTTAGCAATAGCTAATTTTGAAAAGATGGGACTGCAGCCGACCCTGATGCGGAGTGCGCACAGTATTTTTTACAAACGTATCGGCGGAACAACCGGATATTATGCAACAAGCATTAATCGTCAGTTTGACTATGATCATCGCGAGGATGATGCCCTGTTTTTAGATAAAAAGCTGATGAACCGCAAGCTTGAGGTGTTAAAGGAAGCTTATATAAAATATGAGGATATTTCCGGACAGCATGCCGGTCCCGCAGTCATTGAGGTATTTGGTGAAAAGAATTTCTCACCCATTGATAAAAAGAGCGCCTGCCATTACAGTGATAAGCAGCAGGAGTTGGTGACGGCTCACGCGATTGCATCCGGAAAGATCATCAACACCTATGTACCGGGCGAGGAGAGGAGCTTTACGATCATTGCTTTTCCCATTGCGGAGATCGGACCGGATTATGAAGCAATCATGAAGGAGACGATTGCGCTCAATACGCTTCCTTATCAGACCTATGAGGATGTCCAGCAGGTGATCATTGATGCTCTGGATCAGTGCGAATATGTAAAAGTGCTTGGAATGAATGGCAATAAAACGGATTTACGAATTGAGTTATGTAAACTCAAAGATCCGGCTAAGATGACAAAGTTTGAAAACTGTGTGGCTGATGTCAATATTCCGGTCGGCGAGGTTTTCACATCGCCGGTTTTAAAAGGGACCAACGGTGTTCTTTTCGTCAAACGAGTATTTTTAAATGAGTTATCCTATGATAACCTTGAGGTTGTTTTCAAGGATGGCATGGTAGCCGATTACAGCTGTACCAATTATCCGGAAGCGGATAAAAATAAGAAATATATCAAGGATCACGTCCTGCATCATTATGACAGCATTCCGATCGGGGAATTTGCCATCGGTACCAATACAACAGCTTATACCATGGGCAGAAAGTACGGAATTGAGGACAAGCTTCCGATCCTGATCGCTGAAAAGACAGGTCCGCATTTTGCAGTCGGGGATACCTGTTATTCCCACGCAGAGGATGTGGCGGTGTTCAATCCGGACGGAAAAGAGATCGTAGCGCGTGACAATGAGATTTCGCTGCTTCGGAAGGATGACGAGAAAAAGGAAAAGGCATATTTCCAGTGCCATACGGATATTACGATCCCCTATGACGAATTGGGACAGCTGTACGGCGTCAAAGAAAACGGCGAACAGATCATGATCATCGAAAACGGACGGTTTGTACTGCCCGGGACAGAGATGCTCAATGAGGCTTTGTGATCCATTGATAAGAAAGTAAAAAATGCCTGAAAAAAGGATAATAAAACTTTAAAGAAAGCTTTAAAAAGGTTGCACTTGTATTGTATTTTTTGTAAACTATAGTAGATTAATCATGTAAAGGAGTGGCACAAAAGATGGCACAGGTTGGTATTGTTATGGGCAGCGATTCAGATATGCCCATCATGAGTAAAGCAGCAGATATTTTGGAAGAACTGGGAATTTCCTATGAGATGCGTATTATTTCCGCACACAGGGAGCCGGACGTATTCTTTGACTATGCAAAAACAGCCGAAGAGAAGGGCTTCAAGGTTATTATTGCAGGTGCCGGTATGGCAGCGCATTTACCGGGCATGTGTGCAGCCATTTTCCCGATGCCGGTTATCGGTATCCCGATGCACACGACATCTCTTGGAGGACGTGATTCCCTGTATTCGATCGTTCAGATGCCGAGCGGTATTCCGGTTGCTACCGTAGCAATCAATGGCGGAGCCAATGCAGGTTTGCTGGCAGCCAAGATCCTGGCAACATCAGATGCCGCATTGCTGGATAAATTAAAAGCTTATTCTGCCAAATTAAAAGAGCAGGTAGAGGCGAAGGACGCAAAGCTTCAGGAAGTCGGATACAAAAATTATTCCAAATAAATCATACAAATCGAAGGAGAAACATCATGGCAATGGATTACAAGACATCCGGTGTTGATATCGAAGCCGGATACAAATCAGTAGAATTAATGAAAAAACACGTAAAAGAGACAATGAGACCTGAGGTTTTAGGTGGACTTGGCGGTTTTGCGGGAGCCTTTGATCTGTCCAAGATCAAAGACATGGAAGATCCGGTTTTATTATCCGGTACAGACGGATGCGGCACCAAGGTTAAGCTTGCATTTGTTATGGACAAGCATGATACCATCGGTATTGATGCGGTTGCAATGTGTGTCAATGATATTGCCTGCTCCGGAGGAGAGCCGTTGTTTTTCCTCGATTATATTGCATGCGGCAAAAACTATCCTGAAAAGATCGCTACCATTGTCAGCGGTGTGGCAAACGGCTGTATCCAGTCTGAATGTGCACTTGTCGGTGGCGAGACAGCAGAGCATCCCGGACTGATGCCCGAAGATGACTATGATCTGGCAGGATTTGCCGTAGGTGTTGTAGATAAAAAAGACATGATCACCGGCGAAAATATCAAGCCGGGCGATGTATTGATCGGTATGGCAAGTACCGGTGTGCACAGCAACGGATTTTCCCTTGTGCGCAAGGTATTTGAGATGACCAAAGAGAGTCTGGATACTTATTATGATGAGCTTGGCACAACTCTTGGCGAAGCTTTGATCGCGCCGACACGTATCTATGTCAAAGCTTTAAAGAGCATCAAAAATGCCGGTGTTACCATAAAGGGATGCAGCCATATCACAGGTGGCGGTTTCTATGAAAATATTCCCCGTATGCTTCCCGAAGGCGTGACAGCCAAGATTGAAAAGGACAGCTATGAGATTCCGCCGATCTTCAAACTGCTTGCAAAGACAGGCAATATCGAAGAGCAGATGATGTACAATACATACAATATGGGACTTGGCATGATCGTTGCCATCGACAAAGCCGATGTTGACAAGACAATGGAAGCCATCCGTGCAACCGGAGATACTCCTTATGTAGTCGGTTCCATTGTAGAAGGCGAAAAAGGAGTTATCTTATGCTAAAAATTGTTGTATGCGTATCCGGTGGCGGGACCAATCTTCAGGCGATCATTGATGGTGTTGCCAATAGCACGATCACCAATACGGAGATTGTCGGAGTAATCAGCAATAACAAAAATGCATATGCATTAGAAAGAGCACAGGCTGCCGGTATTCCGGCCGTCTGTATTTCTCCCAAGGATTATGAGAGCCGGGAGATATTCAATGATGCACTTCTTGAGGGTGTCAAAGAGCTTGATCCGGATCTGATCGTTTTAGCCGGTTTCCTTGTAAACATTCCGGCGCAGATGATCAAGGCTTATCCCAACCGGATCATCAATATCCATCCTTCCCTGATCCCATCGTTTTGCGGCGTGGGATATTATGGGCTCAAGGTTCATGAGGGAGCACTGGCACGAGGTGTCAGAGTGTCCGGCGCGACAGTGCATTTTGTTGACGAAGGTACGGATACCGGACCGATCATTCTGCAAAAGGCAGTGGAAGTAAAGCAGGACGATACACCAAAGACCTTGCAGCTGCGTATCATGGAGGAGGCTGAGTGGAAGATTTTACCCAAGGCCATTGACCTGATCGCAAATGACAAGGTAGAAGTGAATGACGGCAAAGTTTACATAAAATAGATTTGTGCAATGAAAAATTAGTACACAATGGTAAGATAAGAAATGTAATGTTAATTACATGCGGTTTACATAACCTGCATATGAAAGGACAATGAAATGAAAGTTTTAATCGTAGGTAGTGGCGGAAGAGAGCATGCTATTGCTCAGAGCGTGGCAAAGAGCAGTAAGGTAGACAAGATTTATTGTGCACCGGGCAATGCCGGTATCGGACAGATTGCAGAGTGTGTTGCAATCGGTGCCATGGAATTTGATAAAATCGTAGAATTTGCAAAGACTAACAGTATTGATCTGGTCATTGTCGGTATGGATGATCCTTTGGTAGGCGGTCTGGTTGACGAACTGGAAAAAGCCGGAATACGCACCTTTGGACCTCGTAAAAATGCAGCTATCCTGGAGGGAAGCAAGGCGTTTTCCAAGGATCTGATGAAAAAATACAATATTCCGACAGCTGCTTATGAAAACTTTGATGATGCTGATGCAGCACTCCGATATCTGGAAACAGCCAAGTTCCCGATTGTTTTAAAAGCGGACGGACTTGCACTCGGAAAAGGTGTGCTGATCTGTAATACATTAGAAGAAGCAAAAGAAGGCGTAAAGAGTATCATGCTTGACAAAAAGTTTGGTACAGCCGGCAACCAGATGGTCATTGAAGAGTTTATGACCGGACGTGAGGTCAGCGTTTTATCCTTTGTAGACGGAAAGACCATCAAGATCATGTCCTCCGCACAGGATCATAAGCGCGCCAAGGACGGAGATCAGGGCTTAAATACCGGTGGTATGGGTACCTTTTCACCAAGTCCTTTCTATACAAAGGAAGTGGATGATTTTTGTAAAAAATATATCTATCAGGCAACGGTAGATGCCATGGCAGCAGAGGGAAGAGAGTTTAAGGGTGTTATTTTCTTTGGACTTATGTTAACCAAAGACGGCCCTAAGGTACTTGAATACAATGCCAGATTCGGTGATCCCGAAGCGCAGGTAGTTCTGCCTCGTATGAAAAATGATCTGATCGAAGTAGCCGAAGCGTGTATTGATGGTACTCTGGATCAGGTTGACCTGCAGTTTGAAGACAATGCAGCAGTCTGTGTTGTACTTGCTTCCGATGGATATCCGGTTTCTTACGAAAAAGGATTTGTTATCCATGGACTGGAGAAGTTTGAAGGAAAAGAAGACTATTATGTTTTCCATGCAGGAACGAAAAAGACAGAGGAAGGCTTTGTAACAAACGGCGGACGTGTACTTGGTGTTACCGCTAAGGGAAGTGATTTAAAGGACGCCAGAAAAAAAGCATACGAAGCAACAGAATGGATTGATTTTGCCAACAAATATATGCGTCATGATATCGGAAAAGCGATTGATGAAGCATAATGCGAAAGGGTTAGTATATGATGTTTAGGAAAAAAAGCGGTTTGAGGATTGCAGGTATGATGCTGTTAGCGGCAGTGCTGACATTTTGTCCCGGTGATACTGTCAGGACAGTGTATGCTACACAGGCCGGTCAGACACAGGGATCGGATGCGTATTTAAAAACATTTTCAGCATCGCCCGGTACGATAAGTCCGGATTTTTCATCCATGGTGACCAATTATACAATCACCGTTTCATCAGATGTGGATAAGCTGAGTGTGACCTGCAGTACAGCAGATTCCGATGCACAGGTAAAAGAGGCCAAGGGTTTCAAAAATCTTCAGCTTGGCAACAATAAAGCTACGATCAAGGTACAGGGGGCCAGTGGAACAATCTGCACCTACAATTTTACGATCGTAAGGGGAAATGTGTCTGCCGCAACCAATCCGGCAGAGGGAGCCGGAATCAAACTGGCGACAGACAAGAGTTCTCAGACATCAGGTGCGGCTATGGCCGGTACCACAACATCAGATACGACAAGCTCTACGCAAAATACAGCACAGAGCACAACCGATACGGTGACAGCTGATACAGAAAATACAGCATCAGAAGCTACAGAATCGGAAACTACAGGCAGTGATGATGATACACAGGATGCTTCCACAGAAGATTCTCAGGATGTTCCCGCAGATGAAACCGCATCCGGGGAAGCGGTTGAAACCATGGCTCCGGCTGCAGACAGCGGCGAGCGGTATCTGGTCGGCGGCGATTCCATCTATGCGGATTATTATGTGGTTCCTACCTTTGATTCTTCCCTTCTTCCGGATGGATTTGTAGTTGAAAATTACAATTTCAACGGGAATGAAGTGCAGTCTGCATATTTGGCAGCCGGTGATATCCGACTTTTGTTTTCCGAATCTGCAGAGGGCACCAATGCCGGTCTGCGTATTTATTATGAAGATGATAATGACATGATGGATTTTGTTCCTTTCCTTGGCTATAGCGGATATGTATTTCCGGTCAGATATCAGGCGCAGATTCCGGTTCCGACCAATTATACCGGCAGTTACATGCCGTTTGATAAAAAGGTTGTTGCCTGCTATATCTATACAGAGCTTACCAACAACCCGCTCTCTGTTCAGGCCGGAATGGAAAACAAGGATACACTTCAGCCCGGAGAGTCTACGGCAGATGCAGATCCGGTTTCCGTGGATTCGCTTGACGAGATTCCGGAGTTTTACCTGTTTTATGGCATGAACAACAACGGAGAGGAAAACTTTTATCTCTATGACTGGAAGGAAGGCACCTATCAGAGATATGTAGAAAGAGATACCTCCTATGATCTGGATCAGTCCTACTTCAAGTACAAGGATATGGCTCATCAGCGATTTGCAGTTATGTGTACCTTGTTTGTGCTGTTGCTGCTTGCTATTTTCTTCATTATCAATCTTTATATGAAAAACAGGGAGCTCAAGCGTGATCTGGAGGAATATGATCCGGATTATGACGGTTCCGATGATGGCGGCGATGACGGTTATGAAGATGGAGAATATGACGGCGAAGATGACATTGATGATGAAGAGTATGATGGCGATGAAGCGGATACGGAAGATCGTGAAGCAGATGGAGTATATGAGGGGGATGATCCTGATGCGGAAACGGACAATGTGACAGACGACTCAGAAGATGAAGAGGCTGATGAAGAACTTCAGGAAGATATTTCCGAGTATGGCAGCGAAGAAATGAAGGCAGGTGTATCGGATGAAGAAATGCAGGTCTCAAAAGATGAAAATGCGGTTTCTACGGAAGAACAGATCGACAGTCAGGAAATCGTGAGAAAGCGCCGTCCGGAATTTAAAATGATCAACTTGTCGCGTGAACCTGAACCTACCGGAATCGATGATGATTTTGAATTTGAATTTATTCATTTTGAAGATGATTAAGATCGGAGGGCTTTAAATGGCCTATACAGAAAATGCAAAAACGGTCTTGTCCATTGCGAAGAGAATGGCGAAAAAGACAGGACAAAATTATATCGGAACAGAACACATTTTACTGGGATTATTAAATTGCAAAAGCTCTGTAGCCGCAGATCTTCTTGAAAAAAATGATGTTACCGAGCAAAAGGTACTGGATGTGATAAAAGAGCTGATCGCGCCATCGGGCGGAGTATCCGTGCTGGAACGTGATGGTTATTCCCCGCGTGCAGTACAGATACTTCAGGATGCAGACAGACAGGCAGAGCGTTTTGGGGCCGGAAAGACCGGGACCGAGCATATCCTGTTAGCACTTATCAAAGAAGGCGATAATATTGCAGCAAGGCTTTTGTATACACTGGGTGTTAATTTACAGAAGCTGTATGTCGACACTCTTATTGCAATCGGCGAAGATCCCAATATTGCCAAAGAGGATCTGAATACCAAAAAGAAAAACAGCGCAACCAAAACGTTGGATCAGTATAGCAAGGATCTGACAAAAATGGCAGCCGAGGATAAGCTGGATCCGGTGATCGGGCGTGAAAATGAGATTTTGCGTGTGATCCAGATTTTGAGCAGAAGAACCAAAAACAACCCATGCCTGATCGGTGAGCCCGGTGTCGGAAAAACGGCTATTGCAGAAGGGCTTGCAATGCGGATTGCAAAAAAAGAGGTTCCGCAGACCCTGATCAACAAACGGATCCTGACACTGGATCTGTCAGCTTTGGTTGCAGGCAGCAAATACCGTGGTGAATTTGAGGAACGTATCAAAAAAGTCATTGCAGAAGTGATCCGTGACGGAAATATCATTTTATTTCTGGATGAGATTCATACAATCGTGGGTGCAGGAGGAGCGGAAGGTTCTATTGATGCCTCCAACATTTTAAAGCCGTCTCTTGCGCGAGGTGAGCTTCAGCTTATCGGTGCTACAACGGTGGAGGAATACCGTAAGTATCTTTCAAAGGATGCGGCATTAGAGAGACGTTTCCAGCCGGTCAATGTGGAAGAGCCTACCATTGGTGAAGCAATTGAGATTTTAAAGGGAATCCGTCACAAATATGAAGAACATCATATGGTGGCAATCTCGGATGAAGCAGTGGAAGCGGCAGTCAAGCTTTCCAAAAGATATATCAATGACCGTAATCTGCCGGATAAAGCGATCGACCTGATTGATGAGGCAGCGGCGGCTATCCGTTTAAAGGGAATGAATCTGCCCCCGAAGTGTCATGAACTGGAAGAAGAGATCAGGCAGATGGATCTGCAGATGGAGCAGGCTTTCAAGTTTGAGGCTTTTATTAAGGCGCATGAGATTAAGCTGGCACAGGATGAACTGATCAAAAAATACAACAGACTCAAGGAACGTCATGTCAGGGCGATGGAAGACAGAAGTCTTGTTGTCAATGAAGATGATGTAGCTGATGTTGTATCTAAGTGGACCAGGATTCCTGTAAGCAAGCTGGCTGAAAAAGAAGCCGAACGTCTATTGAAGCTGGAAAGCATCCTGCATAAACGTGTGATCGGACAGGAGGCAGCCGTTACAGCTGTCGCAAAGGCTATGAGAAGAGGACGTGTCGGACTTTCCGACCCCAATAAACCGATTGGCTCATTTCTGTTTTTGGGACCGACCGGTGTCGGCAAAACAGAATTGTCAAAGGCACTTGCAGAAGCTATGTTTGGCTCTGAAAATGCATTGATCCGTGTTGATATGTCAGAATATATGGAGCCGCATTCCGTTGCTAAAATGGTGGGATCGCCTCCCGGATATGTAGGACATGATGAGGGCGGACAGCTGAGCGAAAAGGTTCGCCGGAATCCTTATTCGGTTGTTTTGTTTGACGAGATCGAAAAGGCCCATCCAGATGTGTTCAATATTTTGCTGCAGGTTTTGGACGAGGGGCATATTACCGATTCAAAAGGGCGCAGGGTCAATTTTAAAAACACCATTCTGATCATGACATCCAATGCAGGCGCATCCCGTATTGTGGAGCCCAAGAATCTCGGCTTTGCCGCATCAACATCGGAAAAGCAGAATTACGAAAAGATGAAGAGCAATGTCATGGAAGAGGTTAAGAGACTTTTCAAGCCGGAGTTTATCAATCGAATTGATGAAATTATGGTGTTTGAACAGTTAAATAAAAATGATATGACAAAAATTGTGACATTGCTGTCACAAAACATGTGCAAGCGTTGTAAAAATCAGATGAATATCGACCTGACGATAACGCCGGCATTAAAGAGCTATATCGTTGACAAATATACCGATCTTAAGATGGGAGCAAGACCGCTCAAGCGTGCTATCCAGACCGAAATTGAGGATGCGATGGCAGAAGAAATCTTATCCGGTAAAATCAAAGAAGGACAGAAGGTCCGGGCAGGACTGCAGGATAAAAAAGTTGTTTTTTCCGTGAAGGAATAGTATTTACCGTCAGAACAAAATAGAGTATACTATGATTACATGATATCAAGGTCAAGAGGTCAAAAAGTTGTTCGTGCCTGCACCATGAGATTTTTGAACTTGGGACCCGCCAAACATGAGAAAGTAGTGATTTACGCAGTAAATCAGCGGACTTCGAAGATATAGCGAAAGAGCAAAGCTACGCCGCAGGATTCTGTGGCAGGCATGTATAAAGTACCAGGAGGATACGAATATGGCAGTTGTTGAAGAGTTGCTTCGCAGTGAAGCAGACGGAAGTATTAGTTTTGGCAATCACACATTGGCTGCAAAGGCTAAATTGGAGGACTTTCCTCATAATGGAGATCTCTACAAGGTAAAGACCTTCCAGACTATGACCAAGCTTGAGAAAAACGGTATGTTTTTATATGAATCCGTTCCCGGAACAAGCGTTACACATCTTGTAGAGCGTGCAGACGGTATGAGCTTTACCGTAGAAGGCAGTGAAGATGCACAGATTACTCTGGGTCTAAAGGAAGATACCGAATACGAAGTGTTTGTAGACGGAGCAAGTGTCGGAAGGATGAATACAGGTATGAGCGGCAAGCTCAATATTTCTGTTGAGATTGCTGAGGCAGATGAAGTAGAAGTAAATGTAGCAGAGGTATAAAATAATGGCAAAGGGAAAAGCAGTAAGTGCTTTTTTCTGCCAGAACTGCGGATATGAATCTTCCAAGTGGATGGGACAGTGTCCCGCGTGTCACGAATGGAACAGCTTTGTGGAGGAGCCGGTCATAAAGAGCCCTAATGCCACAGGGCAGAGCGTCCGCCGTGTTGACAGACCACCGGTTTCCATTGATGAGATCAAGGGAGACAAGGAAGAACGTTTTACAACTGATATTGAAGAATTTGACAGGGTGCTGGGTGGCGGTATCGTCCCCGGCTCCCTTACGTTGGTGGGTGGAGATCCCGGTATCGGGAAATCCACTTTACTTTTACAGGTATGTAAACAGCTATCCGATACAGGCAGGGAAGTACTTTATATTTCAGGAGAAGAATCACTGTCGCAGATCAAGATGCGCGCTGACCGGATCGGGACCTTTCAAAAGCGGTTCCGTCTGCTTACGGAGATTAATCTGGATATCATTGCACAGACTGTCAAAAAGGAAAAACCGGATGTTGTCGTGATCGATTCCATTCAGACCATGTTCAATGAACAGGTCAATGCGGCACCCGGAAGTGTTTCGCAGGTACGTGAATCGACGGCTGTATTATTGCAGCTTGCAAAGGGTGAAAATATTGCTATCCTGATCGTCGGACATGTGACCAAGGAAGGAACCGTTGCCGGACCGAGAGTGCTGGAGCACATGGTGGATACGGTTTTATATTTTGAGGGAGATAAACAGGATATCTATCGTATTTTACGAGGGGTCAAAAACCGTTTTGGATCGACCAACGAAATTGGTGTCTTTGAAATGGAAGAAGGTGGCCTTAAGGAAATCAAAAATCCTTCCGAATATATGATCAGCGGAAAACCACAGGGTGCAAGCGGATCGGTCGTTACCTGCTGTATGGAGGGGACACGCCCGATGCTGATGGAGGTGCAGGCACTTGTCTGTGATACCAATTTCCAGATACCGCGCAGACAGGCTACCGGTTGTGATTTCAACCGCATGAATCTGCTGATAGCAGTAATTGAAAAACGCATCCGTATTCCTTTAGGTCACGAGGACGCTTATATCAACTTTGCCGGAGGTATGAAGATCACAGAACCTGCGACAGATCTGGCTGTGGTGATGGCACTTGTTTCCAGCTACAAAAATACACCCATTGATGACAAAATGATTGTATTTGGTGAAGTCGGACTAAGCGGAGAGGTGCGAGGCGTATCCATGGTCAAGCAGAGAGTGCTTGAGGCCAAAAAAATGGGATATACAAGCTGTATGGTTCCATATACCAACTATAAACAGCTTGCGGATATCAAGGACATGAAGATCCATCCGGTAAAAAATATTAAAGAGGCTGTTTCTTTAATGGTTTCTTAACAGATATTTAGACAAATAGTTGCGATTTTTGTATGTTTTTGTATAAAATAAGTCAAAATAGAGCAATATATTTTAATTTTTGAGCAATATAATTGTAGAAAAAAATAAAAATAGTGGATATAATAAAGAAGATTTAACGAGAGTTAAATCTGCTAATTAGCAATTCCGGAAGAATTCCCCTTTTACACAAACAGGTAGACCGAACGTATCGAGCGTTCGGTCTATTTGTTTGTGTAAAAACAGGAAAAAGAGCATGAAAATGGTGTGATGAGTATAAGAAAGCCATGTGGATTTGATTAGGGGTGACACTTTGATATTTGCTTGTTTGATGTTTGCTTGTTTGATATTTGGTCATTTGATGTTTGCTTGTTTGATATATGATATTTGATGTTTGCTCGTTTGATATTTGCTCGTCTGATGTTTGATCGTTTGATATTTGATATTTGATCATTTGATATTTGACTTTTTGACCTTTTGGCTCTGATATTATAAAACTGAAGAAGTATAGTATAGATTAAATATGCAGTCTTGTGATTTTACTTATGTAGTTGGGTGTCCTTGGCATGCCAAAAACGAAAAATTCCAAAAAAGGATGCCGCTTTTCGCGTAAATCTTGCTTATGATCGGGTGCCCCGGCATGCTAAAAACGAAAAACTCCAAAAAAGGATGCCGCTTGCCGCGTAAATCTGGCTTGTGATCGTGAGTCCCGGCATGCCAAAACTGAAAAAATCTAAAAAAGGATGCCGCTTTTCGCGTAAATCTTGCTTGTGATCAGGTGCCCCGGCATACTAAAACTGAAAAAATCCAAAAAAGGATGCCGCTTTTCGCGTAAATCTTGCTTATGATCGGGTGTCCCAGCATGCCAAAACTGAAAAAATCTAAAAAAGGATGTCGCTTTTCACGCAAATCTGGCTTGTGATCAGGTGCCCCGGCATGCCAAAAAAGAAAAAATCCAGAAAAGGATGCCGCTCTTCGCGCAAATCTGGCTTGTGATCGGGAGTCCCGGCATGCCAAAAAAGAAAAACTCCAAAAAAGGATGCCGCTTGCCGCGTAAATCCGGCTTATGATCAGGTGCCCTGACATGTCAAAACTGAAAAATTCAAAAAAAGGATGCCGCTTGCCGCGTAAATCCGGCTTATGATCAGGTGCCCCGGCATGCCAAAACTGAAAAACTCCAAAAAAGGATGCCACTTTTCGCGTAAATCTTGTTTATGATCGGGTGCCCCAGCATGCCAAAAACGAAAAACTTCAAAAAAGGATGCCGCTTTTCGCGCAAATCTTGCTTATGATCGGGTGCTCCGGCATGCCAAAAACGAAAAACTCCAAAAAAGGATGCTGCTTTTCGCGCAAATCTTGCTTATGATCGGATACCCCGGCATGCCAAAAAAGAAAAAATCCAGAAAAGGATGCCGCTCTTCGCGTAAATCTGGCTTGTGATCAGGTGCCCCGGCATGCCAAAAACGAAAAACTCCAAAAAAGGATGCCGCTTGCCGCGTAAATCCGGCTTATGATCGGGTGCCCCGGCATGCTAAAAATGAAAAACTCCAAAAAAGGATGCCGCTTGCCGCATAAATCCTGCTTGTAATCGGGTGCCCGGCATACCAAAACTGAAAAAAACTAAAAAAGGATGCCGCTCTTCGCATAAACCTGGCTTGTGATCAGGTGCCCCGGCATGCCAAAAAAGAAAAAATCCAAAAAAGGATGCCGCTTTTCGCGTAAATCTTGCTTATGATCGAGTACCCCGGCATACCAAAAAAGAAAAATTCCAAAAAAGGATGCCGCTTGCCGCGTAAATCCTGCTTGTGATCGTGAGTCCCGGCATGCTAAAAGCGAAAAAATCTAAAAAAGGATGCCGCTTGCCGCGTAAATCCTGCTTGTAATCGGGTGCCCCGGCATGCTAAAACTGAAAAACTCCAAAAAAGGATGCCGCTTGCCGCGTAAATCCGGCTTATGATCAGGTGTCCCGGCATGTCAAAACTGAAAAACTCCAAAAAAGGATGCCGCTTGCCGCGTAAATCCGGCTTATGATCAGGTGCCCTGGCATGCTAAAAATGAAAAATTCCAAAAAAGGATGCCGCTTGCCGCGTAAATCCGGCTTGTGATCAGGTGCCCCGACATGTCAAAACTGAAAAATCCAAAAAAGGATGTCGCTTGCCGCGTAAATCCGGCTTATGATCTGGTGCCCCGGCATGCCATAACTGAAAAAATCCCAAAAAGGATGCCAAATGCCGGAAGCCGTGTGAGTTGAGTCTCCGGCTTGTCCACAATTGAAATATTTTATAGAATTCAGCTGAGCGTGTATAAAAAACGCAAGTAAAGATGCGATTGAAAAGAAATTAAAGCGTAACTAAAAATGTGATTAAAAAGCGAATCTGATTCCCGATGTGAAAAAGAAAATATAAGTATCAACAAAAAAAGGACCTTGAAAATCAAGATCCTTAATCAGCAGAGGAAGAGGGGATCGAACCCCCGTTAACGGTTTTGGAGACCGCCGCACTACCACTGTACTATTCCTCTATTTTGGCATCCATTATCAGTTGCCGAAGTTGATTATAGCATGGGTCGGTGTCTGGATGCAAGTTTTTTTTGCAATATATTATTTTTTTTGATATATTTTTGATATATTATGATATCAGGGTCAAAAGGTCAAAAAGTCGTTCGTGCTTGCATGATAAGACTTTTGAACTTGGGACCCGCCAAACATGAGAAAGTAGCGATCTACGCATTAAATCAGCGGATTTCGAATATTTGAGAATTGTGGGAGCTGCTTTGCAGCGGAGTAATTCGTGGATATCAAGTTAGGGGCAAAATACTTTTTGACTCTAACATCATATTATATTCAAAGTAATTAATAATACAGATGATATAAATAATAATACAAATAATAAAAAATGATCTGAATAATAATATAAATAATGCAAATGACCCGAATGATAATACAAATAATAATGCAAATGACCTGAATGATAATACAAATAATAATGCAAATGATCTGAATAATAATACAAATGACAATACAAATGATAATACAAATGATATGACGAGTAATATTAGGAATAGTGTGAAAGAAAGTAGACTTTCGTTAATATTTGTGCCGCCAGCCGAAGGCGGCGGAATGGAGATTGATATGAAAAGAGAGTTATCTTTTTTAATTAAACTTCCGGTAATGCTTTGCATGCTTTTGATGCTGGGTGGCTGTGCAATGCCTTTTACCGGAAAGAATATAGATCAGGTTGTCCTGACAACCGGATTTAGTGATGATGAGGTCTTCCGTATCGGAACAGCAGTCTGCAGTGAAGACGAATATATGCTGTATCTGACAAATACACAAAATCAGTATGAGCAGGTATATGGAAGTGAGATCTGGAGTGTTGCATCGGAGAATACGACGTTGGAAGATAAGATTAAAAATATGGTGGGAGCGCAGTTAGCGCAGGTTAAGACCATGAATCTTCTGGCCAAAGAAAATCATGTTTCCGTCACAGATGAGGAAAACAGGTTGATTGATACGGCGGCACAGGAATATTATGATTCCTTGAGTGATCATGAAATAGAGGCTCTACATCTGACAAAGGAAGATGTTGCAGGATATTATAGTGAATATCTTATTGCGCACAAGGTCTATACGGATATTATCTGCGACATCAATCCCGAAATCAGTGATGATGAGGCGCGTACGGTTACCGTGGACTGGATTTATATTAAGTCATCAAATGATGATGAACAGGCCAGACAGAGGGCATATGGAATTTTATCGAGAGTGCGCGGCGGAGAAGACTTTGAATCAGTTGCCGTTGAATGCAGTGATGACTCTGTTGTAGCTCATTCTTTCTGTAAGGGTACGGAGCCTGCGGAAATAGAAAAGGCGGCGTTTGATCTGGCTGAGGGAGAGATCAGTGATGTTATCTACTGTGAGGATGGATATTATATCTTAAAGTGTGTCAGCATGCTTAACAGAGAGGAAACTGATAACAATAAAATTAAAATGGTAGAGCAGCGCAAAAATGAGACCTTCCATGAAGTGTACGGATCATTTGCGATGGCGCAGGTAAAGCAGTTGAATGAAAAAAAGTGGAATGATATTACTCTGCTAAAGGATGATCAGATACAGACGTCGGATTTTTTTGACGTTTACGAAAAGTATCTTGGCAACAGTACGGATCAATTACAAAAATAAGAATGGATAAATGGCCTGAAAATCAATATAACATGTCATTCTGTGACACTTTATAAAAAATTTATAATTGCGCGAAGCCACTGAAATCAAGGCTTCACAACGATTTGCTAGCACTCTGTTAAAACGAGTGCTAATTTTATGTTGAAATTATTTTTATCAGGGTATACAATGCATAATGTCGGGTGGTTCATTTGCCCGTAAAAGAAAGGAATGTGATTTTATTATGGCAAACAAACATGGCAATTTATCAATTAATAGTGATAACATTTTCCCAGTGATCAAGAAATGGTTATATTCTGATCATGATATTTTTTTCAGAGAGTTG
>Ga0129314_1001007_pt1 | contig 22696 bp, 17 predicted proteins | sample O1111metagenome_FD_94431 | JGI IMG/M metagenome (GOLD analysis project Ga0129314, IMG submission 94431) | Orangutan individual fecal microbial communities from fecal samples from Wisconsin, USA - O1111 metagenome | ecosystem: Host-associated > Mammals > Digestive system > Large intestine > Fecal... | reverse complement strand
CGGGGATTTTCTTTCGCTGCGGCCGCTCGATGAGCTTTCGCGCGCGCTCTGCGGCTGCGCCTTCCGGCGGGAGGATGTGGAGGCGGTGCTCCGGCGCTTTGAGCCGCGGGAATATTTCGGCGGGATCACCGCCGGGGAGGTCCTCGCGACGATCTTTGATGCGGCCGGCACGCCGGAGTGACGTTTTATGACTGACCTATGATGATCACATTATGCCAAGATGCCGTTTGAAAATTGCCATTTATACAAAAAGGGGAGGCTTGATGCAAAAAGAAATCTCTTATCAAAATTTGCAAAGAAATGACATGACAGATGACAATTTATGATTTTTTTGCTTGCCTCTTTTTCAGATTTGTTTAAACGATGTATGTGCATAGCAAGGGTATAAAATAATGCTGACGTGGGATACTGAAGCTGTATTGAGTTTTGTTCCTAATTTTGTACTGTAGTAAGTGAAGGAGAGAAACGCCAACCTAAATAAATTTTTCTAAGTATTACAATGCTTGCTATTGAATTACCCTTTTCTCTTTTCAACAGAGAAAAAATAGCATATTTGACTAAATTAGAGAAGAATTTTCATGATTTTCACGTTTTTTATGTTGCAAAGGTATTTTTCCTTGACATGAAGTAAATCGGGAGTTATTCTTTTAACAGAAGACATCAGATGATTGGATGAATATAAGGACATAAATAGAATAAATGGATATAACAAGTAAGAGCAAAAATCAAAGGGTAACCTCAACAGAGTTAGTAGTAGATTTTGTACGTAGCGCAATTGTTGAAGGAAAATTAAGAACAGGGAAGAGACTTCCTCCCGAGGAAGAACTTTCTAAAAGTATTGGCGTAGGGCGTTCCTCTCTGCGGGAGGGAATGCGTGTCTTGTCTGCATATGGTGTAGTGGAGATTCGGCAGGGAGAGGGTACCTTCATTGTCGATCGGGTGGCGGAAAACTTTCTTGATTTTATGGGATTTATACCGACCGAGGAAAACTTGATTTCCGCATTGGAACTGCGGCGTGTAATTGAGATTGGTAATATTATTGCGATCTGCAGTAATATTACAACAGCGCAGATCGGGATGCTGGAGGCAGTTAATAATGAATTACTGAAGGAAGCGAGTTATGAGGAAAATATTTGGCAGGATATTGAATTTCACAAACTTCTGATTTCTTTTGGAGATAATCCTCTGCTAGTTCGGATTAACGAGATGATTGCCAAAATGCGCAGGGAAATGCTCCAAAAACTGTTTCAGCGCAAGGGTGCAGCTTCTGGAGCTGCGGAAGCGCATAAGGCTATCATTGAGGCCTTGCGACAGCATGACAGGGAGGCTTGCATTTCCGCTGTGGAAGATCATCTTGGCAGAACGATTAAGGATGCCAGAAAAATATATCATATGGAATAGCGATTAAAATAATAACTAAGACGTGTATCAACCTAGTTATTTGCTTTTAAACATCAGATGATATGATGATTTGCAAATGATGAAAGGAGTAGATATCCATGCAAGTAAAATTCGACTCGGATATGAAGGTGTTTGCCCAGATCGGTGATCCTTTGGAGCATAGCTGCACTTCCTACATCCATAACAGCATGTATGCACTCGGTAATGTCAATGCGGTGAATTTTAATGTTGTCATCAAAAAAGGAGAGTTACCGCAGTTTGTGGAAGCAGCCAAAGTGATGCATCTATCTGGGTTCGGTATTACGATGCCGCATAAAACGGACATCATTCCGCTGTTGGACGAATGTGACGAATTTAGTCGTATTTTCAACAGTGTAAATCACGTCAAAATTGAAAACGGCCGTTTAATCGGCAAGGGCATGGATGGCTTGGGCATGCGGATGGCTATTGAACAGGCCGGTATCTCATTACAAGGAAAACGGATACTAATTCTCGGTGCAGGCTCTGTAACCGGTCCCATCGCGGCCGAACTATGTAAGCGTGGTGTTTCCGCCGTAACGATTCTGAATCGGACAATAGATAAGGCGAAAATCATTGCGGATATTCTGAGGGAAAATTTTCCGGCGCTCAAGACGGCGTTTGGCGCTATGACTGCGGAGGAAATGGAACATGCCGCGCCGCAAAGCGACCTTGTCGTCCAGTGTACTTCTCTGGGGATGGATGGATCTTGTCATGATTTTGAATCACTGCATTTTGTATCTCTATTGCCGGTCGACGCTGCGGTTGCGGATGTTATCTTTTTGCCACGTAAGACAAAGCTTCTTTTAGAGGCTGAGCGTTTAGGACACAAAGTGATCAATGGTATGGGAATGCTATGCAACCAGCAAAAGGCAATGATGAAATTTTTTCTGGATGTAGAGTTGCCCGATTCGTTTTATGACGATGCAGAGGAGGCGCTGATGATTGCAACAGCGATGCGCGAAGCTCGCCATTACCGGATTGAGCGAAACGGAAGGTAGGGAAGGAGCGTTGTGGTGAATAAAGAAATATTACGCTTGGAGAATATCACGAAGGAATTCCCGGGAGTTAAAGCGTTGGATGGGGTTTCTCTTCAGCTTTGTGCGGGTGAGTGCCATGCATTAATAGGTGAGAATGGCGCAGGGAAATCGACCTTGATGAAGATTGTTTCCGGTTTGTATCAACCAACTTCCGGAAAGATTATTTATGAGGGTCGGGAAACCGCAATCAAAAATGAAAAACATGCAATTGATCTGGGCATTGCCATTGTTGCGCAGGAGCTGAACCCAATTCCCGTATTGACGATCGCTGATAATATTTTTATGGGGCATTATCCAAAAGGATATATGCCCGGCTTCATTGATCAACAAAAAATTAATAAAATAACGCAGCAGTATCTCGATGAGTTTCAAATGCCATTTAAGCCCACAACCAAGTTAGGTAAATTAAGTGTTTCTCAAATGCAAATGGTAGAAATTATGAAGGCGCTTGACCGAAAGGCGAAAGTAATCATTCTTGATGAGCCAAGTTCGGCGATTACAGATAAGGAAACTGAGCTTCTTTTCAGTCACATTGAGCGTTTGAAGAGAGACGGTATTTCGATTGTTTATATTTCACATAAAATGGATGAAATATTTCGGATTGCAGACCGGATCACTGTAATCCGTGACGGTCGCTGGGTCAGCACAAAAAATGCATCGGAAACTGATATCAATGCAGTGATCGCCGAAATGGTTGGCCGTAGTATGGGGGATTATATCCAACGCGGTGAAAAGAACATACGAAATGAAGTTGCATTAGAAGTAAAAAATCTTTCCCATAATACTCTTTTCAAAAATGTCAGCTTTCACGTCAATAAAGGGGAAATTCTCGGAATTGCTGGACTAATGGGTGCAGGACGGACGGAAGTTGTGAGTAGCATTTTTGGAATGTATGGAAGGCAGAGTGTTTCTGGAGATATTTATCTGCATGGGGAAAAAGTGAATATTAATATGCCTCGTGATGCGATTAAACGGGGTCTTGTTATGATTTCAGAGGATCGTCGAAATGTTGGAATTATTCCCAGATTAACAATCCGACATAATATCGGCTTACCGAATATGGATATGTTTGCAAAGCATTTTCTGGTCAATACAAAGACGGAAAAAGAAAGCGCAGAGAGCTCTTCTAAAAAAATGCGTGTTAAAGCTAACAGTATTGACGTTTTGGTTAGTAAGCTCAGCGGAGGAAATCAGCAAAAGGTTGTTCTAGCAAAGTGGTTAGTGCGTGATATTAGTGTATTGATCATGGATGAGCCAACGCGCGGGATTGATGTTGGCGCAAAGAGTGAGATTTATAACATCATGAGCGAACTGGCACGTGAAGGAATGGCAATCATTATGATTTCATCCGAGCTTCCTGAGGTCGTTGGTATGAGTGATCGTGTTTATGTCATGGGTGAAGGGGAGATTCGTGGCGAGTTGGTGGGTGAGCAGATTACACAAGAAAATATTATGAGAATGGCGGTATGATTTCATGCAGAAAGGATTACTTCTTAGTTATGACACAAAACGCAAAATGTCGATTCTGTATCGACGCGTTGGAATTTTTGTCATTTTTGTATTAATGTTTATTATTTGTTGTTCAGTGAAACCGGATGTATTTTTGACGAAATCAAATTTAATCAATATTATGCGCCAAATGACAGTGGTCATGCTGATAGCTATGAGTGAATGTATGGTCCTGATCAATGGTACCAACGACCTTTCTCCCGGTGCGACGGTCGCACTGGCTGGCGTCATTGCCGCAACGGTGTATCAGTCAACACATTCGTTGTTTTTGTCCATTGCAATTTCAATTTTTATAGGTGCAACGGTCGGCTTTATCAACGGTACTTTGATAACGACTTTTGCTATGCCACCATTTATTACTACTTTGGCAACACAGCAGAGTGCACGTGGCCTCGCGTTGGTCTTTACAGGCGGACATACAGTAGATGGCATCGGAAAGATCGTCAATTTGACGCAGGGGCGCTGGTTTGGAATACCTATTTGCGTATACATTTTGATCGTTGTTTGTGCACTTTGCTATATTTTGATTCACAAGACTAAATTCGGTCGATATTTATATGCAATTGGAAGCAATATTACAGCTGCAAAAGCTTCTGGTGTAAATGTAAAGCAGGTTCGTTTACTTGCTTATGTAATCGGCGGATGCATTACCGGGTTAGCAGCCATCATATATGCCTCGCGTGTAAATTCGGGCCAACCAGCTGGCGGTGTCGGTCTTGAGTTTCAAGCAATCACCGCAGCAATTATTGGCGGAGCGGGTATGAGCGGTGGTACAGGTTCAGTTCCGGGTGCGATGGTTGGCGCATTGATTATCGGTATGCTGAATAATATTTTGACATTGTGTGGCATTTCTTCTTATGTGCAGCAGATTCTTTATGGTTGCATTATTGCTGTTGCCGTAATTATTGATACGGTTACCAAAAACTATGAGTAAGGAAAGGTTATAACCGGGGACGCTTCCGGTAGTAACATATATTAATTAAAAGAGGAGAAAGATGATGAAGATGAAAAAAATGTTAGCGATTTTTTTGTCCATGGCAATGATCTTCGCCTTGGTGGCCTGTGGTGCGCAAAAAAACCAGGGCGAACAGGCGGAAAGTAGACAGGAAAGTGTGGCACAGACAGAAGAATCACAGACAGAAGAATCACAGACAGAAGATAAATTTACGATTGCTTTTGCAAACAGTAATGCATCTTATCCCTATATGGTGAAGTTATTGAATCGTTTTACTAAACTTTGCGATGAAAAAGGTTTCGAACTGCTTGCATCTGATGCCGCTGGAGAGGTTTCAACCCAAAATGACCAGATTGAGACCTATTGTGCAATGGGCGTTGATCTAATTATCACGATACCTATTAATTACGAGGCATCCGTTACCGCAATGAACACTTGCCGTGATTACGGAACTCCTGTCATTGCGATGTTTAATCATGTGAACGTTGACCGTGAGGAATACCCCTATTACGTTTTTGTCGGATCCGATAATGTCGAGGCTGGTAAGCTGACCGGTGAATACTGTGCGGAGGTTCTCGATGAGGGTTCTGATGTTTGCATCATTCTTGGACGCGGCGGGATTAACCAAACGGAAGATATTCGTAATGGACTACAAAAGGGCCTGTTTGATAACAGATCCGATATTAATCTCCTTGATGAGCAGAATACCGATGACTATCGTGCTGATTCCGTTGACCTTGTTGAAAACTGGTTGCAGGCGTATCAGGCTCAGGGCGTTGACTGCATCCTGGGTTACTGCGATGATACGGCCCTAGGTGCTATTCAGGCTATTCGTTCTGTTGGATTGAATCCTGCGGATTTTCTAATTTGCGGTCGTGATGCTTCTGAGGAGGCCTGCCAGGCAATTATTTCCGGAGATTTGGATTACACGCTTTTGCAGGACGCTTTTGGCCAGTGTGATGCTTGCATCGTGATTGCGGAAAAATTGATTGCCGGTCAGAATATGGAAGATTTTGATGATGTAATTATTCCTTATGTCGAAGTTACATCTGACAATGTGGATCAAATTATGATTGAGCAGTATGAGTATACGCAAGCTGAGGTTGATGCGCTTGTAGCAGCAGCTGCTGCCGCATAAGGCGTTGTTCCAATGATTTAGTACGGGCGGACCGTCTCCTTGATATGGCGGTCCGCCCGTAAAGGTCAAAAAAGAGCTGTTGCCGGCATGGTAGGTGAAATATGATGAATAAGGCTTATTTGAATATTATGCACACTTGGATGTTTGGTAATATACAAATTGCGGACATCTGTAGGAAGATTAAAGCCGCCGGGTTTGATGGGATTGATCTGTCCATTTCAGATGATGAGAGTTACAGCATAAAAAATTACAAAATAAGTGGGATTCAAAAAATAGCATCTGACTGCGGCTTGATCGTTCCAGTTTCCAGTGCGTTAATGAAGGGTCCTACTCATGATTTGAGCCAAAGCGATGACGGACTTCGCTGGCAGGCCATAGATTTTGTAAGGTGTTGTATTGATGCGGCGAGTTACGCGGGAGCGAAGGATTTGTTGGTGATGCCAAGCAGAATTTTTAATACTACTTGTCACACCTCGCGTTCAGAGGATTGGAAGAGATCCGCCGAATCACTTGCAATATGCGCTGAATATGCAAAGCGCCAAGGAATTTCATTGATGTTAGAGCCTCTGAACCGACAGCGGGTTACCATGGTTCGTAACATGGAAGAGGGACTGAAAATGATTTGTGACGTAGGGGAAGATAATGTTTATTTGGTTCCTGACATTTATCAAATGAGCATGGAAGAGCCCAAAGGATTGGTCAATTCAATTAGAAAATACGGGAAATGGATCCGTAATATTCATGTTGCGGACTCTACGAGGCACGTTCCTGGGACGGGCAATTATAATTGGAATGAAATTTTGACTGCATTATGGGAGGTTGGCTATCGAGGGCCACTTTCACATGAACCAGTGTTTATAGATTTTGATGCGGCGCGTGTTTCATCGGATTTCGGATATGAAAAAAAGTTCATTAGGGAATTAAAGATTGGTGTCAGTTTTATGCATGCACAGATGGATGCAATAAAATTTGTTTCAAATACTCACTATGGCGCTTGATTTAAATTGGGAGATAAAAGATGAGTAAATATTTCGGCGAGTCCACGCTACGTATTCGGCATCTTCGGGAGAAAATACATGAGAAAGGCTATGCTGTCTGCTCACAGCGAGCTCGTATTTTGACAGAGGCCTATCAAAAGTATGAATCCTACCCCATTATCTTAAAAAGAGCAATGGCTTTCCGGGATATCTTGTCACAGCAGGATATTTTCATTGAAGAGGGCGATATGCTTGCGGGAAACCAAGGCAGCTTTTTATGTGCGGCACCGGTATTTCCTGAATACAGTGTCCAGTGGATTCTGGATGAAATGGACGAGGTGGATCAGCGATCAGGGGACAAATTTTTTATTGGAGAAACCCAAAAAGAAGAACTCAGAAAGGTTCTGCCCTGGTGGATTGGAAAAACGTTGCAAGATCACGCACATGCCATATATCCAGCAGATGCAAAGTTACTTTATGAGATCGGTGTCATTCGCGGAGGCCACATGAACGCCTGCGGAGACGGGCATATTGTAGTAAATTACGACCGCGTTTTACGTGAGGGATTGATTGGATTTAAGGAACAAATTAAAAAGCGTAGAGAGAAGCTGAATCTTGCCAATTATGGCGAAGCAAAACAGGATATATTCTTACAGGCGGCAGAAATCGCTCTGGATGCTGTAATTTGTTTTGCACACCGTCATGCCGAGTTGGCGGAAGGGCTGGCACAAAAGACGCATGACCCAGCAAGAAGGAGTGAGCTTTTGCGTATGGCTGAAGCTTGCCGACATGTTCCGGAATATCCGCCACGCAGTTTTTATGAAGGGTTGCAGGCTTATTGGTTTGTTGTTGTATGTCAGCAGATTGAAAGCAACGGACATTCTGTTTCTCTGGGACGTTTTGACCAATATATGTATCCGCTTTACAAAAAGGAACTTGATGACGGTGCAGACAGAGAAAGCCTGCTTGAGCTGTTGGAAAATATGTGGTTGAAGCTGTATAGTGCGCGGAAATTTCGTTGCTGGAAGGATGCACGTTTTGCGGCAGGCGGACCGATGTACGAAAATGTAACGATTGGTGGGCAGACATCGGATGGCAGGGACGCAGTAAATGAGCTTTCCTTTGCAGTCCTTAAAAGCGTTGCGCGTGTCCACCTGACACAACCAAATCTCACGGTGCGCTATCACCGAGGGTTGTCTCACGAGTTCATGTCGGAATGCATCCATGTGATTAAAGAAGGCTTTGGCATGCCGGCCTTTAATAATGACGAGGTGATTATTCCTGACTTTGAACGCTTGGGCATTACACAAGAAGATGCCTACAGCTACAGCGCCGTTGGTTGCGTAGAGGTTGCCATTCCTGGAAAGTTTGGACATCGCTGTACAGGAGCAGCCTTTCTGAATTTTCCGAAAATACTTAATATTGTAATGCGTGGAGGGATAGACGATGTTTCCGGAAGGCGTATCTATATAGGTAAGCAATTTGGAAACATGACTTCCTTCGAAGAACTTTTTCATGAGTGGTCAAAAGCCATGTCGTATTTTGCGAAACAGAGTGTGGTTATTGACACCTATTCGGACATGATGATTGAAGAGGTTGTACCGGAGGCTTTTAATGCGGCTTTGGTTGATGATTGTATCGATCGAGGAAAAAATGTTAAAGAGGGTGGAGCACATTATGATTTTACCAGCGGGCTGCAGGTTGGCATTGCCAATACGGGTAATGCACTGACGGCGATCAAAAAGCTAGTGTTTGCGGAAAAGAAAATTTCCTGCCAGGAACTCCAGACGGCTCTGGACAGTAACTTTGAGGGAATACGTGGAGAACAAATTCGGCAAATGCTGCTCAATAGGGCACCGAAATTCGGCACGGATAATGAATTTGTCGATGAAATGACGGTTGCTGCTTATAATGAATACCTCAAGGAGCTTCCTCAATATAGGAATACCCGTTATGGACGTGGCCCGATCGGCGGGACATATTATGGAGGGACTTCTTCGGTAGCGGCAAATGTTATTATGGGAAGTATGGTTTCCGCTACAGCGGATGGTCGAAAGGCATATACACCTCTGGCTGAGGGCTGTTCGCCTACACAGGGAAGCGACCATTCCGGGACAACGGCTGTGTTTTGTTCGATGTCACGATTGCCGGTAGAAAAGCTTGCTGGAGGTATTCTGCTCAATCAGAAACTAAGTCCGTCAAGTGTTGCTTCATTGTCTGACGAAGCAAAGCTTGAAAATGTTATACGTACATTTTTTGATCGGTTGAATGGATTTCACGTACAGTATAACATTGTAGATCGAACAACTCTAGAGGAAGCCAAGGTTCATCCGGAAAAACATAAGGATTTGATTGTGCGAGTGGCGGGATATAGCGCATTTTTCACTGTTTTGAATCCACAGACACAGGATGATATTATTTCTCGTACGGAGCAGTTTATTTAACAGGATGGAGCTATGAAAAATCCAGACAAAAAGGGATTGATTTTTGATATACAGCGGCAATGCATTCACGATGGCGATGGAGTGAGGACCGTTCTGTTTATGAAGGGTTGTCCCCTTCGGTGTGCATGGTGTGCAAATCCGGAGTCGCAAGAAATGAAAGTAGAACTGGCTTTTTTACCGCAGACCTGCATAGGAGATGGCGCTTGTGTGTTAGCGTGCCGGAAGGATGCGGTGAAAGCGCCTGGAGTGATTGCGAGAAATCTTTGTATATATTGTGGTGAGTGCACAAAGGTTTGTTATGCTGAAGCGCTGTCGTTAATAGGGGAATGGATAGATCCTGAGGAAGCTTGCGATCGATTGCTTAGAGATTTTGTATTTTTTCAAAGGTCGGGGGGCGTAACGATTTCCGGTGGAGAGCCGTTTTTTCAGGCAAAGTTTGTCAAGGAGTTGCTTGATCGGCTTCATTCCAAGGCAATTCACACGGCTGTAGAAACGTGTGGTTACGCAAAACGGGAGGATATGCTGGAGGCAAAAGTAGATCAGTTCCTTTTTGACATTAAGATTATTGATGAAACAGAGCATATTCGATGGACGGGATGTTCTAATAAGATCATCCTTGACAATTTGGATGCGCTTTATCAGGCAGGACGTAGGATTACGCTGCGATTTCCACTGCTTCCAGAAATAAATGATAGTGAGGAGAACTTGAAGGCAACTGCTGATTTGGTACGGCGCTATGGGCTAAAGGAACTGCATGTTCTGCCGTTCCACCAACTAGGAAGCAACAAATATCAAATGATACAAAAAGAATATCTTTTAAAAAAGAAAGCAATCCCAACAAATGAGTATCTCAGGAAGGTTGTTCAACGATTGGTGGAAAACGGAATTCATCCAGTGATCGGTGGATAGAAAAATTTCGATGAAAAGAGCAATTATTGATTGCGATAGGAGACGAACACAGAATGTCAAATGCGATTGTAATGCCAAAGGTCGGGCAGGCGGTGGAAAGCTGCATGCTTTCAGAATGGTGCAAAAAGGTTGGGGAGCCTGTGCAGGCGGGCGAAGTGTTGTTTCGCTTTGAAACGGACAAATCGGTATTCGACGAAGAGGCAAAAGAAAGTGGGATCTTTCTGGCGGCTTTTTTCGAAGAAGGCGACGATATTCCCTGCCTGACGAATATTGGTGCGATTGGGCAACCAGGCGAAGATGTGGAAGCACTGCGCCCGCGGGGAAACGGGAAGGAACCTGTACAGGAGACAACAGAAAAAGTTGCCGAAATATTATCTCCTACACAAAACCCTGTTCTGGCAGCGCGGTCTCCCGCTACGGCGAAGGAAGAGATTTTTGCCTCCCCACGTGCAAAACATCTTGCAGAGAAACTCGGCGTCAATTACCGTAGTGCGGCTGCAACTGGAGCTGAGGGGCGTATTATAGAAGTCGATATTCGCCGTCTTGCCGCCACGGGTGCATCATCAACCCAAGCTGCATTTGAGGCCTGCGGCGGCACCCCCCGCGGCAATGGCACCGGACTTGGAGGACGTATCACTCTGAAGAATCTAACGGAAAGTGCGTCTCCCTGCATTCTCACCCCTGATTCTGTCTCCGATGTTGCGACGGAATCAGAGTATACGGATGTAAAACTCAGTAATGTGCGAAAGGTTACGGCAAAAGCGATGACGCAGAGCCTGACTTCGATGGCACAGTTGACACATACCGTCTCCTTTGATGCAACAACCATTATGGAGCTGCGCAAAAAGCTTAAGAATACCGATAGCGCCTTCGGTGCTCCCCGAATCACGATCAACGATATGATCCTTTATGCTGTATCCCGGGTCCTGATGCATCATCCAGATCTCAATGCAAATTTTCTGGGGGATAAGATGCGTCATTTCCATCATGTCAATCTTGGAATCGCTGTGGATACACCGCGCGGATTACTGGTTCCGACGCTCTTCCATGCCGATACCAAAAGTCTGACACAGATTTCCGAGGAAGCGAGGGCCTTAGCGGAGAAGTGCCGTCAGGGGTCAGTTAAACCAGAGCAGATGCAAGGTGCGTCTTTTACCGTTTCTAATCTTGGTTCGTTCGGTATTGAGCACTTTACACCGATTGTTAACCCACCACAGACCGGTATTCTCGGTGTAGATTGTACGGTTGACCGTATTCGTTCGGTCAATGGGGCTCTTTCAGTCTATCCTGCAATGGGATTATCCCTCACCTATGACCATCGCGCGCTCGATGGTGCGCCCGCGTCTCGTTTTCTGCAGGAACTGCGAACAACTCTTGAGAACTTTTATGCCATTCTGATCTGAGGAAGTGTAAAAATGAATTACGATTTGATCATTTTAGGCGGAGGTCCCGCAGGTTATCTTGCTGCGGAACGCGCGGGTCATGCAGGGATGAAGGTGGCCTGCATCGAAAAAGAGCATCTGGGCGGAACTTGTCTAAACGAAGGCTGTATTCCGATTAAAACATTGCTTTATAGTGCAAAACTTTATGATGGAATCCGGCATGGCTCATCCTATGGTGTGACTGCCGAAAATATCAGAGTGGATCAGCGCGCAGTGCTTCAGCGTAAGGACAAGGTTGTCAGAACGCTGGTAAAGGGCGTTGGTGCCGCACTTCGTACAAGCAAGGTGGAGGTCATATCGGCCGAAGGAAAGGTTCTCGGCCGCGCCGGAATAAATTTTCGTGTGCAGGCGGGAGAACAGGTGCATGAAGCGCCGAGACTGTTAATAGCAACCGGTTCGGAGACGGTTATTCCTCCGATTCCTGGACTGCGCGAGGGATTGAAACGCGGCTTTGTACTTACCAACCGGGAGCTTTTGCAGCTTGCCGAGATTCCCAGCCGGATGATCGTGATAGGGGGTGGAGTGATTGGGTTGGAATTTGCGTCCTACTTTAGCTCCGTCGGATGTCAGGTGACTGTCGTCGAAATGATGGATCATATTGCTGGTGCCGGAGATGAAGATTTAATTGCGGCGTTGCAGGCGGTCTATGAAAAGCGGGGAATCAATTTTGTGCTGGGAGCAAGAGTCGTCGGTGTTGGAACAGATAGCGTACAATATGAAAAGGAGGGGAAAGTGATAGTAATCAGTGCGGATTGCGTACTGCTGAGTATCGGCCGCAGGGCGAGAAGTACTGGGTTTGGACTGGAGAATATTGGCATTCTCATGGAGCATGGGGCTGTAGTGACGGATGAGCATATGCAGACCAATGTCCCTAATGTCTATGCAGCTGGCGACGTAAACGGGAAAAATATGTTGGCACATGTCGCCTACCGGGAAGCGGAGGTTGCCATAAACCATATGCTGAACAAACGCGATATCATGCGTTATCGTGCGGTCCCTAGCGTGGTGTATACCAACCCGGAGTTTTCGAGTGTTGGAGAGACAGAGAGTTCCGCCAAAAGGAAGGGCATGGATGTTGCCGCAATTAAGCTCCCTATGGAGTATTCCGGACGCTATGTCGCAGAAAACGACGAAGGCGGTGGCCTGTGTAAGTTGGTGATTTGCAACCAAACCAGAACTATTGTAGGGGCACAATTTTTGGGAAACTATTCCTCAGAATTTTTGTTTGCACTGGCGGCCTTCATAGAATTAGAATTACCACTGGACGATATCAAGGAAATTATTTTTCCACATCCGACCGTATGCGAAATCATAAAAGAAGCTGTATGCCAATACAGACATTCCTGATAATGAAATGGAGAAGAGGCGAAACCCTATATGGCAATTGATCTGTTTATCAGCCCAGAAGAAACTCTGCGACCCGGTAAGATCAGTTTTTCCGATATTCCTATGCTTGCTTACAACAGAACGGTTTCGGAAGAGAAAAAAAGCTATACCAAAGAGGAGTTGCTTGGGATCTACCACGACATGATGGTAATCCGCGAATTTGAGGAAATGCTGATCGCCACCAAGATTATGGGCGAGTACAAGGGCATCAAGCATTTGCATGGCGGACCGATCCATCCTTCCGTCGGCAACGAGGCAGTGAGCGTTGGTATGGCATATCTGCTGGGCACAGAAGATTTTGTGTTCGGTACACACCGTGGTCACGGTGATATTCTGGCGAAGGGCCTTTCTGCAATTCGCAAGCTGAGTGGCGAGGAGTTAGAAAGAGTTATGTCGCAGTTCCGCGGCGGTATTACCTACCGTGTAATTGCCGAAAACAGCCCCGAAAAGGATGTTCGCGGACAGGCGAAGGATTTTCTGGTCTACGGGGCGATCGCAGAGATCTTTGCCAAGCAGACCGGTTTCAACAGCGGAATGGGCGGCTCCATGCATGCTTTTTTCCCACCGTTTGGCATTTATCCAAACAATGCGATTGTGGCCGGTTCGGCTCCTATCTCCACCGGTGCGGCGCTCTATAAAAAGATTGCCGGTACGAAGGGACTTGTTGTTTGCAATATTGGCGATGGCTCCATTGGCTGTGGGCAGGTCTATGAGGCAATGAATTTTTCCGCGATGGACCAGTTTACTACACAGTGGCCGGAGGAGCGCAAAGGAGGTCTGCCGATCATTTTCCATGTGGCGAACAACCAATATGGTATGGGTGGACAGACTAAGGGCTCCACGATGGCATACGAATATGTTTCCCGTCTGGGTGCCGGTGTTTGTCCGGATGAAATGCACGCTGAACGGGTTGATGGCACAAATCCTCTTGCGGTGATTGACGCCTTCCGCCGTAAAATCGACCTGATCAAAAGAAATGACGGTCCCGTCCTGCTGGAGACGGTTTGTTACCGTCTGGTCGGACACGGCACAGGCGATCCGCAGCGCTATCGCACCAAGGAGGAGGTCGATGCCTGGAAGCAGTACGATCCCTGCATATTATTCCGAAAGACGCTCAAGGATGCAAAAATTGCTGGAGAAAGAGAGCTGGCCGAACTGGAACAGCAGGTCAGAGAGCTTATTTACCGGTGTACTAAATGGGCGGTCGACGATGTCATTTCTCCGTTGGTTGATATCCTGAATCAGCCTGATTCTATTGCCAAGGTAATGTTTTCCAACGAACGGTGTGGCGCACTGTGGGAGGAAAAACCCGAAGTTTTGGCCCCCAAGGAGGATAACAGTCGTCTCAAGCTGCTTCAGAAAAAGGAGCGTTTCTACAAAAAGGATGGCAAACCCCTTCCGCCGACAAAATATGTCCAGATGCGGGATGTTATTTTTGAGGCAATGATGGACAAATTTTATTCCGACCCGTCGGTAATCCTTTATGGAGAGGATGTCAGGGACTGGGGCGGTGCGTGGGGTGTCAGTCGTGCCATGATGGAGTCAATCCCCATTCATCGGATGTTTAATTCTCCTATTTCGGAACCAACTATCACGGGTTCTGCCGTTGGCTATGCTATGTGCGGCGGCAGAGCGATTATTGAAATTATGTATATGGACTTTATTGCCCGCTGCGGTGACGAATTGTTCAATCAGATGGCGAAGTGGCAGGCGATGAGTGCGGGCTTGCTGAAAATGCCGATCGTTATGCGCGTTACGGTTGGGCGTCAGTATGGTGCACAGCATTCTCAGGACTGGGCGAGCCTTTGCGCACATGTTCCCGGGTTAAAGGTAGTTTATCCGGCCACACCTTATGACGCTAAGGGTCTGCTGGCTTCTGCCATGAACGGAACAGATCCTGTCGTGTTTATGGAAGGGCAGATTCTCTATGACAGAGGCGAGGAATTTCATGAGGGCGGAATCCCAGCGGAGTTTTACGAACTTCCCATTGGAGAACCAGATGTCAAGATCAAGGGAGAGGATATTACCATCATCACGATCGGGGCTTCGCTTTATTCCGCGCGTGAGGCTGCCGAAAAGCTGAAGGCTTATGGCATAAGCGCTGAGATTATCGATGTCCGAACCCTGGTGCCGCTGAACTATGAGCCAATGATTGACTCGGTCAAAAAGACGGGAAAGGTCGTCATCGTTGGTGATGAGGTCAGCCGGAATTCTTTCATGAACACCATTGCGCAGACGATCAGCGAGCTGGCTTTTGATTATCTGGATGCACCGCCGTGCGTAGTCGGGGCACAGAACTGGATCTGCCCCGCGCCTGAGTATGATCGTTTCTTCTATCCTGATGCAGACTGGATTCTTGACGCAATCCACACGCGTATCAAGCCGCTGGACGGCTATCTCTGCAAGAACAACTTCTCAAAGGCGGAGACGATGCGCAGGAACAGGCTTGGCGTCTGAACGCATGAGTTTTGACAAAAGAAGGTGGATTGGATGGAAAAAGAAAAGAAACAAGAGCTGCTTGCCTTTGCGGCTGATATCCGCACACAGGTTGTTTCTATGATTTCTAGGGTCGGTTCCGGCCATGTGGGAGGAAGTCTGTCTGCTGCTGATCTGATGGCGTGTCTTTACGGCGGTCAAATGTGTGTTGACCCAAAGAATCCCCGCTGGGATGGTCGCGATCGCATTGTTATGTCCAAGGGACATGCGGGTCCTGTTATGTATGCCGCGCTGGCGCTCAAGGGTTTTTTCCCGATGGAAATGCTCAACACCCTTAATCAACCGCCGACTCAGCTCCCCAGTCATACTGACCGCAACCGCACACCGGGCGTGGATATGACCACCGGTTCACTCGGACAGGGGGCCTCTACCGCCGCTGGAATTGCGCTGGCACTCAAGCTGTCTGGCAAAGAAATGTATACCTATTTGATTCTCGGAGATGGGGAATGCCAAGAGGGGCAGGTCTGGGAGGCGGCGGGCTTTGCTGCGGCGCAGAAGCTGAACAGGCTGATCGCTTTTCTGGATTATAATGGAAAACAGTTGGACTGCGAAATTGCCGAAACACTGGGGGGAGACCCCGCTTTTGCCCAAAAGTTTGCAGCCTTCGGCTGGAATGTAATCGATGTTTTGCAGGGAAACGATGTGGAGGCAATCTGGAACGCGATTGACCAAGCAAAGACATATTCGGGCGAGAAACCGACGATGGTCGTACTGCATACAGTCAAGGGCAAGGGCTGGAGAGAGGCGGAGACACAGGAGAGCTGTCACAGTATGAGCGTTACCGTAGCGCAGGCAGCGCAGGCGGCAGCCGAGTTTGCACAGCAAAAGAGGTGAGCGGAAATGACGAATTTAGTTTGCAGGGATCGCACCGGGATAAAGGATCCTGAAATGAAGAAGGCATATCCGGCGGCGTTGGAGGCGCTGTTTGCCAAAAACGACAAGGTACTGTCAATGGACGCAGATTTGATGCGCGCTATCGGAACGGTGAAACTGTGGAGAGATCATCCTGACCGGGTGATTGAATGCGGCATTGCTGAAGCCAATATGATCGGAGCGGCGGCGGGTTTGTCTAGCGAGGGATATATTCCGCTGACGCACACTTTTGCGGCGTTTGCTTCCCGACGTGTGATGGATCAGATTTTTATGAGCTGTGCTTATGCTAAACTAAACGTAAAAATGATCGGTTCCGATCCCGGTGTGGTCGCACAGATGAACGGTGGCACTCATACAGCAAACGAGGATATTGCCATGATGCGGACGCTGCCCGACGTCACGGTGGTCGAGGTTACCGATACGGTCGCTTTGCCGCAGATTTTGGAGCAGGCAGTCGCTCAATATGGTACATTTTATATCCGTTTGCCGCGCTGTGCTGTACCGCGTGTCTATGCGCAGAATGCCAGACTGATACTTGGCAGGGCGAATGTTTTGCGCGAAGGCAAAGATGTTGCGATTTTTGCCTGCGGTATAGAGGTATCTGCCGCGCTGGATGCTGCAGAGTTACTGGCCTCCGAAGGAGTCGAGGCAACAGTAATGGATGTCTTTACCATTCAGCCGCTCGACCGCGGTGCAATCCTCGAGGCAGCGGAGCGAACGGGGGCCGTTGTCACCGCTGAAAACCACAGCATTAACGGTGGACTCGGTTCGGCCATTGCGGAATGTTTGGGCGAAGGATGTCCGGTACCGATGGAGCGCGTTGGCAATCTCGGAGAATTCGGCGACGTTGGCAAGCTGACGGATTTGATGAAACGGTATCATCTTACAGCGAAGGATATTGCGGAGAAAGCTCGTAAAGTACTTGCCCGTAAGCAAACAATCTAGGAGGAATATGATGAAAATTACAATTGCAGCCGACCCCGGTGGGGTGGAACTGAAAAATGTGGTCAAAAAGCATCTGCTTGATCTTGGGCATGAGGTTTGCGACAAGGGCGGGGAAAAGGATGCCCCAGTTTTGTATCCCGTTGTCGGAGATCTGGTAGCGAAGGATGTACAAAGCGGCGCAGCAGACAGAGGAATCGTGTTCTGTGGTACCGGCATGGGCGTCAGCATTGTTGCCAACAAGCATAAGGGCGTTTACTGCGCGGTAGTCGAGAGCATCTTTGCGGCCTACAACTGTCGCGAGATCAATAATGCGAATATGTTGGCTCTGGGTGGCGGCTTGGTTGGTACGACGCTGGGTCTGAAGATTGTAGATACCTTCCTTAATACCGAATGGAAGGCGGACGCGGACGAAGCGCGTGCAAAGCGTCTGGAGGGCTTCTTTGCCGCCATCCGTACTGTGGAGGATGAGCAGTTTCGTTAAGCGGAGAATTGGTACGGAAGAACATCCGCATTTGTTGGTGGGGATGCTGAGGACCGATAAAAGGAGAAACAGATGAACGGTTTTGTTTACGATATTCCGACAAAGGTTTATTTCGGAAGCGGACAGCTACAGCATCTGGGCATGGAACTCTCCCGCCTTGGAAAGCGTATCCTCTTGGTCTATGGCGGAGGTTCAATCAAGAAAAACGGCCTATATGACAGCGTGACATGGGAATTGAAGCGCATGGGGCTGATGTTTTTTGAGTTGGGAGGAATCGCGCCAAATCCCCGTGTTGAATCTGTGCGCGAGGGGGCCGCCTTATGCAAGAAAGAAAAGCTCGATGTGATCCTCGCTGTCGGCGGAGGTTCAGTGATTGACGCGGCGAAATACATCGCAGCGGCGGCCTGTGTTGATTTTGATCCATGGAAATTTATGAGTGAACAGGCGCCGCTGAAGGAAGCGTTGCCGGTTGTGACCGTGCTGACGATTGCAGCAACCGGTTCAGAGATGGATAGCGGAGGTGTGATCACGAATCTGTCTACAAATGAAAAACTCTGCCGTTTTGCACCTCCTCTACAGCCACAGGTTTCTTTTTTAGATCCCAAAAACACCTATTCTGTCAGCCGGTATCAGACGGCATGTGGCACAGCCGATATCATGAGTCATATAATAGAGGTTTATTTCAACATGACACCGGATTTGCAAATGTTGGACGGCATCATGGAGTCCTTGATGAAGACCGTAATCTGTTATGCGCCTGTTGTACTTGCTGATCCCGAAAACTATGAGGCGAGAGCTAATCTGATGTGGGCAGGGTCTTGGGCAATCAATGGGTTTATCAAGGGTGGGAAGCAGCAGGCGTGGAGTTGTCACCCGATGGAGCATGAGCTCTCTGCGCTTTACGATATTACTCACGGGCTGGGGCTGGCGATCCTTACGCCGCGCTGGATGGAATATACTTTGGATGAAACAACGGCTTCTAAATTTGTTCAATTTGGTGTGAATGTATTTTCGATTCACCCTGGGCTTCCTCCAATGGAGATTGCCATGGAGAGTATTCGCCGAATCAGTGAATTTTTTTTCCATACGCTCGGTCTGAACCGGACGCTTGGGGAAATAGGAATCGACGACAGTCAGGTAACTTTGATGGCACAAAAAGCCTGCCGTGGTGATCGGATTTTGGGGTTTAAGACGTTGTATCCGCAGGATGTCGAAAAGATTTACCAAATGTGCATCTGACCCGGCAGAAGCGTTTGGAACTTAATCATTCTGCGCCGAGACGCTAAAATGAAGGAGATGCAAATATTTATGGAAACTCAGGTATACTTAGAGTCTCTTGTCGCTGCGGCACGAAAGGCGCAGCAGGAGTTCGAAACCTATTCACAGGAGCGCGTGGATGCGGCGTGCCGTTCCATCGGTAAGGTGATCTATGATAACGCCGAGTTGCTTGCGCACATGGCGGTTGATGAGACTGGCATGGGAAATTATACCAGCAAGATCGCCAAATGCAAGGGCAAATCTAAAACCACTTGGCTGCGAATGAAGGGCAAAAAGAGCCGTGGCATCATTGAATGGGACGAGAAGATAGGAATTGCCAAGGTGGCCAAACCCATCGGCGTTATTGGTTCCGTCACTCCTACGACGAACCCTGTGATTACACTGATGCATAATTCTATGTGTTCGCTTAAGTGCGGCAACGCTATTATTCTCTGCCCGCATCCGCGCGCAAAAAAAGTAGGCGCAAAGGTCGTAGAACTGATGAACGGCGCGTTGGAACAATTGGATATGCCTCAAAATTTGATTCAGATCATTCCAGAGCCGACGATGGAACTTTCCGCGGGCCTGATGAGCGCGGTAGATCTCTGCATCTGTACTGGCGGCCCTAGCATGGTCAAGGCTGCGTATTCCAGCGGTAAACCCGCCATGGGTGTCGGTCAGGGCAATGTGCAGGTGCTGGTGGATCGAGATGTCGATTTAAACGAAGTTGCTCAAATGGTTCTCACGGGGCGTACCTTTGATAACGGTGTGCTCTGCACCTGCGAGCAGAATGTCATCGTCCCGCAGGAAAAGCGTACGGAAATGCTTAAGGCTTTCGCTGACAACGGCGCTTATGTGATCGATGACGAGGAAAATGCAGAACGGCTGCGCGAATGCGTATTTCCGGGCGGAGTGCTGAACAAAAACGTGGTGGGCGCAAATCCTGATGTGATTGGTGAGATGGCGGGCATACCCGTTCCTCCTGAGGCGAGGGCGATCGTCTGCCGGACAAAGGGCTATGCCCGTGAGGACAGCCTTTCCAAGGAAAAACTTTTTCCCGTACTTGCAGTGTTTACCTATGACAGGTGGGAGGACTGTGTGGAAATCGCAAGAGCTAATCTTGAGATGGAAGGCGCAGGGCACAGCTGTGTAATCCATTCCAATACAAAAAAGCATATTGAATATGTTCCCACGCGCGTTAATGTTTCGCGCTACGCAGTCAATCAAATTGGAGGTACGGGGCTTGGCGGCGCGCTGGATAATGGCCTAAATCCAACAACGACGCTCGGATGTGGCACTTGGGGTAATAATGTAATCAGCGAAAATCTTTATTACCACAATCTGATGAACGTCAGCCGCATCTCTTACAGGATCAAGGATGCGGTGATTCCCACCGATGAGGAAATTTGGGAAAAGTAAGATTTAATTCGTCGTTCTAACCGATTGAAAAATATTCGACTTGGGAGATATCTCGCAAAATTCGGCTGGAGAAATTCAATACCTTAGATGGTGATGACGGATATTGTGTGATTCCTCCAATCTGTGGAATTGTTGGAACCTGTTCTTTAGCAGCACTCGATTTTGCTTGGAATAACTACGTTTAGATTCCGGATTGACTCACGACAACAACTTATATTGTTTCACAAAAGTCCGACTTGCCGCGGTCGGGCTTTTGCTTTAATATAGGAAACAGAATCATTCGGAGGGGAGTATAGAACTGATGGGAAACCAATATCAAAATAAATTTGTGTCCCCGGAGGATGCCGTCAAAGCCATTCGTTCGGGGGATTGGATAGATTATGGGTTTGGCGCCGGCTTTCCGGAGCTGTTGGACAAGGCTGTGGCAAGGAGAAAGGATGAGCTTCGGGATGTAAAGATCCGGGGCGGACTTGTTATCCGCCCATGGATCGAGGCAGTGGAAGCGGACCCTGAGCAAAAAAGCTTTCACTATTATAGCTGGCACATTGGCGACTACGAAAGAAAACTGCAGAGCCGAGGCCTTGTGCAGTTTTTGCCCGTGGCGCTGCGTTTTCTGCCCGATCTGTATCGACGCCATATTCGGACGGACGTGGCGTTTGTGCCAGTCTCCAAGCCGGATGCAAACGGTTACTGCGGCCTTGGCATCTCCAACTATGCGTGGCGCACCATTTTTGAAAACTCCCGCACGGTCATCTTTGAAATCAACGAGCGTTACCCGACACTTCAGGGAGTAGACGGTTCCCACCGCGTTCACCTCTCGGAAGCGGACTATATCGTAGAGGGGGAACACGAATCGCTGCCACTGCGTACTTATAAAGAGCCGACATCCACTGATATCGCCATCGCCAAACTGGTCGTTAATGAAATCCCTGACGGCGCCGTACTTTCGCTCGGCGTAGGCGGTGTGCCCTTTACCGTCGCTTCGATGCTGGCAGATTCCGATCGGAAGGATCTGGGCTGCCACACCGGAACAATCAGCGATGCCTATCTGGCGATGCACCGCGCTGGTAAACTGACCAATGCCCGCAAGGAGATCGATAAGGGACTCAGCACCTGGAATCTCGCCATGGGATCGCAAGAGCTTTATGATTGGATCGCAGAAAATCCAAAGCTGTTTCATCCGGGCGATCTGGATTATGTCCACTCGCCGCAACGTATCAGCAGAATGAAAAATGTCATCAGCATTAACGGAGGGGTACAGCTCGACTTAATGGGACAGGAAAACGCAGAGTCGGCCGGTACTCGTCAGCTTTCCGGCATTGGAGGGCAGATGGACTTTCTGGAGGGGGCCTACCGCTCTGAGGGGGGAAAGGGTTTTATCTGCATTCATTCCGCCCGAAAGACAAAGGATGGTACGCTGAAATCGAATATCGTCCCCGCTATTCCCGGCGGGAGTACGGTCTCTGCACCCCGCACGATGATCCAGTACGTGGCCACCGAATATGGGATCGTAAAACTATCCGGGCTTTCTTTGCGTGAACGCGCCGAAGCGATGATCTCCATTGCGCACCCGGACTTCCGAGCAGAGCTGGAGTGGTATGCCTCGAATAATCTTTATTAGGGCTTGTTTTAAAAATAGAAGTTGCACAATAAACCAAGATATGCGAAGCTAAGGGCATGAAACGATAGTAGTTTTCTCCTGAATAAGTATAAAATGTACCCCAGAAAGTGGACATGGACTTCTTAGTGATTAGATCTGAGATACGACGACATTAGAAAGCATTAAAAGTGGACATGCAGTGTCTTAGTTCCGCTAAAATCGCTTAGAAAAAGTGGACATTTCGAGATTAGATACCGTTGGAAGTTCTTCATGCTATAATTTATCAGCGCCAGTGATAAAATGCAAAAAAACGCCGGTCAAAAAATGCAGGTTTGCAGCGGAGAGGAATGCAATATGGTACACTCGAATCTGCCTGCCGTAGTGGAGGCGGAAAGGGTGTCAAAAT
>Ga0129314_1001005_pt1 | contig 22771 bp, 20 predicted proteins | sample O1111metagenome_FD_94431 | JGI IMG/M metagenome (GOLD analysis project Ga0129314, IMG submission 94431) | Orangutan individual fecal microbial communities from fecal samples from Wisconsin, USA - O1111 metagenome | ecosystem: Host-associated > Mammals > Digestive system > Large intestine > Fecal... | reverse complement strand
TTACATAGTTTGGGGCTGGCAGTTGCATTTATACCTGTTGCCAGCAAGGTTTTGAGGCTCTATTTTTGCCTTTTGTGTTATGGGTGGTATCTTATGTTTAGGTTTAGTTTTTCATTCAAGCATTTACAATAAAATAAGACAACAAAACAAGTTCAAAAAGGCATCTCAAATAAAACAGGGCAACGCAGGTCAAAACCGACCGGGCCGCGCAAGCCGCGAAACTTTCCGTAAATCTTTTCTTTTTCATAACGCCAAGATCCGCCCGAGGCAAATCGCCTGCTTCCCCTTTGTTTTGTAATGTGAAAGGAGTTTTCCATGAAGGCTGCTGATCAACCCCCGCTTGCCCACATCAGCGAGGATGGCACCCGAAGCCAAACGCTGGCCGACCATCTGAGCGGAACCGCCGCCCTGGCCGGGCAGTTTGCCGCCGCCTTCGGGGCCGGTGCCGAGGGCGAATTTGCCGGGCTTCTGCACGATTTGGGGAAGGACAGCCCCGGCTTTCAGCGCCGCCTGCACGGCGGCCCGCCGGTGGATCATTCCACGGCCGGGGCACAGGCGGCTTTGCGGCAAAACGACCCCTGCGCCGCCTTCGCCATTGCCGGGCACCACAGCGGCATTCCCGACGGCGGCCACCGCCAGGATGAGCCGGACGAACCCACCCTCTTTGGGCGCATCAAGCGGCAGGTTACGGTGGCGGGCAGCCTGCCGCCCGTCATAGCCCGCCCGGCGCTTCCCGCCTGGGTCGCCGAAAGCAAGGACAATCTCACCACCGCCTTTTTTACGCGGATGCTCTTCTCCTGCCTGGTGGACGCCGATTTTATCGACACCGAAACCTTTATGAACGGCCGCCCCGCGCCGCGGGGAACGGGGCAGCCCATTCCGGAGCTGCTGGAAACGGTGCGCGCCCAGGCGGCCCGCTATCAGGCCGGGGCTGCATCTTCTCCGGTGGCCGCCCAGCGCAACCGCGTGCTTCTGGCCTGTCAGGAGCAGGGCCGCACCGGCCCCCGCGGCGTTTACACCCTCACCGTGCCCACCGGCGGCGGCAAAACCTTTTCCTCGCTGGCCTTCGCGCTGGAGCACGCCGCCGCCCACAAGCTGAGCCGGGTGATCTACGTCATCCCCTATACCTCCATCATCGACCAGACCGCGCAGACCTTCACCGACCTGCTGGGGGAAGAAAACGTACTGGCCCACTTTTCCACCGCGGACTACAAACTGGTGGAAAAGGACGATCTTACGCCCGCCCAGTACCGGAACCTGCTGGCCAGTGAAAACTGGGACGCGCCGGTCATCGTAACCACCGCCGTTCAATTTTTCGAGTCGCTGTACTCCAACCGCTCCGGCCGCTGCCGCAAGCTGCACAATCTGGCCAACAGCGTGCTGATTTTCGACGAGGCGCAAACGCTCCCCTGCGATTATCTGCGCCCCTGCGTTTCTGCCATTGCCCAGCTGGTTCAGCATTACGGGGTCACTGCCGTGCTCTGCACCGCCACGCAGCCGGATCTGGGCGGGCTGTTTCGGGAATTCGCCCCCGAGCAGCCCCTTCGGGAGCTCAGCCCCGACCCGGACCTGCTGTACCAAGTGCTTCGCCGGGTCACGCTGGGCGACCTGGGCACGGTTTCCTACGAGGCACTTGTTGGGCAACTGAAAGAACACGAGCAGATTCTCTGCGTAGTGAACCGCCGCAAAACGGCCCAAACCCTGTTTGCCGCCCTGCCCGAAGAGGGCAGCTATTGCCTGACCACCCTGCTGTGCGCGGCTGATCGCCGCCGCCAGCTGGCCGAGATCCGTGACCGGTTGGAGAACGGGCAGCCCTGCCGGGTGGTCTCCACCTCGCTGATCGAGGCCGGTGTGGACGTGGATTTTCCCGCCGCTTACCGTGAGCAGGCCGGGCTGGATTCCCTGCTGCAAACCGCCGGCCGCTGCAACCGCAACGGCAAGCGCTCCGCCGGGGAAAGCCCGGTGTGGCTGTTCCGGCTGGAGGATTCCCCGGCGCCCCGGATGATCCGCGCCAACCTGGACGCCCTCGCCTACGTGCAGCGGCATTTTGAGCGGCTGGATACACCGGACGCCATCCGCGCCTACTTCAAGCAGCTGTACGCCAACAAGGATTCGCTGGATCGGCACGGGATTCTTCCCGCTTTTGAGAAGGGCAACTCTCCCGGCCAGTTGTTCCCCTTTGCCTGGGCTGCCGAGCAGTTCCAGCTGATCGAAAGCCCGACTCGCACCGTGTACCTGCCCATTGGCGAGGGCAAGGCCCTGTGCGAGCAGCTGCGGCGGCAGGGGCCGAACCGTGTGCTTCTGCGTCAGCTTGGGCTGTACAGCGTGGACTGCTACGAAGGACAACTGAAGTCGCTTCTTGCGGCCGGAGTGTTGGAGGAGCTGCCCGGCGGCGAGCTTCTGCTTGCCAACTCCGCCTCCAACCTTTACAGTGACAAAACCGGGCTTGCCTTGGCTGTTGAAGGGGGTTCCTGCATCATCTGCTGAACTGCCGGAACGAAAAAAGCAGCAGAGCGTTCCACTCCACTGCTTTTCCGGCGTTCTCTTTACAGATACTGCAAGTATTTCAATCCTCATTTCTGCCTGTTGCGATGAAACCGGCAAAATGACCAATTTCATTATAGTAGATTTTACGGATAACCACAAGGTTTTCCAAAAATCGACTTGACGTTCCACAGATTCCCTGCTACAATCAAGTTCAGAAGATATTATATACTTCAAGTGAAGTTAAAAATTGAAAGGAGTGATGCGTATGTCAATGCTCGTGGAAGTATGGGGCGATTACGCCTGCTTTACACGGCCAGAGATGAAAACCGAACGGGTTAGCTACGATGTCATGACCCCGTCCGCCGCCCGGGGGCTGGTGGAGGCCATCTACTGGCACCCCGGCATGAAGTACCACATTGACCGCATTTACGTGCTGAACCGCATCCGATTCAACACCATTCGCCGCAACGAGGTAAAATCCACGCTGCTGGCCTCGGCGGCCCTCTCGGCCGCCAAGGGTGGGCCGCCGCCGGTGCTGTACACTCAGGAGGACATTCAGCAGCGGGCCGCCCTGCTTTTGCAGGACGTACACTATGTGATCGAGTGCCACTTCACCATGACGGATAAGGCCGCCCCAAGCGACAACCCCGGAAAATTCCAGGATACGCTCCGCCGCCGACTGAAGCGCGGCCAATGCTACCACACGCCCTGCTTCGGCTGCCGGGAGTTTCCGGCCAATTTCCGTGAATGGCCCGGCGGCCCCATTCCCACCCAACCGCTCAATCAGGATCTTGGCTTTATGTTGTACGATCTTGACTATTCCGACCCGGAAAATCTTCGCCCGCAGTTCTTCCGCGCCAAGCTGGAAAACGGTGTGCTGAACTGCCGGGATATGGAGGTGTTCACATGATCCTGCAAGCGCTCACCGCGTATTACGAGCAGCTTCTGCAAAAGGGGGCCATCTCTGCCCCCGGCTGGGACCACGCCTTCAACGTGAGCTTTTATCTGGTGATCGACGATGCCGGCCGGCTGCTGCACGCAGAGGACAAGCACATTTCCGTGCAAAAAGGCAAAAAGCAGGTGCTGGCTCCCATCCAACGTTCCGTTCCGGCCCATGTAAAGCGCTCCTCCGGCATTGCGCCCAACTTCCTGTGCGACAACGCCACCTATCTGCTGGGGGCCGATGAAAAAGGCAAACCGGAACGCGCGTTGCAATGCTTCGAGGCCTGTGCCGCCCTGCACCACAAACTTCTGGACGGCGTTGCTTCCCCCGCCGCCGCAGCCATCCTCGCCTTTTTTGACAACTGGCAGCCCGGTGAGGCCCCGTCCCATCCCGCCCTGGCCGATTATTGGAAGGACATTACCGGGAATGCCAATCTGCTGTTTCTATACGAGGCCGCGGACGGCACCCGGACCCTTGCCACCGAGGACCCCTCCATCCGCGCCGCCTGGCAGGCGCACTACAATTCTGCCGACCCGAACGCCCCGGTTGCCCCGTGCCTTATCACAGGCCAATTGGCACCGCCTGCTCTGGTTCACCCGTCCATCAAGGGGGTTATGGGGGCACAAAGCTCCGGTGCATCGCTGGTGTCGTTCAATGCACCCGCCTTTTGCTCCTACGGGCACACCCAGGGTGAGAACGCCCCCGTCAGCGAATACGCCGCCTTTGCCTATACCACGGCCCTGAACGCGCTTTTGGCGGACCGGAACCACTGCCGTGTCATTGGCGACACCACCGTGGTTTGCTGGGCTGAGAACGCCTCGCCTGCCGCCGCCAGCCTGGGAATGTTCGCCATGTTCGGCATTCCAGAGGGCACTGGCCTTCAGGAGGGGGACCTGACCCAAGCGCTGAAACTTCTCGCCGCCGGGGAGCCATGCGACTGGCTGGATGAAACGCTGAGCCATGAGCAGCACTTTTACATTCTGGGCCTTTCCCCCAACGCCGCCCGCATTTCCGTGCGCTTCTTTATGCGGGACACGCTGGGCGAGTTTGCCTGGCATCTGCGTGAACACGCCAAAGATCTGGAGATCGTGCGGCCCGCCTTTGACAAGCGGGAAAACCTCTCGATCTGGGCGCTCGCGCAGGAGACGGTCAACCGCAAAGAGCGCAACCCCGCCCCGGCCCCGCAGCTGCCCGGCGACCTGCTTCGGGCCGTTCTCACCGGCGGGCCGTACCCCGCCACCCTGCTGGACGGCGTGGCCCTGCGCATCCGCGCCGAACAGGACGTAACCCGCGGCCGTGCCGCCATTTTGAAAGCCTATTATTTGCGGAACCCGTCCCCGCTTTCCGCCCACAAGGAGGTTTTAACTGTGGAACTGAACGAAAACGCCACCTATCTGCCCTATGTGCTGGGCCGCCTGTTCGCGATGTTGGAGGCCATTCAGGACGCCGCCAACCCCGGCATCAACACCACCATCCGGGAGCGGTATTTCAACTCGGCCTGCGGCACTCCCGCCATGGTGTTCCCCACCCTCATCAATCTGGCCCAAAAACACCTGAACAAGCTGCCCAATAAACAGGAAGTGCATTTTCAAAAGCAGCTGGCCGATCTTCTGGGCCGCATTCACGAACCCTTCCCTCTGCGCCTCTCCCTGCCCGATCAGGGAGCCTTCCAGGTGGGCTATTATCACCAGATGCAGAAACGCTACGCAAAAAAGAGTGAGGAGGAATAAATTATGTCTACCCCTATTAAAAATCGCTACGACTTTGTGATCCTGTTCGACGTGGAAAACGGCAACCCCAACGGCAACCCGGACGCCGGCAATATGCCCCGAATCGACCCCGAAACCGGCTACGGCCTTGTGACGGACGTGTGCCTGAAGCGGAAGATCCGCAACTATGTGGAGGATTTGAAGGAAGACACGCCCGGCTACCGGATTTATGTGAAGGAGGGCGTCCCCCTGAACCGGAGCGATGCCGAGGCTTTGGCCGCGGTCGGCGTATCCGGTGACCTGAAGGCCGCAAAGAAATCTGACCCGGGCATCGACCTGAAACTGCGGGATTTCATGTGCTCCAACTTCTACGACATCCGCACCTTTGGCGCCGTGATGACCACCTTTGTAAAGGGCGCGCTCAACTGCGGCCAGGTGCGCGGCCCCGTGCAGTTGAGCTTTGCCCGCTCCATTGACCCCATCGTGCCCCAGGAGGTCACCATCACCCGTGTGGCCATCACCACCGAGGCCGACGCCGAAAAGAAGGGCACCGAAATGGGCCGCAAGCACATCGTGCCTTACGCTTTGTACCGCGCCGAGGGCTATGTCTCCGCCAATCTGGCCCGCAAAACCACCGGCTTTTCGGAGGACGACCTGCAGCTGCTCTGGCAGGCCATCCTGAATATGTTCGAGAACGACCACAGCGCCGCCCGGGGCAAAATGGCCGTGCGGGAGCTGATCGTCTTTAAGCATGATTCGGAGCTGGGCAACGCACCCGCCTACAAGCTGTTCGAGAAGGTTCAGGTGAAGCCTGTAGAGGGCGTTGAAGTCCCCCGCAAATATGGTGACTACGTCGTTTCGGTCTCGGACGATCTGCCCGAGGGCGTGCACTGCGAGAGGCTCTCCTGATGGCCGCCGAAGACGAGTATCTCCTCATGTCCGGCCTGCAGCATTTCGCCTTCTGCCGCCGCCAATGGGCCTTGATTCACCTGGAGCAGCAGTGGAGCGAGAATCTGCGCACCGCCGAAGGACGGCTGGAGCACGCCCGCTGCCATGACACCGCCCAGACCGAACGCCGGGGCAACCTGCTCATCACCCGTGGAATGCGGGTGGTCAGCCATCGGCTGCACATGACCGGCGCCTGCGACGTGGTGGAGTTCCGGACCGATCCGGAAGGGATTCCCCTGCAAAATACCGAGGGACGCTGGCAGCCCACGCCGGTGGAGTACAAGCACGGCCGCGAAAAAGAGACGGATGCCGACCGGCTGCAGCTGTGCGCCCAGGCCATGGCACTGGAAGAAATGCTGGTGTGCGAAATTCCGGAAGGCGCACTCTTTTACGAAGAGACCCGCCGCCGCGAGCGTGTTGCGCTCACACCGGAGCTGAGGCAGACCACCCTGGCGCTGGCCGAGGAGATGAACCGTTACTTTGCGCGAGGCTATACCCCCAAAGTAAAGCCCGGCAAGCATTGCAACGCCTGCTCGCTGAAAGCGCTGTGCCTGCCCGTGCTCTGCCGGCGGGCTGACCCTAACGCCTATCTGCGGGAACATCTGGAGGGACCTTGGGGAGGCACCGTATGAGACAGTTGCTGAACACCCTGTACGTTTTGTCCGAGGATGCCTATCTCACGCTGGACGGCGAAACCGTGGTGGTAAACCACGCCCAGACGGAGCTGGCCCGCATTCCGCTGCACACACTGGAGGGCATCGTCTGCTTCAGCTATGCCGGGGCCAGCCCCGCCCTGATGGGCAAATGCGCCCGGCTGGGCGTTGACCTGAGCTTTTTCAGCCCGCGCGGCCAATTTCTGGCCCGCACTGTTGGGGAAGAGCGCGGCAATGTGCTGCTGCGCCAGACGCAGTACCGGGTTGCCGACAGCGAGTTCGCCAGCTGCCAATACGCCCGCTGCTTTATTCTGGGCAAGGTTTACAACGCCCGCTGGGTGTTGGAGCGTGCCACCCGGGATCATCCCCAGCGCGTACCGGTTGAGCAGCTGAAGCACACCAGCGCCCAGTTGGCCGCAGCGCTGCCGCTGATCGAACAATGCGAAACGCCGGACCAGCTGCTCGGGCTGGAGGGCGAAGCCGCCCAGCGATATTTCGACTGCTTCGATTCGTTGATTTTGCAGCAGCATGAGGCGTTTCGTTTCCACGGCCGCAGCCGCAGGCCGCCGCTGGACAATGTAAACGCGCTGCTCTCCTTCGCCTACACGCTGCTCGCCCGGGACTGCGCCGCCGCGCTGCAAAGCGTGGGGCTGGACCCCTATGTGGGCTTTTTGCATCGTCCCCGGCCCGGGCGGCAGAGCCTAGCCCTGGACCTGATGGAAGAACTGCGTGCGGTATACGCCGACCGGTTTGTGCTTTCCTGCATCAATCAGAAAATCCTATCGCCGAAGCACCTGCAAACGCAGGAGAACGGCGCCGTTCTTCTGACGGACGACGGCCGAAAGGCTTTTCTGAGCGCCTGGCAGAACAAGAAAAAGGAACAGATCACCCATCCGTTCCTGAAGGAAAAGCTGCCATGGGGCCTCGCGCCCTATGTGCAGGCCCTGCTGCTCGCCCGCACACTTCGCGGTGACCTGGAGATCTACCCGCCATTTTTCTGGAAGTGAGGCTCGCCATGCTTGTGCTGATTACCTATGACGTGAGCACCGAAACCGCCGCCGGGCGCAAGCGCCTGCGCAAAGTTGCCAAACAGTGCGTAAACCACGGGCAGCGGGTGCAGAACTCCGTGTTTGAATGCCTGCTGGACGCCGCACAGTACGCCATACTCAAGGCCGAGCTGACCAAACTGATCGACCCGGAAGTGGACAGCCTGCGCTTTTACCAGCTGGGCAACCATTACCAGAACAAAGTGGAACACGTCGGCGTTCGCCCCGCCTTCCAGCAGGATGACGTTCTGATTTTCTGAGCGCACCATCTGGCGACGAAGGGCGTGCGAACATGGAGCAATCACCGCACACCCGGATGCTTCGCACCGGTTTTTGGGGAGATTGTTTGGGATTAGTCGTGCAAACGGTGGCGTGAGCGCTTTGGTGTGATTGCAAATCTGTGCAAATTGCTGTACTATATGAGTGCAAATAGAGATTTTTCTCTGTTTTTGCCGTCGTCCTCCGCACGGAGGACGTGGATTGAAATTTTGTAGAACCCAAGCTGCCGATCATAATCCCAGACGTCGTCCTCCGCACGGAGGACGTGGATTGAAATAAGAATACTTGAATATCATTCCACTGTATGATAAGTCGTCCTCCGCACGGAGGACGTGGATTGAAATAGCAACCAGCGCGAACCCGTTGTTGTTGTCGAAAAGTCGTCCTCCGCACGGAGGACGTGGATTGAAATCAAACGTGCCCCGCCCGGCAGGGCGGGGCATAAGGTCGTCCTCCGCACGGAGGACGTGGATTGAAATGACACGGGACACACACAGCAGGCGGGCCGGGACGGTCGTCCTCCGCACGGAGGACGTGGATTGAAATACTTATAGATGACTTATCTTTATATCCCATCTTAGTCGTCCTCCGCACGGAGGACGTGGATTGAAATATGGTTAGCCGCCTCCCATCCAGCTGCCTAGCCCAGGTCGTCCTCCGCACGGAGGACGTGGATTGAAATATGTCAACATTGAACAGATCCGCGATTGCCTCCAGTCGTCCTCCGCACGGAGGACGTGGATTGAAATAACCAGATGGAATTCGGAGCCGTCACAGTCAAAAGTCGTCCTCCGCACGGAGGACGTGGATTGAAATAAATTGCCGCAACGTACAGAAAATCAGCTTTGCAGCGTCGTCCTCCGCACGGAGGACGTGGATTGAAATCGGCAGCTGCACCAGCCCGCTGCCGTCGCTTCCGTCGTCCTCCGCACGGAGGACGTGGATTGAAATCTGCTCTTCTTGCGCCGCGATCAGCGCCTGTGCCGTCGTCCTCCGCACGGAGGACGTGGATTGAAATCGCGCGGCTTGCTGCTGCTGCGCCATGAGCCGTTGTCGTCCTCCGCACGGAGGACGTGGATTGAAATTGGCGTAGTATCGTTACTTTTGGGGCGTTGCCGGTCGTCCTCCGCACGGAGGACGTGGATTGAAATACTGGCTACCGGATACGCCAGCAAACCGGGAGCAGCTGGTCGTCCTCCGCACGGAGGACGTGGATTGAAATAAATCGGGCACGCAGCGCGTCGAACTCATCGCGCGGTCGTCCTCCGCACGGAGGACGTGGATTGAAATGTCTCCGCTGTCCCATGTGTCCAGCCAGTCGCCGGTCGTCCTCCGCACGGAGGACGTGGATTGAAATCGCTTGCGTCCGTGCTCTTGATGTAAAAAACGCTGTCGTCCTCCGCACGGAGGACGTGGATTGAAATTGGATTTGCGGGTTGACTATCTAGGCTTGCAACTGTCGTCCTCCACACGGAGGACGTGGATTGAAATGCCGCGCGGCAGCGGGAGGCGGGGCGGCATACCGTCGTCCTCCACACGGAGGACGTGGATTGAAATTTTTTAGCCACGTTTTCTTACCTCCCATGGGCGGGTCGTCCTCCACACGGAGGACGTGGATTGAAATCTGGCATTTCTGGGCGCGTGGACTGCAACCACGCGTCGTCCTCCACACGGAGGACGTGGATTGAAATTACATCACATTTGACGGCTATTCCGCGTTTTTAGTGCCGTCGTCCTCCGCACGGAGGACGTGGATTGAAATATCGGCCCAACGGTTTCGTTCAAAATCGTCTGGTGTCGTCCTCCTGCAAAGCACACGCATCGAAACAACTGATCCTTAGCCCACCGCTCATTAACGCAGGTACTCTCCGCAGTCATTCCATTGAAGATCTGTAGGGCCAGCGGTTGTCCATCCAATTGGCCAATGTTCATGGTTGCGCCACTTTGCCCCATCTGCATGCTGTCACATCTTCTTAGCGCTTGTACGCATCAAGGCACAACAAAAAGCCTCCGATCGAAATCGGAGGCTTTTTTCTGTCTTTTGTTGCCGAAAAAGATACAGCCTAGGATTTTGGGGTTCGAGTCAACGGAGACAGCATGGAGCCAGTCTACCATGATGGCCAGATTGTGTGGGTAGAAAAAACAGTTGCCCTGCGGCCAGGGGAAGCAGGCATATTTATCTGCAATGGAGAAGGATATTTAAAGGTATTTGAGCTGTGCGAGCCATCCGAAGAAGAGTTGGATGACTATGTGGACAGCTATGGCGTTTTGCGATCTAAAGCGGTATTAGTTTCATATAACAAACAGTATTCTCCGAAAGTCGTGCTTCCCAGCGATTCGTTCTCCGTTATAGGGTATGTCGTCTCAAGATAGATTCAATGCTAAGAATGATAAGTAGTTGACATCGAATTTTTACCCAGGACTATATCTATTTGGGTTACTCCCATAATGTTCACAAAACACCACATGGGCACCTGCAATAAGTATCCATTGGTATTGGTCGGAGGGGAGGCACACCTTTTAGTTTGATTCAAGCAGCCAGATACGAGCCGAAAAGTCCAGCATGGGACGCACACCGTCTGTATATCCAGTACCACAGAAACGCTGGGGCGGCCGAAGCCCAGCGTGCATAAGCAAATCCCCGCTGGCGGTGAATGTAATCTGCTCAAAGGCATTTGATACAGTTCTCCGGCCAGATGTACCAGCATCTCATCCGCTTTCAGTTTTAAGGGTAGCACATGGTTTAACAGAGTACGGAAAGAATCCAGCTCTACACTTTGCTGGCGCAGACTTACCTGGTAGCAATATGTCTCCTCTAGTCCCGCTAACCGCAAAGGCGGCATAGATGCATTGGGTTGAAAAAGACCTGTCATTTCCAGTACCGCCGCCCTTCGCCTGTCTTTGGAAACAACCATCCAGCTGCCTCCGTGATCCGCTTCGGGGGCAGCTAAACAGTAAAAGCGTCCATACCATTTCTGTGTTGTCTGCGTTTTACAAGGTGCGCCCAATTGATTCTACCAGCATAGTCAAGTAAAGAAAACGCAGAACCATAAGGAATACTATAATTGATGCAAAGATCAGTCCGACAGTAGGCGTATCTATTTGTTGGACCGATTTTTACTTTGAGATTTGGCGGAATATACAATCTCAAGATATACGAGGTAGACATTCGGTAAGCTGGTAGAAAGGCAACTGTAAAATTGTTTGTCATATATATTGTGCTTGTGATCTAATTAAAAATTGTTTGATATACACAATATCATAGTACGTATATTGGTGATTCAGACAAAAATCAAAAGAGGAGTGAAATTCTTATTGAGATTATTGCCGAAAAGATATATAATAACTTCAGCAGAACTGGAAACGATTCCAGGAACATTTCCAGAATAAAGTCAATGGGAAATTATTAGGAGGTCAATGGAAATGAAAAGAAGACTCTTTGCGCTCGGTTTAGCCGCTGCACTGTGTTTGTCACTGCTGAGTGGTTGTGGTGCAAAACCATCCACGCCCAGCAGCACAGGAAGCTCTGGCAACGATTCCGCCGGCGGAAAAGTGTACTACCTGAATTTTAAGCCTGAGCAGGATGCTCAGTGGCAGGAACTGGCCGACCTGTACACCAAGGAGACCGGCGTGGATGTCACCGTCGTTACCGCCGCTTCTGGCAACTATGAGACCACTCTGAAGTCCGAGATGGCCAAGACCGATGCTCCCACCCTGTTCCAGGTCAACGGCCCCGTGGGCCTGGCCGCTTGGAAGGACTACTGCTATGACCTGACCGGCTCTGACATTGCCAGCCAGCTCACCAGCAAGGAGTTCGCCCTGATGGACGGGGACAAGATGGCGGGCATCGGCTACGTTATCGAGACCTACGGCATCATCTACAACAAGGCTCTGCTGGAGCAGGCCGGCTACTCCGCCGACGATATCAAGAGCTTTGCCGATCTGAAGAGGGTGGCCGAGGACATCACCGCCCGCAAGGACGAGCTGGGCTTCTCCGCCTTCACCTCCGCCGGCATGGATGGCTCCTCCGACTGGCGCTTCAAGACCCACCTGGCCAACCTGCCCATCTACTATGAGTACAAGGCTGACGGCATCGACTCCACCGACGCCATCAAGGGCACCTACCTGGACAACTACCGCCAGATCTGGGACCTGTACATCAACAACGCCACCTGTGATCCCACTCTGCTGTCCACCAAGACCGGCGACGATGCCGTGGCCGAGTTTGTGACCAACAAGGCCGTGTTCTATCAGAACGGCACCTGGGCCTACAACGACGTGGCCGAGCTGGGCGACGACAACCTGGGCATGCTGCCCATCTACATCGGCGTGGACGGCGAGGACAAGCAGGGCCTGTGCACCGGCACCGAGAACTACTGGTGCGTCAACGCCAAGGCCTCCGAGGCCGACATCAAGGCCACCCTGGACTTCATGAACTGGTGTGTCACCTCTGAGGTGGGCACCACCGCCATGTGCGGCGGCGAGGGCGCCATGCCCTCCGGCCAGTCTGGCATGGGCTTTGTGATCCCCTTCAAGGGCAACCTGGAGTCCAGCAACCCCCTGGTGAACATCGCCAACCAGTATGTGGCCAACGGCTATGAGCCCGTGTCCTGGAACTTCGCCACCATGCCCTCTGAGGAGTGGAAGAACGGCGTGGGCTCCGCTCTCACCACCTATGCCGCCGATCAGACCGATGCCAACTGGGACGCCGTGGTGACCGCCTTCGTGGACGGCTGGGCCGCCGAGGCAGCTGCCGTCAACGGCTGATTGGAACCCTATCTCTGAAACCAACACTTTGACAGCGGGCGGGCGTTTGCCTGCCCGCTGTTTCCATTTCATCCTACTGACTGATTTATGTAAGGAGGCTTTTCTTTGGAAAAGGCAATCAAGCGGTATTTTCCCATCTTCCTCCTGCCCACCCTGGCCGCGTTCACCATCGGCTTCATCGTGCCCTTCCTCATGGGCATCTGGCTGTCCTTCTGCAAGTTTACCACGGTGACCGACGCCACCTTCAACGGGGTGGAAAACTATGTCCGGGCCTTTCAGGACACCATATTCCGTCACGCCTTCTGGTATACCGCCCTGTTTGCGGTGGTTTCCCTGGTGGTCATCAACATCATCGCCTTCCTGATCGCCCTGGCCCTGACCCAGAAGATGCGGGGTACCAACATTTTTCGCACCGTGTTCTTCATGCCCAACCTCATCGGCGGCATCGTGCTGGGCTACATCTGGCAGCTTATCTTCAACGGCATCCTGGCAGCCTACTCCACCGCCCTCAATCTCAACGAGTGGTACGGCTTTGCCGGATTGGTCATCCTGGTGTCCTGGCAGCAGATCGGCTATATGATGATCATTTACATCGCCGGGCTCCAGTCCATCCCCGGCGATGTGATCGAGGCCGCCCAGATCGACGGCGCCAGCGGCCCTAAGCGGCTGTTCAAGGTGACCATCCCCATGATGATGCCCTCCATCACCATCTGCACCTTCCTTTCCCTGGTCAACGGCTTCAAGCTCTTTGACCAGAATCTGTCCCTAACCGCCGGCGAGCCCGCCAAGATGTCCGAGCTGCTGGCTCTGAACATCTTCAACACCTTCTACGGCCGTACCGGCTGGGAGGGCGTGGGCCAGGCCAAGGCCGTGGTCTTCTTTATTCTGGTGGTTGGCATCGGTCTGCTTCAGCTCCGGGCCACCCGCTCCAAGGAGGTACAGCAATGAAACAAAAACAAGCCCGTCTCAGCCGCTTGGGCACCGGCCTGTTCTCCTTTTTGTGCATCGTCTATGTGCTGCCCATCGTGGTGGTGCTAATGAACTCCTTTAAGAAAAAGTCCTACATCAACCTGGAGCCTTTCCAGCTGCCCAATGAGACCACCCTCACAGGCCTAGACAACTACACCGCCGCCATCGACCAGTACGGCTTTCTGGCTGCGGTGGGCTGGACGGTGTTCATCACCGTGGGCTCGGTGCTGGTCATCCTCATCTGCACCTCCATGTGCGCCTGGTATATTACCCGGGTGAAGACCCGGGTCACCAAAGCCATCTACATCCTGTGCGTCTTCTCCATGGTGGTCCCCTTCCAGATGGTCATGTTCACTCTCTCCCTGGTCACCGACCGGCTGGGTCTGGGCACCCCCTGGGGTCTCATCATCATCTACTTGGGCTTTGGCGCGGGGCTGGCGGTGTTCATGTTCTGCGGCTTTGTCAAGTCCATCCCCATTGAGATCGAGGAGGCCGCCATGATCGACGGCTGTTCACCCATCCGTACCTTCTTCTCGGTGGTTCTGCCCATCATGAAGCCCACCTACATCTCCGTGGGCATCTTGGAGACCATGTGGATCTGGAACGACTTCCTGTTGCCCTACCTGACCCTGGATCTGAAAAAGTACAAAACCATCTCTATTGTGATACAATATATGAAAGGCTCCTACGGCCGGGTTGACATGGGTGCCATTATGGCCGCCCTCATCATGGCGGTAATCCCTGTGATCGTATTTTACCTGTCCTGCCAGAAGTACATTATCAAAGGCGTGGCCGCGGGTGCGGTCAAGGGGTAACGGGGCTGTATCACATGGAATATTGGAAGTGAGGCTGTGACGATAAAAGATATTGCGCGTCTTTCGGGATATGGGTTAGGTACTGTATCCCGGGTTCTGAATAATCATCCAGATGTCAGTGAGAAGGCTCGAGAACGTATTCTGGCTGTAGTACATGAGCACGGATTTGAGCCAAACGCTAATGCAAAGTATCTGAAGACGCAGGCACAATCGTCCGTTGCCGTATTGGTAAAAGGATCTCAAAACTTCTTGTTTGCTGGAATTTTGGAACGTGTGCAGGATCTTTTTCGAAACAACGGTGAAGAGATTTATGTGGCCTATCTGGATGAGGAGGCCGACGAAGTACAGTATGCAGTGCAGTTAGTCAAGCTCCGTCGGCCCAAAGGAATTATTTTCCTTGGAGGGGACTTGGACTGTTTTCGACGAGAATTTCATCCAATTACGGTTCCTTGTGTGTTGCTGACCAATGACGCCCATGCTTTAGGTTTTGAAAATCTATCCAGCTTCTCCACAGATGACACCGCATCTGCAGAGGCTGTTATTGAGTACCTATACCGTCATGGACATCAGAAGATCGGTGTATTGGGAGGAAACCTGGCGGTTGAGCAAATTAGTGCTAAACGTCTCCGGGGTGTTGAGGTTTGTATGGGGCGGTTAGGGTTGCCTTTTGACCCTAAAGCTAACCATGTCCCATGTCGGTTCTCCATGGCAGATGGATATGCGGCGGCAAAAGAGCTACTGGGGCGAGAGCCGGATATCACTGCCCTTTTTGCACTGGGCGATGTTATTGCTTTAGGGGCTATGCGTGCCATATGCGATTTGGGACTGAGGATCCCGGATGATATCTCGATCGTAGGTTATGATGGAATTGATGCTGCTAACTTCTGTATCCCCCGACTGACAACCGTTAGACAGGATGCCGCGGAGCTGGCAGCCCGGGGAGTACAAACCTTACTCCAGGCGATTCATTACAAAACAACTCCGGTTTATGAAACAATTGATTTTGAATTAGTGGAACGTGAAAGTGTTTCTTTTGTGGAAACAAGCTAACAGAGTCACAGAAAGGTTGGTGTTGACATGCGAAGTGCCGGCGTTCTGATGCCAATCACTTCATTACCCTCACCGTGGGGAATCGGAACTTTGGGGAGATCTGCCAGAGAGTTTTTAGACTTTTTGGCAGAAAGTGGTCAGACTTATTGGCAGTTATTGCCCATTGGACCTACTGGCTATGGCGACTCTCCATACCAACCTTTTTCCTCCTATGCAGGGAACCCCTATTTGATTGATCTAGATGATTTGGCCAAGGCGGGATTATTATTGCCCGAAGAGTACCAAGGCATCCAGTGGGGTACAAATCCCGCCCGTGTAGACTATGGATTGTTGTATCAAAAACGTTTCCAGGTACTCAAAAAAGCTGTGGATCGGCTTTGGGCCAATAACAAACAAGCGGTGCAGTGTTTTTGCGATAAAGAAAGTTATTGGCTGGAAGATTACTCCCTTTTCATGTCTTTAAAAAGTTATTTTGGAGGAAGACCTTGGAAAGAGTGGCCGGAAGAACTTCGTCACAGGGAAAGAGAATCAATGTCACAGGCCAAGGCAGAGATGGAATCGGATATTCTCTTTTGGAAAGGCGTACAGTTTTTGTTTTTTGAGCAGTGGGAACGGCTGAAAAGTCTGGCGGAAGCCAAAGGGATATCGATCATTGGCGATATTCCTATTTATGTGGCGGAAGACAGTTCGGATGTATGGGCACATCCGGATCAGTTCCAGATGGACGCTGATCTGCATCCTACCCGGGTGGCTGGTTGCCCACCGGATGGCTTTTCTGCAGATGGCCAGTTGTGGGGCAATCCTCTTTTTAATTGGGAGCAGATGCGGGCAGATGGCTATCACTGGTGGCTGCACCGTATTTCTTTCCAGTTTAGGTTTTATGATGTGCTTCGTATCGATCATTTCCGGGGCTTTGATGCTTACTATGCTATTCCGGCTTCTGCTGAGACAGCCAAAGAAGGTACATGGGAAGCTGGGCCTGGGTTGGACTTTTTCCGTGCAATGGAGAAGGTAGTTGGTCAGCGGCCCATCATTGCAGAGGATCTTGGCTTTCTTACCCCCTCGGTACATCAACTTTTGAAGAACACCGGCTATCCTGGAATGAAGGTGCTGGAGTTTGCCTTTGATAGCCGGGATGGGGGAGGGCGAACCTATCAGCCCCATAATTACCCTACCAATTGTGTTGCCTATGTCGGTACCCACGACAACGACACTGCTTTAGGGTGGATGAGTACCGCAAAACCAGAAGATGTAGCATTGGCTCGCGAATATTTGCATCTTGATTCTATTGAAGGAGAAAATTGGGGAATGATGCGAGCTATTTGGAGTAGTACTGCCGATTGCGCCATTGTTCAAATGCAGGATCTGCTAGGGCTTAGCTCAGAGGGGCGGATCAACACCCCCTCTACGCTGGGGGGTAACTGGCAGTGGCGGGCGCTGCCCGGCTTTGATAGCCCGGCTCTGGCCAAACGCCTGCTGCGGCAGATGAAGCTCTATGAGCGCCTGCCCCAGGAAAGGGAGGACGAAAAGTTATGAGCATCCAATCTTATTTGGATACCTATTTGACAAGGCATGGGGTCAGCCTGGACACGAGCTCCGACCGGGAGCTGATGTACGCCCTGACCGCTGCGGTGCGTGATCTGCAAAAGTCCATGGGCCACGCCCAGGGGAAGCGGAAACTGTACTATTTTTCCGCGGAATTTCTGGTGGGGCGGCTGCTGAGGGCCAACCTCATCAACCTGGGCCTACTAGAGGATGTGGAGGCTCTACTGGCCGCTCACGGCCGCTCCTTGGCCCAGATTGAGGATCAGGAACCGGAGCCTTCCCTGGGTAACGGCGGGCTGGGCCGCCTGGCCGCCTGCTTTCTGGACTCCATCGCCTCCCTGGGAATCAACGGGGATGGTGTGGGCCTCAATTACCACTATGGCCTGTTCCGTCAGCGGTTGGACACTGGCCGGCAGACTGAGATGCCCGACCCCTGGATTGCGCCGGAGTCCTGGCTGCTGGATACCGGGGTGTCCTACCCGGTAAAGTTCGGGAGCTTCTCTCTGAACGCCAGACTGTACGACCTGGAGATTCCCGGCTATGAGAATGGCATTTGCAACCGATTGCACCTCTTTGACGTGGAGCAACCCGCTCCCCCCCCCAAGGATGGCATCCAGTTTGACAAAACGGACATCTCCCACCACCTGACCTCCTTCCTCTACCCCGATGACAGCGACGAGACGGGGCGGCTGCTGCGACTATACCAGCAGTACTTCATGGTTTCCGCTGGTGCCCAACTGATTCTGCAGGAACTGGAGGAGCGGGGGCACGCCCTGGAAGAGCTGGACAAGTACGCCGTTGTCCACATCAACGACACCCACCCATCCATGGTGATTCCGGAGCTCATTCGTCTGCTGACCGAGCGGGGGGTGGAGCTAGAGCGGGCCATGGATCTGGTAGAGCGTACCTGTGCCTACACCAACCACACCATCCTGGCCGAGGCCCTGGAGAAATGGCCTGCCTCCTACCTGGAACAGGTGACCCCCCAGCTACTGCCTTTTATCCGTGCCCTGGATGAGCGGGCCCGGAAACGCAGCGATGCCCCCGAGCTTGCCATCTGGGATGCGCACGATGTCATCCACATGGCCCACATGGATATCCACAGCAGCGCCAAGGTCAACGGTGTGGCCGAGTTGCACACCGAAATCCTGAAAAATACGGAGTTGCACTCCTTCTATGTGCTCTACCCAGAGAAGTTCAACAATAAAACAAACGGTATCACCTTCCGCCGCTGGCTGATGGGCTGCAACCCTGCTCTCTCTGATCTCATCACCCAGGCCATTGGCCCGGAGTGGAAGCGGGATGCGGGGAAGCTGGAGGGGCTGATGGACCACATGGAGGACAGCGCTCTCCGTGAGCAGTTGCTGTCCGTCAAGGGGGAAAACAAGACGAAACTGGCCCGGTGGCTGAAGGGGCGCGGGACGGAGATTAACCCCGATAGCATCCTGGACATCCAGATCAAGCGGCTGCACCAGTATAAGCGCCAGCAGATGAATGCTTTGTATGCAATCTGGAAGTATCTGCAGATCAAGGAGGGCCGTACCCCAACCCGGCCGGTGACTATGGTGTTCGGTGCCAAAGCCGCCCCTGCCTATACCCTAGCCAAGGACACCATCCACCTGCTTTTGTGCCTGAGCAGGCTCATCGACCAGGACCCTCAGGTGTCCCCCTGGCTGAAGCTGGTGATGGTGGAAAACTACAATGTCTCCTCCGCCGAGCTCCTGGTGCCCGCCTGCGATGTGTCCGAGCAGATCTCCTTGGCATCCAAGGAGGCCAGTGGTACCGGCAACATGAAGCTCATGGCCAACGGTGCTGTCACCCTGGGTACGTTGGACGGGGCCAATGTGGAGATCTCCCGGCTGGTGGGGGCGGAGAACATCTACATCTTCGGCCGCTCGGCTGATGAGGTCATTGACCTCTATCAGAATAGCGCCTACCGTAGCAGCGACTACTGGCAGAAGCCAGAGGTGGAGCGTCTGGTGGACTTCATCATCAGCCCCCAGTTGCTGACCATGGGTGATGCCCAGAGCCTTAGCCGGCTCTACAAGGACTTTATTTCCAAAGACTACTTTATGGCCCTTTTAGACCTGGAGGACTATATTGCGGTGAAGGAGCGTTGCCTAACCGACTACGAGGACCGGGACGCCTGGAGCCGCAGGATGCTGGTCAATATTGCCCGCTCTGGATTCTTTTCCTCCGATCGTACGATCGCGGAATATGACCAGGATATCTGGCATTTAAAATGAAAGCCATCTCAGAAAGGAGTGCTTATTATGTCTGAAGTCAGTTTACAGCATATTGAAAAAGTATATCCACACAGCGAGAAAAAGAAAAGTAATCTCAAGGTAACGGACGAAGGCGTTCACGCGGTGCAGGACTTCAACCTGAATATCAAGGATCGGGAATTCATTGTATTAGTCGGGCCCTCCGGTTGCGGAAAATCTACCACGCTGAGGATGGTGGCAGGGTTGGAGGAGATCACCAGGGGTGAGCTCTATATTGACGGAAAACTGGTCAACGATGTGGAGCCTAAGGATCGAGACATCGCTATGGTGTTTCAAAGCTATGCCCTATATCCCCACATGACGGTGCGGGGCAATATGGAATTTCCACTGAAACTCCGCAAGTTACCTAAGGAGGAGATCGACCGTCGTGTGAATCAGGCGGCGGAGATCCTGGGAATTACGGAATATCTAGATCGCAAGCCTAAGGCGCTGTCAGGTGGCCAGAGGCAGCGGGTGGCCATTGGCCGAGCTATTGTACGAAATCCCAAAGTTCTACTCATGGACGAACCCTTATCTAATTTGGATGCCAAGTTGCGTAACCAGATGCGCGCTGAGATCATCAAGCTACGCCAGCGTATCAATGCCACATTCATCTATGTTACCCACGATCAGACCGAGGCAATGACCTTAGGTGACCGCATTGTTATCATGAAAGACGGTGTTATCCAGCAAATTGGAACACCTCAAGAGGTTTTCGATCACCCGGTCAACCTCTTTGTAGCAGGTTTTATAGGGGTCCCACAGATGAACTTCTACGATGCGGAGTTGAAGAGGGATGAAGACGGCGTATATTCTGTTGTGATGGACGGTATTCGAGTAGTGCCTACCGTCGAGAAACAAGAAAGGTTGCGTCAAGCTAGTGTACCCCCCCAAGAGATTATTCTCGGTGTCCGGCCTGAGCACATTATGCTGTTGGAGAATGGTGAACATGGGGTGCATGGCAAGGTAGAAGTCTCAGAGATGATGGGGAGTGCGGTCCATCTTCATGTGGATATCAATGGTCGGGATAGCATTATTGTTGCCCAGACCTCGGGTATGGATGGAGCCCAGTATATCCCTCCGGAAAGTGGCGCTTCCATTTCGTTTATTTTTGGCGGAAATGTGGTCCACCTATTTTCTAAAAAAGACGGTCATAATTTGGAATTTTAATTACACAACAGATATAACAAATATGGGGCAGGAGACAACAAAAGCGTTGGATCCTGCCCCATATAGCACCGAGAATTACTTTTTAAGGTAAACTATGATCCAATCTCAACCATTCTTTTTCATTTGCTTAATAGTATCGTATAGCGCTGCAAAACGGCTGCTGAGCCGATCTTCTTCATAATTACTGATTTCTTTTTTCAAAAGACAAACTGTCCGGGCAGTTTCTTTGCGGTTGTATTTCTTTGGCCACCGCTCGTACCCCGTTGATTTACCTTCTGCCATTTTCGCCTGAATATCGGCCAGCAAATTAATCATAGTCATTTGTTGCAAAGATTGAAAGCCAAATCCGGGCTTTCGGTGTGTCCATGGAAATCATGCTTAAGGTTGCGGAAGTGCTGGAAATTCCAGTCTCCAAACTGTTTGAAGATTAAAAAATCTCACGGCGAGACCTGATTCCGACAGAAATTGTGTCTCACCGCGAGATTTATTTTATTCCCCGTAATACAAGGGATGTCCAATGGAGGTATCTTCAGATAGGCGTCCTTGGTCTTAATGCTTCTTTTTTGAGGCTTTTGGAGTGCGGACTGCGGCGGGGGGTGGCCTCTGACTGCACTCTGCGCCTGGAGCGGATCTCTCGCTTCCCTCCCATGAAGACGGTCCCTTGGAGGCAGAATACCGTCATCTCTTGGCTTTTCCGCTCCTTGCGGATCATGACGGCCAGAATGCCCGTTTGGACCTGTATCTGGGTTGTGTGCCGCACCTTTCTTTCACTTCCCAAGCAGACGCTCGGCCAGCTGCTCTGCCCGTTTGACGCCACTCACCTCGGCGTCGCCCAGCTGGTCACCGCCGAAGTCATCCCGCTGGCCGTGCTGGGCAACATCCCACAGCTGGCCCCGCAGGCGCTCTGTGCCGTCATCCAGCCCCCTGCGGATCAACTTTTTCGGCGCGGACTTGACCCGCTCTTTCAAAGTGTGCTGTACCTGGGGCTTTTCTTTGATCTTATCGATGTATCTCACCTCGATCCAGCAGGGAGGGGCCAAGGCCCCTCCCTGTTTTTGTTACGCGGCCAAGTCAGAGGGCTTGGTGGTCATCCGTTTGTAGAGCTGCGTGTGCTTGGGGAAGGTGTCCATGAATGGAACGATGGCACTGCCACACTTGATAAGTCCCCGGCCAAAGTCCACATTGGTGATGTAGGAGAGCTGGTTGTCCGAGATGTTCAGCAGCCGGGCCAGCTCCAGCCGGTTGGTGCTGGCCTGGTTGAGCATGACCAGGAATTCACTGTTGGCCAGCATGGTCTGGGCCGTGTGGGACTGGAGCAGATCGTCCACATTCTGGGTCAGGCCGGTACAGCAGGCACCGTACTTCCGGACCCGCTTCCAAAGGGTAAACAGGAAGTTGGCGCTGTACTTATCCAAAACCATGGCAGAAAGCTATTACCAAGACCACCAAGGAACCAAGGACAAAGCAAGCAATACCACCAACTGAAACAGCCGCGCAATACAAAGAGAGAAGCCCCCGCTGGCCGTTCGATTTGAACTGCCAGCGGGGGCTTCTCTCGCTGTTTTCTCTTTGCTCAGAGGTTCGAATCACCCCACATCACGAAAATGGCCTTTTGCATCTCCATCTCGTCTGGTGCTCGATTTTGTCCTCTGAAACGACTGAAACCCTTGCCGCAGCAAGGGTTTCAGGGGTTGCATCTTTTTCAGCAACCTTAGTTGGTGGACCTGGAGGGATTCGAACCCTTGACCTCTGCGATGCGAACGCAGCGCTCTCCCAACTGAGCTACAGGCCCATAAATTCCTTTGACAGTTATAGACTATATCACGGAAGGGGCCAAAAGTCAAGCAAATTTTCCTATCTTTTCTCCGCCTCTAAAATCTATGTCTCTAAAAATGCACGGGGTCAACATCCGGTCGGCTCTCTGCCTCGGTCACTTCTCTCACCTCAACTAGTCAGCCGACAAACACCGGCTCCTCCACAAACAAAAAAGCTACAGAACGAATGTTCTGCAGCTTTTGGTGCGGATGAAGGGACTTGAACCCATATGACATTGCTGTCACTAGAACCTGAATCTAGCGCGTCTGCCAATTCCGCCACATCCGCATGAGGCGTGTTGCTCGGCTGTG
>Ga0129314_1001004_pt1 | contig 22773 bp, 17 predicted proteins | sample O1111metagenome_FD_94431 | JGI IMG/M metagenome (GOLD analysis project Ga0129314, IMG submission 94431) | Orangutan individual fecal microbial communities from fecal samples from Wisconsin, USA - O1111 metagenome | ecosystem: Host-associated > Mammals > Digestive system > Large intestine > Fecal... | reverse complement strand
TTAAACTGTTGTGAATATTTAGTACCTTTTGACATATCCATTCTCCTCCTTGTCTTATGACTATCATATAGTATTTATCGAAAATGGTCATGTTTATTTTGTACTATTTATATTCTAGCACCAATATGATCTGCCTCCGTTTCATATATATTATCTTATACAAAAAATAATAACACCGAATCGAAAAGAGGCCAAATCCTTCCGGATCTGACCTCTTTGTCTTTCGATGTTGTCATTCTAGCATCGCCATAAGACATAGGCAATAGATATTTAACCATGTATTTTTGTGCATCTGCACTTATTCGTTTTGTAAAAATGCCTCCAGAAGGCAGGCAATATACAGCTTCGTCCTTCCTTCCCAGGACGAAAGATCAATGTCCATAATGTCCTCTGCCTTCTTCACATAATTATTAACCGTGTTCCGGTGTACAAAGAAAGTATCGCTGACTTTTCCCTGATGTCCGTCACAGGCAATATAGATCTTGATAAAGCGATAGATTTCCGTCGCGTTTTCTTTATCATACTCCAACAGTTTTCCAAGAGTCTCCTGATAATACTCATTGATTGTTTCAGAAGATGAAATATTGACAAACAGCTTATAAAGTCCCATATCCCTGTATTTTAAGATATGTTCCTGCCTTTTTTGTGCAATATCACAGGCACAAAATGCATGCTTGAAGTTTTCACTCTGACATTCCAGTCCTTTTACATTATCACTCAGCCCAATATAAGAAAAAGAAAGCATCTTTCTTTCGGACAGTTTTTTAAACAGTTTGTCCACATAGTCATCAATGGCTTCCTGGGTATAGTCAAACAAAATGACAATACGCCGTTCCTGATACTCAAAAGTGAGATACTGTTTTTTCTGTTCGCAGGCAAGACGCTTTACCATCGCCGCAAGCTTTTCTGCTTCCGTCACAAAAGCATGTGTTCCTTTTTCGATATCTAACTGGATACAGATACATTGAACAACGCAGTTACCAAGATACCCGAAGCGTTCCATCTGGCGGATTCCCTCTTCTTTATTTCCAATCTGAAAAATCAGATTTTTGAATACTGTGATGATGTTGTCTTCCCGGACATCGTCATCAATGATTCTCTGACAATAATCCTTGGTCACATCCACAAGCGGTACGATCCACGGAATGGAAAAAAGCGGAAATTTGTGTTGATTGCAAAAGTCTATCACGGATGCCGGAATCTGATGTACAAACATGCCGGTATTGATCACCAGTGCGCTGGCATTCTTTTCATAAACTGTTTGTACAAACTGAAGAAGTGCCTGCTCATCCTGCTCCAAAATACCGGCAGTCAGTATCAGCTCCTGCCCGTGAAGGAAGTTGGCTCCGTCAACGGTCTCGATCATGTGAACCCAGTCAACGATATTGCCAAACCCCTCTTCTCCGGCAAGATAATTCATCTTATATTTGGTTGATTCTTTGTATAACATTCCCACAGTTACAGCCATAGATCATCCTCATTCTGTTGCTTCACAGATTTCCTCATACAGTGCATCTCTTAAGCGGAACAATGTTGCCTGATCCTTTCCGCCAAACGGTTTGCCATCCAGTTCATCTACATACATGCAGACATTGGACGAAGATGTAACGATCAGCTCATCCGCTTTCCACAGATCGTCCAGGTAATAAGGGGTCTCACTTACCGCGATACCCAGCTTTTTGCACATTTTAACAAGATGTGCTCTTGCAATACCGGGAAGGATCTTATCATCGGTCGGTGCCGTGTATAAGATACCATCTTTTAAGATATGGCAGTTGCAGTGAGCACACTCTGTGATACGTCCGTCATGACGGTATAAAATCGTCTCGTCCACACCGGCATTGTGTGCTTTTTCAGCATATAATACAGAAGGCAGCAGGTTCAGTGTCTTACAGTTGCAGTACAAGAATCTCTTATCTTCCTGTGTAATACACTTGATCGGCTTCTGACAATCATTGAGTTTGTCAGGCTTGATCATGATCCAGAGATTTCCGGGACCTTTTTCATAGACATGATTTCTGATGCCCGTACCTCTTGAACATGCCCAGTATACAAAGTTATCACCGGTATCCATTTTGTTGACCATTTCCTGCAACAGATTCTTCAGTTCTTCCTTTGTTACCGGAATTTCAATATCCATCAGTGCCGCGGAGTTGAAAAATCTTTCAATATGCTCGTCAATGGCAAACAGATGATAATGTCTTGCAGGACCTGCATCATATACACCGTCACCAAAGAAGCATACCCTGTCGTTGAAGGGAATTGTCATCTTGTCCAGTTCATCAAATTTTCCGTTGTAATAACCAAGTGTCTTCATAATAATCTCTCCTCTTCTATCATTTTATTTACAATACATGTGCGGCAGAGCCGTTTCTGTATTTGTAGTTTATTTATGCTGTTTGTTTTTTGTTATTTATTTTTGCTGTTTTATACCTGGGTTTCAGCCATATGCAGAGCTGTGATAATCTCACATTCAACGGTCATGTCTTTTCCATCCACACTGACGATGTTTTCATGGGAAATCCCGTCCACACTTCCTTTTTTGACGGTATAGGCAATGTAATCTTCAATCCATGAAAATTCCGGTAACAGTTTTTTATCGGTAATGCTTCCCAGCGCGGCTACAATTCCGTAGGCTCCCCAGTTGGATACTGATGCAATAACGAGTACATCCGTACTTACCACACAAGGATTTAAAGAAAGCTTTCTGCGGATGGGACCTGCGATCTTTCCCATACCGATCTCATTGCCACCGTCACCGACACCAATGGAAGGAATACGATTTCCATATGATACAAACAATTCATCAATCGGTGCTGTGTGGGGCGATATATCAACACCTCTCATATTGGCATACAGACCTTCGTCATTTTTACCGCAGCGTTCTACGGAGATCATCCCTACCGGCCGGTATTTTGCCACCAGCTCATCGAGTTCATTTTTACCGGCGTCCGGCGAAACATATTCCACGCCCACCGGCTGCTCCTCAAAAAATCCCTCACAATAGGAATCGGTCAGCATAATAGGAGAAAATCCCAGCTTTTTCAATGCCAGTGCAAGTGTCAGCGTACCGACCGGTCCGTCAGTTTCTGCATATCCGGCCACATAAAAACCGGTGGTTAAGAATACATTTCCTCTTTCCCATGACAAAATTTCTTTTGCTGCCTTATGACAGCAGTCGGTTGAAACATAAGGTCTGATATCCTTCATGCCGCGCTCTGAATAGCGCAGGACGATATCTTCAATGGTGTTCAATTCTACCGCCTCCTCTAAATATTCAAAATAATTTACTGTAGCTGTATTGTTTCTATGGTATCCGGTTATTACAACCGGCTCAAAACACGATGTTAAAAATGTACGACTTCAACGCCTTCGGCTTCGAGGTGCTCTCTCAGTTCCTTTGCAAAAAGAACTGCTTTTTTGCCGTCCCCGTGCAGACATACGGAATCGGCACAGACTTCAATTTCTTTTCCGTCGATTGCTACAACGGTCCCTTTCTTTACCATCTGAAGCACACGGCTGATCGCGATATTTTCATCTGTGATCACAGCACCCTCCAGACCTCTTTTTACCAGAGTTCCGTCACTGTTGTAGGCACGGTCTGCAAAGACCTCATTGGCAGCCTTTAAACCGGTTTCTTTGGCTACGCTGATCAAGAAGCTGTTAGCAAGTCCTAACAATGTAAGCTCGGAATCTACTTCATAAATTCCTTCTGCGATAGCATGTGCTAACTTTTCATCCTTGGCTGCCATATTGTACATGGCTCCATGTGGTTTGACATGCTTAAGCTTGCATCCGTTGGCTGTACAGAAGGCCTGCAGTGCACCAACCTGATACTGTATCATGGCTTTGACTTCCTCCGGCTTGACATCCATATTGCGTCGTCCAAAGCCTACCAGATCGGGATAACCCGGATGCGCTCCGATGGATACACCGCTTTTTTTTGCAAGCTTTACAGTTTTTGACATTACCAACGGATCCGATGCGTGGAAGCCGCAGGCTACATTGGCTGATGAGATATAGGGAATGACTTCCTCATCCATGCCGCAGGTATAATTTCCAAAGCTCTCACCAAGATCTGCATTCAAATCAACTTTCATCGTTATTTCCCTCTTTCTTTGCTTTTTTTATACTGATATCTCAAATATATAGATATTAAATTGCCAGGTTATATTTTGTGTTTCTCATAAATTCAGGGTTTTGAATTTATGTAAACTAATATTTTAAATTGACATTTTTAACATCTGTCACAAACATATGCCCCGGCGAATGTGTGATACAAAAATCAGGCTTGGAATCCATGATCACGGACTGTGGCGTCACACCACACGGCCAGAATACCGGCAACTCTCCTTCTTTGATCGTTACCATATCGCCAAAGTCTGGATGGTTGATATCCCGGATGCCGATTGCCTCCGGATTGCCGATGTGCACCGGTGCTCCATGTACCTTGGGCATTGCACCGGTAACCAGCACAGCCTTCGGAACCAGTTCATAAGGAATGGGTCTCATGCTCACTACCATATTTCCATGGAAAACTCCGGCACTCTTGCAGGGAATATTGGTCTTGTACATCGGAACATTGCAGTTTTCTTCAATCTGGCGGACCGGAACATCGGCACTTAAAAGCTCACCTTCAAAAGAAAAGCTGCAGCCGATCAGAAAGCTTACAAGGTCGTCTCTCCAGAAAGACGAAACATCCGTATATTCACCGGTCAAAACACCTTTTTCATAAATCCGGTACTGCGGGATATCCGTTGCTATATCTGCGTGATCTGCAATCTCTGTCAGCAGCCTGTCTCCTGCATTGGTTACCTCCAGTAACGGACAGGACTTTGGATTTTTAAATGCAAACAGTAAAAAATCAAATGCAAGATCCCGGGGAAGCACTACTAAGTTAGCCTGTGCATACCCATCACACATACCACTTGTCTGCCCGGTGATCACACCCGAGCGGATCAGTGCACGTACATCCTTGGGTGCCATATCCTTGTAATCCACTGCCTGTTTTCCATCTTCATATTTATCTGTCATATTGCTCACCTTCCAAGCTTTTATTTTATAGATCAAACTATTTGCGCCTTTCATTCCGGCAGCATATCATTTATGAATGAAACCATGATTTCTTTTTCTGGACAGCTTCAACCGGTACTGCTTCAAACGTAACGTGATCTCCCGGTCTCGCCTGTGCCAGTTTACATAAATCTTCGGTTACCACCGTCGCGATCTTGGCATATCCGCCGGTCGTCTGATGATCGGCCATCAATATGATCGGCAGACCTTCCGATGTGATCTGGATGGATCCGAATGTAATGCCGTCGGAAACAATATCCATGGAGGATACGCCTTCAATGGCTTCTCCCAAAAAGCGAATGCCCATCCGGTCACTCTGCGGTGATACCTGATAAGCGGTATGTAAAAAAGTATCCAGTCCTTTTTTTGTAAAGTAATCATCCTGCGGTCCCAATACAACCCGGATGCTGATCTGTGACGGATAATCCTTAGCCGGTACAGAATGTTTCATGAGCTTTTCCCATGTCTTTTCTCCCTCTTTCGGTTCAGCAACGGAAAGCACGTCAGCGCCTGCTAACTTTCTGCCCTGATATCCGCCGATCCCACATTTCATATTGGTGGAACGGCTGCCCATAACTATGGGAACATCTATTCCTCCGGCAAATGCGATATAGGTACGAACACCCGATTTCGCCATTCCAAAGGCTACCGTCTGTCCATCCTTTACCGGATAGGCTTTTCCTCTTTCCAAAGGCACACCATCAAGCGTTGCCGGCATATCTGCTCCATAAAAGGCGAATAACCCTTCCCCTCCTACCTGAAAGGTCGGTCCCATCAGAGTTGCTTCCAAAACAGCTTCGCCTTCGTGGTTGCCAACCAGCTTATTGACTATGTGGTATGCATCCATATCCATCACTCCGGAAGAAGTAATTCCATATTCCATATATCCAAATCTGCCGGCATCCTGAACACTTGTTAAAGGTCCCGGATTGATTATCTGAATTTTCATAACACTCACTCCTCGCTGTTTTATGCCATTTTCTTTTGATATTCCGGATGGTAGGTCCCGTTTTCCACATCTTTTTTGATCAGCTCATATTCCTTTTGGCCGATCGGAACAAATCTCAATCTTTCGCCCGCCTTACAAAGAATAGGCTCTTTTCTAAGCGGATTGTAAAATTCCAAAGGCGTGCTGCCGATCAATCTCCAGCCTCCCGGAGAAGCAATCGGATAAACACCGGTCTGCGAACCTCCGATACCAACGCTTCCTTTTGGGATTGCGGTCCGTGGGCTGTCAAGCCTCTTCGCATGTATCCTTTCATCCAGCCCTCCCAGATATACAAATCCGGGTAAAAAGCCCAGCATATAAATCTTGTAATCCGGTGTACTGTGCAGACGGATGATCTCATCCTGTGATAATCCAAGCATGTCACTCATATCTGCAAGATCCGGTCCGAATTCATTACCGTAGCAGCACGGCACCAACAGGGTCTCATCCATTTCCGTGCCTGCCATTTTTCCGTCAAGCTTTATATGCTCAATTTTCTTTTTCAGCTTTGCAAAGCTGATCACTCCGGGATCATAGCAGACCATGAGGCTTCGAAAGGTCGGAAGCACTTCCCTGACTCCGTGAATAGACAGGCTCTTCATTGCCCCGGCAAGAAGATGTACCTGTTCATTCAATTCATCACTGATTTCACGTCCAAATTCCACTACCAGTGCCGCATCACCGGCCGGCAATATTTTTTTCTCCATATTCTTTCCTCCCCGCAGCAAGCGTGATAAACAGAAAAGGAGCAGTAACAACTGCTCCTTTGTAGTCATAATTTAATCATCAGCGAAAATATGTATCCGGAACGATATTTATCTGTACCGGAATTGTATGAGATATAAAGTTATAAACAAAAAGAGACAAAGGGTATTGACCTCTTTGTCTCTTGCAATTGTTATATCACACTTGTTAAAATGCAACAAGTATTTTTTCAATATTTATGCAATTGCACAAATATAAATACATTTTTATTTTTCCTGCAGGCTCTTTTCGATCATCATTGCAGTATGTGTGATCGCAAGGCCTCCCTTTGCTGTCTCCTTCAGACAAACCGGCAGATCATTTCCGACCCTGCGCATGGAATCGATGACTTCATCTGCCGGGATCACACTTTTAATTCCTGCTAAGGCAAGCTGGGAAGCGCTGATCGCATTCATGCAGCCGGATACGTTTCTTTTGATACAGGGCACCTCGACAAGTCCGCAGACAGGGTCACAGACAAGGCCGAGCATGCTTTTTAAACAGATAGCAACCGCATCCGCGATCATCTCATTGCTTCCGCTAAGCAAAAAGACCAGCCCGCCGGCAGCCATTGCGGCAGCGGTTCCGATCTCTGCCTGACAGCCTCCCGAAGCTCCGGCAATCGATGCATTTTCCGCTATGACCATACCAATTCCGGCACTGATAAAAAGAGCCTTTATCATCGTTTCCTCATCCGTATCAAAACAAGCCTGATAGGAAATAAATACAGCCGGGATCACGCCACAGGATCCGGCAGTCGGAGCAGCCACAATTCTTTTCATACATGCATTGGATTCTCCCATTTTCAGTGCCTTTTCCATCACAAGTCCCATATACTCGGAACAGATCTTTGTATGTTTCTTATTATACTGATGCATTTTTTCACCGTCACCGCCGACCATGCCGCTGGCCGACCGAAGCTTTGCATCATAGCTTTCATCTGCCTGTTGCATGCTCCGGTACATCTGCCGCATAGCTTCAAAGCTTTCATCCTCTGAAACCTGTCTTTCCTTTGCATCCTCCATGCATATGATCTGCCACATAGGCAAATTCTGTTCTTTACATGCCGTAAGCAGTTCACTCATCAAATGATAGCGCAATCTCTTCACTCTCCTTCATCCAACAGACTCAAATACGTCACCTTTACAATACCTTCTACCCGCAGAAGCCACTGTAGGCCCTCTTTTGGTATTTCCTGATCACACTCAACAACCATGACTGCTTCTCCACCCCGGTTGGCACGGTAAAGATGCATGGCCGCAATATTGACCATTTTATGTGACAGCATGGATGTGACCTCAGCAACATGCCCCGGCTGATCCTGATTGTGTACAACAAGGGTCGGATAGTCTCCGGAAAAATTGGTGCTGATGCCATCAATCTGTGCAATATTGATCCGGGAGCCTCCCAGTGATTCTCCCACAACCTCAAGTTGTCTATTGCTAACTCCTGTCAGAAAAAGCTGGGCGGTATTGGGATGTGCATCCTTTAATTCTGCCTCTCCAAATGTAATCTGCAGCCCCGCTTCTTTTGCAAGCTCTAAACTGTGCGGGATACGGATGTCATCCGGCTGCATACCGAGCAGTCCGGCCACAATCGCCTTTTGTGTACCATGCCCCTTTCCGGTATCCAGAAATGAACCGTAGAGATTGATAACCGCACTCTTTAGTTCCTCTCCAAGCAGTTTTTTAGCGATCAGCCCGATTCGTACCGCCCCTGCCGTATGGGAACTGGACGGACCGACCATTACAGGACCGATAATATCAAAAACATTCATTTTTTTCACTCCTCGTTGATATAGACAGTCAGCCATAACAAAAAGGCGCTCTGTGCTCATCACACAAAACGCCTTTGTTTCTTATGACTGCTATTTTATTTTAGCCTCACGATTCTGTCAACTGTTTTTGAGAATTTCTTTTATTCAACGCCCTTTAATACCTCTACCATATCCAGACGTTTGATCCTCTTTTGGAAGAAAAAGGATACCAGCATGGAAACGACAAGTACAAGCAGGGCTGATTCCAGATAAACCTGAGGGGTGATCCGGATGGTATAGTCAAACTGCTCACCATTGCTGTTCATCATGGCCTCTAATGTCGCTTTTCCGAATGGTGCACCGATGATAAGACCGATGACGGTAAGCCAGATGTTCTGGATCGTCAGGATATTCCTGATTTGGGAGGTCTGAAGCCCCATAACCTTTAATGTGGCAAATTCCTTGATCCGTTCGTTGAAGGAAAGATTACCGCTGTTATACAGGACAAGGACAATCATCAGTGCCGAAAATCCTACCATGAAGTATAAAAGCAGATCAACAACCTCCATACTGGTATCAAAGGCCTGTTTTAATTCTGCCTTAGTCACAACATTGGTGACATATTCCCGGTTTTTATAGGAAGAAGCATCTTGATTGGTTGCCAGGATTCCCGGTGTAAAATCAGCTCCGGTCTTTTCAAAATCTTCTCTCAAAAAGGTAATTCCCTGTGTATCCGGTGAGCGGTTGATCACGCCGACCTTTGCTTTATACCAGGTATTTTCCGTATAAATATGCCAGTAGATCGTATCCCCGATGCCAACAGAAAGATCCTTTGCCACCTTGTGTGATAAGGCAACGGTTCCTTTGGGAATGGTTAAGATATTCTGCTTTTCATCCGTGATGTTGTAATAGCCCTTTCCTTCTACAACAGTCAGGGTCTGCTTGGTCTTTTCCTTGTTTGTGGCATTTTTCTTTTTGGAAATTTCCACCTGACCGACCATGACAAGCTCGCCGTCAACCTCATCCTTCAGCCTGTCAGCCTCATCGATTTTGATATCGCCGGACAATACCAGCTCATTGTCAAATTTCTGTATTTTTTCAAAAGTCCATTCGTACATGGTATCCACCAAAAGCCCACAGGAAAGACCGTATACCATCATGAGCATCCCGACTGCCGTACCTACAATACCCATAAAGGTACGAAGCTTTGCCCTGGAAATATCACGCAGATTGTACTGTGTATAAAATCCCAGCCGGTTCCAGAAAGGAAGCTTTTCAAAAATACATTTTTTACCACTCCTTGGCGGTGCCGGTCTCAAAGCCTCTGCCGGCTTGATATGAATGATCTTTCTGCAGGTCAGGAAAGAAGACAGAACGCAGCATCCGACTACCAATATGGCAACGATCACACTCTTTTCATTGAAGCCTTCGATCCATCCCGGTACAATGTACCACTTACTGAACATGGATACCATCATATAGCCAAGCCCCCTTAATCCGACCCAGATTCCGCAAAGGGCGCCGAGCAGGGACAAAATAAAGCTGTAGCTGATATAATGGAATATGATCTTGCCGGTTGACATGCCGAGTGCGTTTAAGGTTCCGATCTGGGTACGCTGTTTATCAACCATACGTCCCATGGTTGTACTGATGATCAAAATCGCAATGATGACAAACACACCTGCAAAAACGCGGGCAAAGGAATCATGCTGCTTTAATTCCGCATCCAGTCTGCTCAGTCCCGGGATGCTCGCTTCATCAACCATGACCGCATAATTGTCTTCAAGCGCATCGGCAATTTTATCTTCATAGGAAAGTGCATCCTGATTGTCCACACAGACAAGCATTTCTGTATAAGGCATCAGCTTTAAAAGCTTTTCATCACTCATGGAATCCACCTTGTCAAGCAGCATGTCCGTGGTAATATCATCTACCGTCATGCCAATGGATTCCAGTTTATCCATAACATCCTTTAATGCATCCGTTTTTTCAACAACCTGTTTTACCGTGATTTTCCCTGTTTTGATCAGATGCTCCACATACTCCCGTACCGGAAAGCCTTTATACGGCATATAAGCAAAGGTGATGTTTTCCAAAAATATATCCGGGTCCTTATCTGCCTGACGGAATTCATACTCCGGTGTTTCGCCAAGCCCGCGGATCGTCTTCGTAAAGGTGACACCGTTATAGGTAACCTGAAAGGAATCGCCCACCTTTAGATCTCTACAGTCTGCAAAAGTCCTGGATATCCAGATCCCCTCCGTATCATCCGGGTCAAAAGCTTCTCCATCCAGAATCTCTATCTTATTGATGCGGCTTTCGTCCATCAGATACAGATCCACCTGTGCATCATCACAATCCGGTGCAGATGCGGTAACACCCATACGAAGCTGTGCATCTTTTACAAAGGAAAGCTTGCGGACATCCTCTAAATTGTCACTCGTAAAGCCTTCTCCATAGATCCAGCCGTCTGCCACATTGGTTTCTTTGTGAAAAACCTTCATGGCATCCCGCGCACCGATGACATTGGCCTCAAAGCCGACATAGCACATCAGTGCGATCAAAGACAGCAGAAAAATAGAAAAGAACTGTCCAAAATTTGATTTTATCTCTCGAAGCATTTTTCGTGTAAGCATACTACCATTCCACCTCTCTGACAGAAAGCGGATTTTCATTGAGCTTTACTTCACGGATCTTTCCGTTTTTCATACGGATAACTTTATCCGCGCACTGTGCAATTTCCGCGTTGTGTGTAACCAGGATAACGGTACAGCCCTTTTGTCTGCACATCTTTTGCAACAACTCCAGTACAATGACACCGGTTTCCGAATCCAAAGCTCCTGTCGGCTCATCGCCCAAAATGATCTTGGGATTTTTGGCAAGTGCTCTTGCGATCGCAACTCTCTGCTGTTCGCCACCGGACATCTGGGACGGAAATTTATCCTTACAGTGTGTCAATCCGACCATATCTAAAAGTGTTGCCGGGTCTGCCGCATCCTTCACAATATTTTTAGTCAGCGCAATATTTTCATAAGCGGTAAGACTGGGGATGAGATTATAAAACTGGAATACAAAGCCGATCGTATTAGCCCGGTATTTTCCAAGCTGCTTGTCATTCATTCCGGTGATCTCTTTATCATCGACAATGACCTTCCCTTCCGTCGGCTGATCCATACCGCCTAAAATATTAAGCACGGTCGATTTACCGGCACCGGATTGTCCCAATATAACCACAAATTCACCCTCATCGATCGTAAAATCAATGTGATTGACTGCATACTGAAGGGCCTCACCACTTCCGTATGTCTTGACAACATCTTTAAACTCAACAATTGTTTTTCCCATAATTTCTCCTTCTGATCTTATGCGTTCATTTCATAAATGACGGAACACATGTCACATATAACGCCTTCTTAATCATAATGATGGTGTCAGGGTCAAAAGGTATTTTGCCCCTAACCTGATATCCACGACTGGATTTTATCATTGCGCATTGTTAGTGTCAACTAACGCAAATTAGTTATCGCAATTATTGAGAATTTTTATGCAATAAAGAATTGTGATCTGACCCTGGATACTCTTTGATACTGATATTACAAAAATACAATATTGACATGCTCTTCCATATATCCTACATTTTAGGTAGGATATTGATATCAGAATCCCAAATTTAAAAATCATATCGTGCAAGTACGAACGACTTTTTGATCTTTTGATCCTGGTATCATAAATATAAAGCAGGAACGGAGCATCACCATGCAGGATAAAATGACAGTATATAAACGTTTAGAAGAAAGCCTTACAGATATGGTAACAGAGGAACAGGCCAAGCTCGGCTACCGCAAAGAAACGATCCGCCTGTATTACCCATTGGAATCACTCAATCATCTCTTTGCATGTGAAGCCCCGGTTGAGGATATGCAAAAAATGCTTGCGGATTTTCCGAATTGTACGACGCACGGCTTTGAGATTGCGGAAATATCTCATAAAGGAGACCGCTTCTGCTTTCAGTTAGCACCCGCTGCCTCTGAATATGTCTATCGGAATCGTGAAAAAAATATATTCATTTATGATCTGGTAAAGCTTTTACAGCAGAATGGGACAACATTACAAAATATGATTGATTTTTTCAGAAAATGGGATGAGACATGTATTGTTGAAGAAATCAAAAATGAGGACTTTGATGTCCTCATTCGATTCGTGGAGCGTAAAGATCCTTATTATTACTGTTTTAAAGATGAAGGCTGCCACATCATCTATCACCGTTTTATGCCGGAGGATTATATGGCTCTGTTTTCATAACGACACAAGTATCCAATGAATCCCCGCCGCAATCCGGTTTTCTACGTGGTCAAAATGACCACCCTCCTGCCATTCAAATACAATTTCACCGGCACGGGGATCTTTCATCAGATGTTCATATTGCAACGCCATCATTTCTCCGCTTTTTTTCATGAGCGGATGCTTGGTGTGCGGCTCTTTCTTTCCGAGGCTCAGATACACATCCGACTTTTTTTGTAAAAATGTCTGCTCTATATATTGGCTCCATCCCGGATACCATAAAGAACCGGAACAGCAGACGGCTCCATCAAACCAGTCGCACTCATACAGAGTCCACAAGGAAAAAAGACCGGCAAGCGAGTATCCGGCAATGTAAATTTCCCGATGATCGGGAAGTTTTTCATCAATGAGTGGGATCACATTTTTTCCAACCATTTCAAGAAGCTGCTTTCCGCCTCCTGTAAAGCTCCTGCCCTTCATTTGTACATCTGCCGCCCATGGTGTCAGGCAGTTATCCCAGTTAGCAACAGGTAACTCGCAGAAGTCAAACGGAATGCCGGTCATCTGTTTTACTTTTTCATAAACAGCGTCACCCTGAAATTCAAAATTTTCATTGGTAATGTATAAAACAACCGGCGCATGATCTTCCTTTGTCAAAAAATGTAATTCATCGGTCATAATCTCTTCCGCTCTTTTCTCCCGCATCCTGTTTTAATATTGTACCATTAAGAACAGACAATGCATCGTCTGTTGGATTTATCGGACATCGGAAAACTATTTGGACATGAATTTCTTTAGTATAACAATCAGTCCTCCCACCGAAACGGCAAACAACAGCAACCACAAAAATACCGGCGCATCATCTCCCGTAGCAGGCAAAGCTCCGGTACCGGAAGATGCTGTTTTTTCTGCTACATTCACGGTTTGTGTATCTTTGATCTGCGACTCTGCCTTTGTTTCAGCGTTCTTTATTTCATCGTTTTTTATTTCAATGTTCTTTGTTTCATCGTTCTTTTGCACATCACCTGCTTTCGTGATCAGAAGCTCTGCCTCCACATCACCGGAATCATAGGTCATAACCACTGTATGCTTTCCGGCTGACAACGTATTGAGATAATCCGCAGCAAACGTAATGATCGTGGAACCGGAGACTGCTGTATATTCCTGCCCCTGTGTCAAAGCTTTTCCGTCTACCGAAAGCCCATGGAATGCACTTAATACACCGGTGCATCGGATCGTGACTGTGTCGTTCGAGCCAAGCTGATAGCTTCCGTTTGTCACGGAACAGGATACTCTGATCTGAATCGTATTTGTAATGGTAAGATCCTCTGTTACCTTATAAGCAGCGATTGCTGTAACAACGGTTCCCGGATGTAATTTTTCCTGTGTCTTCCAGGTCCAGCCGGAAACGGACATATCTACATCGGCCAGCTGTTCCAGAGTGTCCGGAACAATGATCGTAGTGGCCGGGATCTCAACAGATATGGTTTCATCACATACCTGACATTGATAGGTAACGGAGCCATTCTTTTGGGCATCCGGCTGTACACAGGCAACCGGTTCCTTATAAAAAGTATGACCGGTAGCGGGAAGGATCCAACTGCCAGTTGGAATCTCTGTCGTTCCGTTTTCATCTGAAAAATATCTGTCACACAATACGCACTTCCAGTATGCGGTATTTCCATTTTCCGTACAGCCCGCATCTTTTTGGGGTATTGCTACCAGGGTATGTGCAGGCCTTGTAATGCTGACCTGTACAGTCTCATTTTTATAATTTCCCGTATTATACATATGATAGTCAGCGGTCGCCGTCACGGTTTCTCCGACATTCAGAGTTTTTTCGGCATCCTCGCTTCTCCAGAACCAGCCCTTCGGCAGCGGAATCTCTCTTACGGTTGTTGCATTATGATCGGCTGTCATACTATTTTCCGGCATGTAAGGTGCGTTCTCGGCCTGATTTATTTTTATCTTGGTCTTACAGGCAGCATTTTCATAATTTACCGAATCATCAGGATTAAAGATAATGGTAAATTCTGCGCTTTCGCTATCATGTAAATGCGTCGGCGTTCCAAAATATTCATCCCATTGAAATGTTCCTTCTACATCAGTTCCTGCTACTTGAGCCCTTCCACCGGATAATTTACTTTCGCGAACCAGCTGTCCATAGGTAATCTCCGAAGCTTTCGGGACTTCAGTAATGACCGGAACAGCCTTTGTAATGGTCACAGAAACGGTTGCTGTCACGCTATTAAAGTTTGCACTGTCTGCCGGGGTAAATACTGCCGTATAGCCATCATTTCGTACTGTCGGAGTAAAATTACCATCCTGCCAGCTCCAGGTTCCGTTCACTGTTGTTTCCACACCATCTACAGTTGCTTTCACACTTCCTCCCATCAGGGTAAAGTGATCATTCAATGATGCTGACGGACTGTATGTGGCAGATGTGGTTGCCGGAACAGCAGAAACCGTCAGATCTGCTTTTTTTACGGTCAGTGTAATGACACTCGTCTGCGGTGCATCACCTGCGCTGGTACCGTTTTTATAAATCTCTCCAAGCGGATTGTAAGAGACGGTCATTGTATAGGTTCCTGCCGCAAGCGTATTCAGATAGCCAGCCTGAAATATCAGTCTGTCATCCGCTACGGCGTAACTGCCTGCTGCGAGATCGGCTCCATTCATTATGATATTGGCTACTGTATTGCCATTCAGGGTAAAACCTGCATCCAGATCTTTTGCAGAGGTTTTGGTAAAGCTGATGTCTGAAGTTGCCGCTACATCTTTATAAACCACAACGCCCTCGGAATTGATGATCGTCTGATTGCCTGCTTTGTCTGTAATCCGGGCATAAACAATAAATTTTTCACTTGGTTCTACAGTAAAGCTGCTGCCCTTGATCCAGGTTCCATTTACATCATAGCTATCTGTTCCTGCTGCCTTTTGATATTCAATGGTTTTTACACCACTACCCGCGTCTGCTCCCGTGATGCTCACACTGACTGTTTCCTTGAAGAAATACCCAAAGGTGATGGTATTTAATAAGCTTGTAAAGCTGTTATCTTTTATCTTGATCTCTCCGGTCGGATGAACGGAATCAATCCTTATTTCCACCATCTTTGAATCCGTAATGCCGCCATTTCCATCTTTCAGGTAATATCTGACTTGTTTTGTTCCCTCCACATTTATCGTATAGGTATCCTGCCAGGTCTTTTCATCATTTGAAATGGTATAACCGACCGGCGGTGTCAGGGTAACGGCTCCCTTATACCAGCCATCGTCTCCCTTTGTTCCGGAAAGTGTGGCATCGTCTGCTGTCGCATAGCTGATAGACCATTCCTTCGAAATGTCGGTTGTGCCATCAAGCGTATAGTTGTCATTGTCGAGTGAAATGACCCTTGCCGTGTAATTGCCGGCTTCTGTTGCCGTATTTGTGATTGTGTCCTTATTTTCATAAGAAAGTGCAAAGCTGTCGCTTCCAACTGCATTGCTTACCGTTGCGGTCACACTCTGCTTGCTGCCATTATAAGTAAAGGCAGTATTTTCACTCCATTCCAATGTGACAGTTTTTGGCTTGATCGTAGCATTGGTGGTAGTCTGCTTCCCACTGTCCTCCAGCATATAATTTTCCATATCTTTACCACCAAGGGTCAGATCTGTGATTGCAACCGTCTTATTCTTTCCTGCTTTTGCATCGGAAAATGTACCTGTGGCGCTCACAGTCAGGTCATCACCTTTTAACACACCATCAAGCTTCACCTGGGCAAAATTCAGTTCGGCCTTGGCCGTGCCATCGTAGGTTTTCTCCTGTGCTGTGATCCCGGAAACGGTCACACTCCTCTTTGTAATATTAAAATTTTTGGAAACGGAACCCTCATATTTGCCGTTTCCTATAATATTCACGGTCGCAGTACCGATATTTTTGTTATTGATATAGGTAACCTTATAATCGGTATTTTCTGTTAATGCTTTTCCATCTATCTCTACTGTGACTGTCGGGGTCTGTTCCTTTCCATTATAAGGAAGGTTCTCCTCAGAAAGTGTAACCTTAGCCCCACCGATAGACAGTCCGGGAACCGTTATCTCATTGGATGTTACGTTTCCAACACATTTTTCCGTCGTAACGACGCAGTAAATCTGACTGTGAATATCATCTTCCGTAAGCGTATAGGTATCGGTTGTATCAGTGGCAGCAGTTTTTGTCTGAAGGACAGTATCCGCGCTCTCGCCTACACGATACCATGTATAGGTATAATTTCCGATTGCACTGTCGTTTACCCATTTATCCGTATCCGCTGCAAATGTGGCAGTCAATGTGTCTCCGGCAGAAACTTTATCCGCTGTGACGATCAGGCTTCCCTGCAAGTTTGCCGGTACAATCTCAACATCATCTGCATTACCTATATCTCCGGTTGTCAGCTTTCCGGCGTTGTCACCGGACATATATTGATAAGCATAACCGGGAGCCAATAGCTGGCTTGTGGTTGCATAGTCAGCTTTGTTCCGTTGTGATATACCGTTACAAAAGCGTCCTCCGGACAGTCCAATCTTGCTGTTACTTAACGCATCCTTAGTCAGCCCCCATATTTCCATGGAATACCTGGCGCTTTTAAATACTCCTCCCTGCACAGATAAATCAGCCTTATCGACCCAGCACAGCGTGCCCGCTGATGAAGTAGTAGCAGTACATTCATAAATTCCACTAAGGATTGTAAGGCTTGCATCTTCTTGGCTACGTATCAGACCACCAAACGTATTACCTGTAATTTTACCTCCGCCGACACTATCCTGAATCGTTATTTTTCCTTTTATCAAAAGGGTATAACTATTCCTGGATGCTGTTGCTTTAAGGGTCTTCCCGTTTAAATCAAGTGTAAACTCTCCGTTTAAAGATACGTTTCCTAATGTTTTTGCATCCTTTATCAGTTTTAGAGTACAGTCTGTCTCCTTTGCAGCTGCCTCGGCTGCAGCATCAAAGGTGGCATATTGTGTACTTGTTCCATCAGCCTTTATCACTTCTGCCTCTGCTGACGTTGTAAGAGTCAGGTGGACGATGTTGGATAGCGTATGACTACTCAGGCCAGCATTGCCTACTATAAAATAATACTCGTAGCTTTTGTTTTTCTCTAAATTGTCAATCGTGATATCCACCGAACCATTGTTGATATCTTTTATTTCTTTAGCGGAAGCATTTTTAAATCCGTCTACGGAAGTAATCGGCGTGTCACTAGGTGCATAATGACAACAAAGACGATCCCCCTTCTTATTTGTCTCCGCGTGAATAATCGCAGAATCACCATACACCTCTGCCGTAACCGCGAGCAGAGTATCCTCTGTTGTAAGCATGGTAATGACATTATCACCGTCTGTAGAAACCGTCTGTTCGGACATAGTCATAGCATTCCCATCATTTAAGTCGGCCGATGTCACGGAAATCTCAGTATTGCCACTGTTTTGGGGAAGATAACAGAGCATCGTACCATAGCCATACCGGTTATAACTGATAGCCGAAGGAGCATAAAATTCCCCCTTATCCGCTGAAAGATCTTTATCGCCCTGCTTTACGGTTATGGAAGAAATGGCCAGATCCTTGCTGATTGCTACACCATAAAACTCCAACGTCACCGGGTAAAGCGGTGTCCCGACCTCAATATTGATCTTTGATGAGCTGTTATTGACTGCTACAGTCTTTTGATATTTTTTACCATCTATCGTAAAAACGAAGGTCTGATCACCTGTAAAGCTGCCCCTGGTAATAAAGCTGACACTTCCTTCTGCTTTTCCGTAATGTGAAATAGAAACCTTCGTACTTTCCGTTATCACTTTGTTATCACCATATGTGATTTTTGCCGTTGTGTCCTTTGTTAAGCCGCCATCATAGATTGTAAAATTAAGCGTATATTTCCCGGAACTGGTGGTATCATCGCTTCCTAATGTAATCTCGCCATTCAGGTTAAGAGCGACATTTTCAGAAATCTCAATCGTACCCGGCTCGGCAGGAACAGCTAAATAAACATTTCCATAACCGATATTGCCGTTGGCAGTTACATCTCCACCGGTTATACGGATAGTATTATAAGGAAGTACCGCATACTGATGAATTGACTGATCTCGGCCTACACCGATTGCCGCAGCCTTTTCCCCAGCATTCGCTGTGACCGTACCACCACTTATAGTAATGGAGGCTACATTACCATTGAATCCTCCACCGATACCGGCTCCATATGAACCACCTGTGGCATTGACTGTACCTCCTGTGATCGTGATATTGGCACCACTTTCTCCAATCGTGCCTCCAATACCGGCTGCCTGATAGCCGCCGACAGCATTGATCGTACCTCCATCAATAAAGATATCGCCGACGTATATCTCTCTAATATCACTGGTAATCCTTGCCATTCCACCGATTCCGGCACCACCATAACTGCCAAACTGTTTGCTGCCATAGCCGCCAACAGCGTTAAGTGTACCTGTACTGGCTGAAGTAATCCGCAAAGTCGCTTTATTCTGTCCCATGACCTCGATACCTGCTCCGCCCCAGCCGGTTGCTTTCAGCGTATTATCCCCTATAACAGTGAGATTCAGCGTAGCATTATAGCCAACACTGATACAGGAGCTGATGTTCTCAGACTTCGTGATATTTAAGTTCTCTATCGTCAGATCAACCGTCACACCATTTCTGATATAAATACCGTTTGTGGTAGTTCCTGTCAGAGTTTTCCCATTAAAGTCATCAACATTATTCTCATCAATGACGATATAATCAGAATAACCGGCGCCAAAGGTAATACTTTTAGCTTCCAGCGTGGAAACATCCAGTACATCTTCGTTGGACAGAGTCATGATCTCAGCATTGCTATCACCTACCAGCACTTCTATTTCAGGCAGCGCAATTCCATCTGCCAGTGTATAGGTATTGCCGGCTTTATCCTTTTGGGGGATAACAGCTGTATAGACATAGTACGCACCACCGCAATCCTCCAGCTCTTCTTCACTGCCGGTAAAGACATCAAAATCACTCTGATCCTTATCCAGCTTCCACGTGATATCCTCTATGGTAATGTTCTCTGTTTTTGATTTTGTTTTGATTCCGGAATTGTTATCGGATACGGTATTTTCAGATATCTGCTCATAAACAGTATACTCTGCCGCTACCTCCAGACTGTCGGGAAATACGATATCGCTTTCCTCCGTCCCATAAGGCAGTACCTGACATTTCACATCTTCGTCCAACTCCTCAATAGACGTAATTGTATAATTATGCAGATCTTCCGCTGCATTTGCCAATACAGCTCCCGGATAATCTATAACGGAATTTACCATCAGAAATGACAGCGCTATTGCAAAAATCCGCCTTCCCTTCTGCTTAAGAGACATCTTTTTCTTTGCCGCATTCCCCTTATGGCAAATACCTGTTTCTTTTAATTTTTTCATAACAGCATTCTCTCCTTCTGACATCCTTTTGTCCCTCTCAATAACCGGCTGCTGACAGCCCGATCATATCGATAGCATGCACGTTTCTGTCACTACACAAACTAATCCACGTATATTTTACCTAAGTATCAGCTTTTGTTCAAGCAAACTAATTCGCATAAAAAACCAAACTTTTAACCAAACCTTTGTCTATTTCCCGATAGAATGCTACAATAGTTTTCAGGGACGTTATGGCATTCCGACGAAGTCTTTTCGGAAGAGAATGTTCCGGAGGAGGGCGATAGGATTCCGATTTTCTACAACAACAGCGATCCGGGGGATTATTATGCGTAATTTTCAGATGTTTTTCCTGATTATCTTTGGGATCCTCGGTGCCATTATTCTGTTCCGCTACATCTTTATTCCAAAGGAAAAACGCCAAAAAGCCGATGCTGTATCAGCATCCCTGCGGCTTTTCAAGGTTGTCGATACTTATATGGATCCTCAAACCGGTGTAAAAACCGTTGTATTTTCTATGCCGGAAAACAACGGTTCAACCAACGCACTATTTTCCCTTGATGATATTTATAATCAGTATCACTATGGAGATATGTACCAGATTGACAAAACAGTTCTCTCAGACTTTTATCAGGAACGCCAGATCAACGGCTCTTATACCATTAATATCAATGGTCTGGATCCTTCCCATATACAGCCTTTGAATCCTATACTTAAGAGACTGTTTTCACAGGTTTAAAGGGACAATGATATTCATGCGGAAAACCCAATCGATATTATAAACAAAAATAACTATATCCGTTTATCCGGAGCTAATAACAGCCCATCTATTACCGGATGAATCATACTTGTTTCTAGTATTATATTTATACTTTTGCAGTAACAAGCCGCATCTCTGACTGTGTAACAAACTGTTGATTTTGTTTTATATAATGACGCATCTCACGAAAGGCACGCATAATAAAAATACTTTGTTGTTCCGCAAGTTTTCCTCTTAGAACGGTAGCAAGCATATAGATTCCTTGCTCCGTGAATGCATATGGCATTTTCTTTATATTAGTGCCCCTTTTATTTCCCTTTTCATTCAAAGTCACAAATTGTGACTTTGAAAACTCCTTTGGCACTTCTTCTTGTTTTAGTTGAAACATAAAATCTTCTGGAAATCTATCAATATTTCTTTTTACCTGCTGATTTAGTGCCTTCACTTCATAGCCATAGAGGCTAGCCAAATCATAATCCAGCATCACCTGCCGGCCTCTTATGACATAAACTCGATTACTAATATTATCTATCGTCATTAATTCTGTACTTTCTGCCATAGCATTCCTCCTACAAATTGCGCAATAACATGTAACATCCAGTTTTCTTTTCCAATACTTTCACTCTCTTCTATTGTGGTAAAATCAAGGTTGGATTTTTCAACAATGTGGCAATAACCGGGGCATATTTAGATATTCCATAATCTTCAACAATACTGGTTATTCTAGCACCTGCATCCTTGGATGAAGCACCACATAAGAAAACTCTTTCATCAGTAGTTCCATAATCCAATACTATAAATCGATCATGAAATATGCCGCCTGTCTTTTTCATTGACAAATTTACTGTTGGGTACTCCTTGCAAAAATCCGTAAATTCTATATTGTGAAGTTTATTATTTCCAACATTATCGCTGAATAAAATAATATCTACTCCGGTTGGAGAATTCTTAAGGTGTACCAGCGTTCTTAATCCAATATAATTATCAACGACATATATTGACGATTTTGCCTGCTTATAAATGGACGCATATACCTCATCTGCACTACTAAATTTTGCATTAAACATGAGCCACTTTTCATCATCATCTGAAACAAAACTGTTCATCATATCAGCCAACTCAGATTTTGTCACAACATCCTTCAAGCCTTCTGCAACATCTGAAATCTGCTTTTCAAGAGATATCATATCTGAGTTGATTTTGTTAATTTCTATTCTATTGTTAGCAGTCTCCATGCTTAACTGAAGTACTTCCCGCTGACCTATAAGATCTCGATTTTCCAAAATGTAATCTTTCATTCTCTTGAAAGTTCTCACCAATGCAATGCTTTGTTTTACCGCAAGTTCTCCTTTTAGTACAGTCATTAACATGTATACACCTTGTTCTGTAAAAACGTAAGGATTGCTGCGAGATTTGCTGCTTATATTTGCGGTCACAAATTGTGACCGCAAATATTCAACTTCATTATCAGATAATTGAAACATCATATCATTCTGAAATCTTTCTATATTTCTTTTTACCTGCTGATTAAAAGCCTTAAGTTCATATCCATATACTTTAGCCAGATCTGCATCTAATAACACTTTACATCCCCGAAATTCATATAATTTTTGTTTCATAAATTCTCTCTATACTTTCTTATTTATTTTGCACAAAAAAGCCTTTATTTGAGCCATTTGTGCAATGATTTTCAAAGTTACAAACAATGATAAGCATTCAATAATGGGCGAAAACTGTGTCATTTCA
>Ga0129314_1001003_pt1 | contig 22867 bp, 22 predicted proteins | sample O1111metagenome_FD_94431 | JGI IMG/M metagenome (GOLD analysis project Ga0129314, IMG submission 94431) | Orangutan individual fecal microbial communities from fecal samples from Wisconsin, USA - O1111 metagenome | ecosystem: Host-associated > Mammals > Digestive system > Large intestine > Fecal... | reverse complement strand
TCTACGAGAGTGTACTTGTTGCCGCCGATTATTACGCTGTTCTTTTCAATCTTTACGCTGTCGAAGTCTTCTTTTCTTGTTTCGTCAACCGCGGAAAGAATTTCGTATTTATTGCCGACTGTCTTGTAGATAACCTTGAAGCTCATGCCGAGAATGTCGTTTGCGTCTCCGTCAAGGTTCATTTCGTCAAACGGAACTGTCATGCGGAAGCTCTTACCGCCGTTGTCGCAGAGAAGAGTTACGTAGCCGTTCTTAACCACTGTTTCTCCGTCGATAGCGTAGTCGTTTGTCGCAACAACTGTAGCCTCGGTCATGCTGTAATCGAATACTTCCTCGATGATTGAGGTGGATTCAAAGTAGACGTTGCCGTTCACGGTGGTTCTCGCTACAAGGTATTCGGAGGTCAGCGCGTTGTAAATCATCTGTGCTGTTTCCGCTCTTGTAAGAACGTCCTCGTATCCTACGTCTTCGAGCTTCTTGTCAAGTCCGAGCTTTATTCCTGCGTTGATGTAAGACCAGGGGTAGCCGGAGTTCATCTTCTCGTTTTCCTGACCGAGAGCACGAACGAGCATTGCCATAGCGTCCTGCTTCTTGATGCCGCCTGTCGGATTAAATGTAGTGTCGCTTGTGCCGATTATGTATCCGGCAGAGTTTGCCCATGAAATCGCTCCGTTATAGTAAGGCTCATAAAGGTCTGTAAATTTTGTTGTGTTCACACGTCCGGCGTCGTCTCTGCCAAGCATAAGTCTGAAGAGAAGCGTTGCCATCTGCTCTCTTGTCACCTTATCATTGGGAGAGAATTCTTTGTCGGATGTTCCCCTGATAACTCCGATATCCGAAAGAATTGATATCTCTGTTCTCGCGGGATGCTCCGCTTTGACGTCATCATAGTTTTTTGCAAATACCATTGTCGATGTGCTTGCGAGAATAAGTGCCGCAAGAATCGGCGCGAGTATTTTCTTGAATTTGTTCATTCGTTATCCTCCTGTGTTTTACCGGATTCTGTTCCGGCCGGCTTTCTTTCGCCGCGACAACATGATATCACAGGAGATTTTTTAAGTCAACTGTTTTTGTACATATGTAATATAACTGCAATCTGTGTTAACGCTGTTTTCATCATATTGTATATGTTTCCCTGCTGATGAAATATTTTCTTTTACATCGGAAGAATATCATGGCTCCCATTCCTGCATTTGAAAAAGAAGCCGCGAACGTTTGCTCAGCCGACAATACATCATTTGCCGAGCAGTTTGCGGCGCAGCTTCAAAATAACTTCATCGCACAATCCGATTTTATTAAAATATGCTTCCGTATTTCCGTATTTGTCTCTGAATAACCTCAAAAATTCTTCCATATACATTTCGCACGGAGTCACAATTCGCATATCAATCTCGGGAAAGTTCTTATGTATCAGTTCCAGACGTTCTTTTCCGTATTCTTTTGTTAAAATATAATTCTCTGTTATATCTCTGTCAGATACCCCTGCATGGAGCAAAAGAATCGCAGATACCACGCCGGTTCTGTCTTTTCCCGCGGTACAGTTTATCATAACTCCGCTATCAGCATTTGCTATGTATACAAATACATCAGATACGGATTTTGCCGATGCGATTCTCATATAGCTTTTTGGAACTTCATCTACAGACGCAGGTATGCCGCTTCCTTCGTCTATCGGAAAGTTATAGTATGTGAAGCCTTCTCTGCCGCAAAAACCGCTCGGCTTTTTCAGAACATCCTTTGCGCCTCTCATATCAATAATTGTGGTAATTCCGTTTGATTTCAGAAATAAGCAGTCTTCTTCATCGGGGCAGCACTGTACATCACTGCGGATTACCGTCATTTCGCGTGTAGGCACTCCGTAGACTGTTTGATATCCGCCCAGTTCCCTTGTGTTCTGAGTAGTATTCAGCATACTGACATATTTTCTCATTAATGTGTTCCTTTCGCGATTTATTCAACCGACGGATATTTTTCCGCGTGTATCTGCTTGACAAGCTCGGTCACGTCTCCGATAAAGTCGGTCGGTTCTTTTCCGCCGTCCTCATAGTCCGTCATTATCACAATGATATATGGGTGCTCGTCGAGGATTAGCGCCATATCGTGGAACGCGCCTATGTCCCATCCGTATTTATGCGCAGCTTCGCCCTCGTCATAATGAGCGCATATCATTTCAAGGTGCTTTGATCTTGTCATGCAATCCTTCATGTGCTCGGCGTATTCGCTTCCCGATTCAAAATACTCATTGAGCGTTATGAGAAACTTTACGCAGTCATCCGCGGAGAGAGACATAAAATCACGATTTACTCCCGTTACGCCAATCTCCGCCATTTTCTCATAGAAATACTTATATCCGAACCTCTGTCTCAGCTGCGCGAACGCTATATTGTCGCTGTAGAGAAGCGCGTAGTCTATAAGCTCCTTCCATGTCAGCTCAAATCCGTCCTCTTTTTCCATTATCTCGCCGGAGCCTTCTTCAAGCATTGCAGCAGAATCGTAAACCCACTTTTCGCTCAGGTCGTACTTCTCTTCCCCTTCATGATAGATAATGTTTCCGTCCTCGTCACGCTCCTTCTTGTTTTTCTCGAACTCTTCTATCTCGCATAGCACTGAGTATATGTACGGCGCTTTTATCAGGCTTGCTGAATAGCGTATTTCGTCTGAATTGTACTTGATTTCCTCTCCCGAATCTATGTCGTAGTATGCGAATGACAGCTCCGGATACACCTTTACGAATTCGTCAGATTCTTCGGCAGCTCTCGCCCATCTCAGCGGTGCGCCGGTTTCAAAAAGGGACATGAGCTTTTCCGTCGGAGTTTTGTTCTCGTCTGTCTCAGGTGTAGTTTCATCTGCTTCTGCCGTGTCTTCGGTTTCAGCTTTGGTCTCGGGTTCAGCTTCTGTTTCAGTCTCATCGGCTGCGGCTTCAAGTTCTGTTTCAGCTTCCGAGGTTTCTTTCGTTTCAGTTTCAGGCTCAGTCTCGGCGGCAATGGTTTCGGGTTCATAGCTTTCCATGACTGCCGCGTATTCCGTCTCGTTCTCCTGTGCCTGCGAGTTATTGTACGCGTTTCCGAGAACAACAGCCGACGCGAGAACTCCCACCGCCAATGCTCCGAGAAGCGATATTATTGTAATCTGTTTTTTGTCTTTCATTTTTTCACAAAAAATATCCTGCAATATTTCATGCAGGAAAATGTCGTATTGTCATCCTAAGGTTAATCAGTCTCCGCTTCCGCTGTAGTAAATTATCTCCTGCGGATATCTCAGTCCGAGCTTGTTGTGGGCTATCTCCGCTACATACTCGTCGTCAAACGGTCTGTCGAGGTCCGCCTGAAGCTCCGAGATATATTCGTCCATGTCGTCTATCTTTGCGCGAAGGTTTTCCGCTTTTGTTTCAAGGTCGTTGCTGCGCAGTCGAAGGCTTACAAATGTCACTATAAAAAATGTCAGTAATACGAGCAGGGACATTCTTACGACAGTATTTTTAAACAGTGCTTTCATTATTTCTCCAACCACTTTTCCATTGTTATGTCGTGTTTCAGCTCCGCCAGCATCTTTCTCGTCTTCCGCTCGGCTTTAAGCTTCTTTATACCGCAAATGACGCGCTCCCCCGTCCTGCTCCAGATGAACGCCGCCGCTTTTTTTATGATTCCGAAAAGCCACATACACGGTTTTACTATAACAAGACATATGAGCTTTTTTATGAGGCGCGCTATTTCTTCGGAGACAAACATGACGGCTCTTCCGACGGTTTTACGGTACAGGACAAAGCCAAGGATTACCGAGACGAGGATATACGCTCTGAATCTTTCGTTTTCAGTCCAATAATCGAAAACTGAATACACCGCGGTAAACACCGTAAACACGGAGAGGTCGAACAGAGCGAAGATAACAAACGGAACTGCCCCCCGCTTCATGCTGACTCTGCCGCCACGATACGACGCGATACCGCACATAACATATATTATTCTAATTATATCGTATATTGCACCAAAAATCAAGCCTAAAATTACCGAATATACGATGTTTAAAATTTGTTTTTCGATGAAAAATTCCATTTATTTCATAAGACGCGACCAAAAGCCTTTTTTTGAGCCGCCCGAATTCTCGGAGTAGTAGCACATACTGTCAATTTCTCCGTTTATTACTATTTTTCCGCTTTCTACCGAGAAACTTTCAATCTTCATGCCGTGCCCCTCGACCGCTATCATTCCGAGCGAGGACGACACCGTTATCATCTCCTCCGTAAATCCCGCGACCTCTTCTATTCCGCTCATCTCCATCCGCTTACGAGAAAAAAGGCATACATCCTGCTCCATAATCAAACTCTCCCCTTGTCTTTTGTTTGATTATATGCCGTGGGAGCGCAGGGTATGCCTTATATTACAGTATTGCCGTCAGCTTTCTATTATTTCGTACATGGAGGACGCGTCTGCCTTGAGTGCGTGTTCTCTTACGTCGTTTACGCGGAGCTTGAGTGTTCTTCCGCCGTAGGATACTTCTATAATGTCGCCTTCCTTTACGTCGTATGAGGCTTTAGCGCGCTTTCCGTTGACCTGCACGTGCTCTGTATCACAGGCTTCGTTAGCTACGGTGCGGCGCTTTATTACTCGTGATACCTTCAAAAATTTGTCAAGTCTCATTGTTTACTCCTTTATCTTTGTAGTCGTTTATAAATTCGTCTGTTTTTTCGCCGAGGTGCTTTTCTATATCCGCGCCGTCAGAGAGCACGACTGATGCAAAAACTATATCCGTTATCAGCTCTTCCCTCTCGTCTCCCTGCGCGGTTTTCAGCTTTTCCGCCAGCGAGATTATGTCGTCTTCAGTCACGGCAAAGTCAAATCCGTCTTTTTTCGCTTTTTTCACTACTTTTCTCGTTCTCATGAGCGACGGGAGCTGCTTCGGTACGGACTGCATGGATTCCTTTACCGTTTTGCGATCCTTTTCAGCCTTCTTTATCGTCTCCCAGTTGTCGAGAACCTCGCCCGAGCCGCTTACCTTAACATCGCCGAAGACGTGCGGGTGTCTTGATATCATCTTCTCGCAGACCTCGTTTATTACGTCGTCAACCGAGAATCTTCCCGCTTCTTCCTCGATTCTGCTGTGGAACATCACCTGGAACAGAACGTCGCCCAGCTCTTCTCTGAGCAGCTCCGCGTCGGAATTGTCTATCGCTTCGACAACCTCGTAGGTTTCTTCGATTATATCGTTTCTGATTGATTCATGTGTCTGCTCCATATCCCACGGACAGCCGTCTTTGCCGCGAAGAACCTCCGTGAGCATTCTGAGAGACGCAAAGTCATGATTCTTTTCGTTTATTAACTGTTTCTTTTTTTCTTCTGTGGTCATAATCATTTTACCTTTATTTTTGATTTTGACTTTATTATGTTTTTTATATCCGTCAGGCTTACCTCTCCGAGCAGTATCAGCATTGTGAGGTACACTACAGCCGCGACTAAAACAGAGGACACGCACGCCGGACTTGAACCGAGCGCAGGCTTAAGTATGCTATTAACCAGCACTGCGGAGAGCGAGCACACTACTGCGGACAAAAGCGGCTTGTATAGCATTCCGGGTGTCAGGCGAACCTTTGTATAGCGAACGGTAAACGCGAGGTTCATGACCGTCACCGTGAGATAGCAGAGGAAGGTTGACATGGGCGCGCCGCTTATTCCGTACAGCTTTATGAGGAGCATTCCCGACAGCAGCTTTACTCCGCCGCCGACAAGCATTGATATAACCGGCATTTTTTCTTTTCCGCAGCCTTGGAGAACTGAATTTGTTATCGCGAGGATACAGACAAGAAGTGACGACGGTGCAAGCAGAGTGAGAAGCATAGCCGCCGCGTGAGCTGATGTGTCGTTATAAAGCAGGCACAGAATAGGGTCGGACAACGCGGAAAGTCCCATAGCGCACGGCAGTCCTATTATCAGCGCGTACCTCAGCGACACCCTTATCTTATCCCTTGCCGCCTCGATTTTGCCCTCTCCTGCCGCCGCCGCAACTGCCGGTACGAGAGAATACGCTATCGGGTAGATGAGAACCGGCGGAAGATTGAAAAGCGGGACTGCAAGCGAGGTATAGTTCCCGTATGCCGCCGTAGCTTCTTCCGCTGTCATGCCGGAGAGTATGAGAATCCGCTGTATCATGGCAGTGTCAAGCGTGTTTGTCAGGCTCATCACCGAAGCGGAGAGCGTCACGGGAATGGATATCGCGAGGAATCGCTTGAAAATACTGCCGGTTTTGTCGCTTGTGTAGTCTATCTCATGCTCGGTAACAAGGTCACGGTCGCCGCGCACAAATCCCGTTATGATAAGGTAGAGCATACCGACAAACGAGCCTGCCGTAAGTCCGAACACCGCGTATGCCGCCACGACATGAATCTCCGCGCCCATTCTGATTGCGTAGAGAGCGCAGGCTATTCCGATAAGCAGCTTTCCCATTGCCTCGATAAGCTGTGACACCGCCGTTGGCATCATGTTGCCGCAACCTTGGAAATATCCTCTGTACGCGCCGGAAACACAGACAAAAAGTATAGTCGGTGCGGCGGCGGCTATTGACATTGCGGAAAGCTCCGAGCTTATGAGAAGTGCGAGCTTACCCGAGGCGAAGAACATCAGCGCAAACGCAAGAAGTCCAATCGCCGCGAACACCGCCAAAGCCAGATGAAATACCTTTTTCGCACTGCCTATCTTACCCTGCGCGCGTTTTTCGGACACTGTAACCGATATCGCGACAGGCAGACCCGAGGTTGAGAGCATATAAAACAAGGTATAAATCGAATATGCGGAGTTATAGGACCCCATTCCCGTGTCGCCCATGATATAGTTCATAGGTATCTTAAAGAGAAGCCCCGTCACCTTAACGAGCAGATTCGACACGGTGAGTATTATTATTCCTCCGACAAAGCCGTTTTTTATTATTCCGTTTGCGCTTTTGTACGTCTTATCCCGATGTTCTGCCGTCTTTCTCAATCGGCGTCCTCCCGCAGCTTATTTTCCTATGGATAGAATACAACCCTTAAATCAGAGGTTTCCTATAAATTCACGGAAAACAGAGTTATTCGGGATCATGCAGTCCTCAAAATTATCGCTCTCGAAAGCCGATATCTTCTCTTTCAGCTCTTCTGCCGCCGCGTGATATCTGCTGTCCTTCGGAATGGTATCAAGAAGCGGGAGAGCGTGCTTATTCAGAATAAACGGCTCGTAAGCAAGGCAGGAGTCGATATACACACTGCAATTCATGGCGTTCGGGAAGATGTTTTCCTCCTCGTTCGCTCTTACTCCGTCCCAGAGGTGCAGTGTGAACTCCGCCGTAGCTCCACGGAATCTGTGGTCGCGGATAATACGTCGGAGAAGTCTAATATCGTTTTTATCGATGAAGCTCTCGTGGTATCTTATCCCGCGGTTGACGCAGATGAAAAGGCTCTCGTGCCGTCCGAGAAGCGACGATATTTCAGGATAGACTGCCTGTATCCCTTCAAAAACATATATATCGTTTTCGTTTGGAATATATTCGTTATATCCTGTTCGCGCCGTCTTAATAAAATCGTAGGTCGGCACAAGCACGCTCTCGCCTTTCAGCAGTCTTTCGGTAAAGCGCGCAAAATAGTCGATGTCGATGGCTTTTACGGTATCGTAGTCTGGAGCTTCATCGTTTACCACATTTCGGTTGCTCCTGTCGATAAAAAAGTCGTCTATCGACATCACGACAGCGCGTCTGCCTTTTGTTTCAATATGTTCTGTTAGCTTTTTTGCCGTTGTTGTCTTTCCGGAACAGGTCGGTCCCGACAAAGTTACGATTTTTGTGTCTTTCGAGCTTACAAGTGATTTTATTGCATCGTCTATCTCCTGCCCGAAAACGTCTTCACATTCGCCGATAAAGCTTCGCGCTTCATCCTTCGTTTTCACATCAAGATCAATGCTTTTCATATTTTTTACCTTTCAAAAAACTCTTGTGCGGCTTTTTTCAGTTCTCCGAGCTTATAGTCCTCCTCGGCGCAGTCTTTAAGGTATTCATACGGATATTTCGGTCTGAAAAATCGCTCTATCCTTACGTTTCCGTTTTCATCCGGCAGAGACACGAGCTTTGTTACCGATGACGCGCCGGAGGCAAAGATAGAATGCACCTCTTCCATCATATAAACGTTGTACAGTCCCTCGTGACCGGGCTTGGAATATCCTACGTTCTCGAGATTGCCGACGGTATTCTTCTGCCTGTACATATAATACGGGAGGTATCCGCCTTTTGCCAGTGCAGTCTGAGAATAATTTACGCTCTCAGCGGCTGTGACGGAAGCGGGGTCAAACATTCCCTCAGCCTTGAATTCGGACGACTTCTTTACGCTGAACGTGTGAACGGTGATGTTCTCGGGATCAAGCTTTATCACGCGGTCGATGGAATTCTTGAACGATTCGGTTGTATCATACGGCAGTCCCGCGATTAGGTCTACGTTGATATTCTTGATTCCGCTGTTTTTCGCGATTTCGTATGCATGGAGGAACATTTTAGAGTCGTGCGCACGTCCGATTTTTTTCAGCACCTCGTCGTTCATCGTCTGGGTGTTCACGCTCATTCTGTCGACTCCGTGCTCATACGCAACCTTAAGCTTGTCCGCGGTTATTGTGTCGGGGCGTCCGGCTTCGAGAGTGAATTCTTCCGTCCCGCTTGTGTTTTTGTTCACGCAGGAAAGGAGAAAATCAAGCTGCGACGCGTCAAGTATTGTAGGAGTACCGCCGCCGATATAGACAGAGCGCACCTTCATGCCAAGTGAGCGGATTATGTCAAACACACCGTCTATATCCCTCTCAAGCGCGGTAAGGTAGTCGGGTATCAGCTTCAAAAGTCCCGGGGAGGTATATGAGACAAACGAGCAGTACGCGCATCTTGTAGGACAGAACGGTATTCCTATGTATACGCTGCACTCTTTTCTCACGCTGTCGGTTATGAGCTTTTTCTCCGCCACGGAAACATCTGCCGCGAGCTTTGCTTTTACCGGAGAGACAAAGTAGTCGCGCTCTATCTCTTCTGCGGCTTCTTCCGGCGTTCTTCCGTTTTCAATGAGCTCGGAGGCTACTTTTGCGGGACGCACCCCCGTCAGTATTCCCCACGGCGGAGTGAATCCCGTAAACATCACTCCCGATTTCATGAAGGCTGAGCCTGCGGCTATTTTTCTTGTTTTCTCGTCGTCATGAGAGCCTTTCTTCACGCTTTCATGTGCGGAGCATGACTTTTCACCTTGACATATCGTGACCTCTGCCGATACTTCGGTTTCACTTTCTGTCATGTCGAGGGTGGCTTTGAGGGTGTCCGGCGTTTCTTCCTCGTCTTCGGGAAACTTTACTCCGGGGAAGAATATCATGGAGAGCGTCTGGATATAATACGGTTTTACATTTCCGTTAATCTTTAAAATCATATAAATGCCTGTTATCTTTTAGGTTGTTTCAGAACATCCGAATACATCGGTATTGTTATCGGTCCGTCAAGTGTCGCGGAGATTATCATGTGCGCGCCGAAAATTCCGCTTGATACCTTGCTGTTGTGGGTCGACAGTCTCTCGACGAATTTGTCAAACAGCGGTTTTGCGACATCGGGTGAGGCAGAATTCATGTAATCGGGGCGGTTTCCTTTTCTGTACGAGCCGTAAAGTGTAAAATTCGGCACTACCATAAATCCGCCGTCAACATCCGCAGCGGAGAGATTCATTTTTCCGTTTTCATCGGTGAACACTCTCAGCTTCGCTATCTTGTCCGCAAGCAGGTTTACGTCCTCTTCGGTATCTTCATGCGTCACTCCGACAAGGACATACAGTCCTATTCCGCATTCCGCGACTACATTTCCGTCAACGACGACATTTCCCGACGATATTCTTTGTATTACAGCTATCATTTTGTTTCCTTATATTATGCAAATCCTCTCTGTATCGAGTGGACGTGGTTTATGCTTTTCAGCCTTGACATTATTGAGTTGAAGTGGTCGATATTCTTGCAGCCTACGGTGAGGTTTATTATAATATCGTTCTCCGTACGGCGCTTTGTATTTATCGAGAGGAGCGACACCTTCATATCCGCGAGAGCCGTTGTGATATTGGCGAGAAGCATGATATCGTTTTCGGCGAAAATTTGCAGCATGACCTCATACAGTGATTTCGGATCCGAGGCGGGAGAAGCGATATCCCATTCGGTATTGACCCATCTGTCCTTCGTCTCGGGATTCTGCATTCCCGAGATAACGTTCGGGCAGTCGCGCTTGTGAATGGAGATTCCGTAGCCCTTTGTGATGAATCCGATAACTGAGTCGCCGGGGAGAGGGTTGCAGCACTTTGCGAATTTTACGTCGCAGCCGTATTCTCCGTCAACTATGATGCCGCCCGTGGATTTTATCTTCTTTGGCTTCTGCGTCTGTACCTGATCGGTGTCGGTGATAATAGCAAGCTGCTCGTCCGGTTTGACCACACGCTCATACTCACGCTTCAGCATAGTCGAAACCTTAGAGAGCGCGATTCCGTTATATCCGAGAGCGTTGTAGAGGTCGTCCACATCGTTCATGCCGAGCTTATGTGCGGTTGACGAGAGTATTTCCGTTTTCTGCGCTTCTGTCGGCTTAACTTTGAATTTCGCAAGCTCACGCTCAAGCTCGGCAGTACCTATGCGGATATTCTCGGGGCGTTGTTCTTTCTTGAACCACTGGCGGATTTTGGTGCGCGCTTCGCTGGTTTTTACGATTTTCAGCCAGTCTCTGCTCGGTCCCTTTGCTGCGGAGGATGTAATTACTTCAACGATATCTCCCGTTTCGGGCGCTTTGTCTATGGGGGCTATCATGCCGTTTATCTTCGCGCCTATCATCTTGTTTCCGACTGCGGAATGGATGGCGTAGGCAAAGTCGATAAGCGTTGCTCCCTGCGGAAGTGCGATAACGTCTCCTTTGGGGGTGAAAACAAACGTCTCGTCGCTGAAAATATCTATCTTCAAAGCGTGCATGAAGTCTTCGCTGTCTATAGCACCGTCTTCCGTGTCAATGAGCTTCGATATCCATGCGAGCTTTTTGTCGATATCCTCCTTGCTCTTGTCTCCGGACTTATACTTCCAGTGCGCCGCGATACCGTATTCGGCAACATGGTGCATCTCGCGCGTTCTTATCTGAACCTCAAACGGAATGCCGTCCCGTCCGATAACTGTAGTGTGCAGCGACTGGTACATATTCGGCTTAGGCGTGGAGATATAGTCCTTGAATCTGCCGGGGATGCTCTTGAACAGCTCGTGGATTATGCCGAGGGAGGTATAGCATTCAAGCTCGGTATCAACGATAATTCTGATGGCGTAGAAGTCGTATATTTCGTCAAAGCTCTTGTTCTGCTTGAACATTTTGCGGTATATCGAATATACGGTTTTAACTCTGCCTTCAAGGGTAAAGTGAATGTTGTATTCCTCGAGCTTTTCCGAGACATACGCGCGCGTGTTTTCGATGAAGTTCTGGTTCTGACCGTATTTTTTCTCAATATCGTTTGAAACCTCGGCATATCCTATGGGGTCGAGATATTGCAGTGCGAGGTTTTCAAGCTCCTGCTTCATTCTCTGCATACCGAGACGGTGAGCGAGAGGTGCGTAGACGTGCATTGTTTCAAGAGCCGTGGCGCGTCGTTTAGCTTCGGTTTTTACGCCGAGAGTACGCATATTGTGGAGTCTGTCGCACAGCTTTATGAAAATTACGCGTATATCCTTCGACATGGCGAGAAGCATTTTACGGATGTTTTCCATATTCGCTTCTTCCTTGTCCTCGACGTTTATTACCTTCATTTTGGTAAGCCCGTCGACAAGCATAGCAACGTCATCACCGAAACGCTGTCTTATCGTCTCGATATTCGTTTTATCAGGACAGTCCTCGACAGTATCATGCAGAAAAGCCGCGCATATCGAGTCCGTGTCAAGTCCGAGAGACGTTACTATTTCCGCGACTGCTATGGGATGGGAGATATACGGCTCACCGCTGACACGGAACTGCCCCTCGTGCAAAGCCTTTGCGTAAAGATATGCTCTTTCGATTTTCTCTACGTCGTAGTGCTTTTCGCTGTTCTTTATCACCGACATGAGCTTGTCAATATTGACTGTGTTATACGGTGAATTATGTTCTTGTGTTTTTTGTTCTTCTAAGTTTGACATATTTATTATTCTTCCGAGTGCGGACATTATTCAGTCATGCCGAAGTCGGACTTTAACTTTCTCAGTATATTGGAATTATCAAGGTTTGTTTTGGTTTTGGTGAATACCACCTTGAACGCGTATATTTCTCGGTCTGCGTCAAGCTCTTTTATTTCAAGCAGATTCATCTCACTGAACACAAGCATGATGAACCTCAGCTTGACATACCCGATTTTGTCTCCGACAGAGCCGAGCAGATTGATAAGCGCTCTTATGGAGAAGACCTCGTGCTCCAGTCTTGCTTCACGGCGTATCGCGTTGTAGACTGCCGCAAAATCAGCGTGTGTGGGGACAATGCCTGCGGGTTTCAGCTTTTTTATCTCTTCCCCGCTCATTCCTCCGCGCAGCTTTGCGAAAATCTCCCTTGCGTTCATCTCATTTTCGTATTCAGCCTCGGACAGCCGTATGTCTTTTATAATCATTTGGAGCGTTTTCTGATTCTGGAACTCGTTTATGTCGAGCGAGAACATTACGTCAACGGTATCTCCGGGGTAAAGGCAAATGTCGTCGAGCGTATGACGGAAGCACATTGCATTCACTACATTGTTTCCGACCTTGAGCATGATTCTGGTATGCTTTCCGCCGCCGACAAGTGAGGTTTCAGCTATGGTGAGACGGCGCATAACGAATATCGGAATGGGATTTGAAACTCCGAACGGCTCAAGGCAGTACAGCTCCTCCGCTTGTCCCATCGTTATGTCTGCGGGAGAAAGCTCGCATTCCGCTTCAAGTGTGGTCTTTCGCTCTATTCCCTTGAAGCTCTCCCTTGCGCAGTCGTTCAGTCTTCTCTTGAATTCGGGGAGATTCTCTCGTTTTATTGTAAGTCCGGCTGCAAGCTCGTGTCCGCCGAATTTTTCAAGCAAATCGGAGCATTCGGACAGCGCGTCTACAAGATTCAGTCCCTTTACGCTTCTTCCAGAGCCTTTGCCGAAGTCGTCGCCGCTCTTTTCACTGCCGTTTCCTTCAAATGAGATCAGTATCGACGGACAGGCGTATTTTTCGGTTATTCTTGACGCCACTATGCCTATGATTCCGTGGTGCCATTCTTCATCGTCGAGAATAATTATCGGGTCGCGCTCGAAATCATGCTCTGCGTCAATGCGTGCGTATGCCTGGTCGACGATTTTGTTTTCCTCGTTCTGTCTTTCGCGGTTGATGTCGCACAGTTTTTTCGCGATGGGAGCGGCAGTTTCGCAGTCCTCAGCCAAAAACAGCTTCACGGCAATAGACGCGTCGCTTATTCTTCCGGCGGCATTTATCCTCGGAGCTATCGTATATCCTATGAACGAGGTGGTAATTTTTCGCTTAGTTTGATATTTTGAGTCGCTTCTTGTGGCTTCGATAAGCTCAATAAGTCCGGGGCGGGTCGTGTTCTCGATAAGGGACAGCCCGTAGCTTACGATAAGGCGGTTCTCGTCGTTTATCGGCATGACGTCCGCGATTGTTCCTATAGCGACAAGATCACCATATTCGGCTGAAATTCGCCTTACGCAGTCTATCATTTCGTCCTCGGGATTCATGACGGATTCGACGGCGCACATCAGCTTGAACACAACTCCGACTCCGGCAAGCTCTTTGAAAGGATATGGGCAGTCAGGTCTTCGCGGGTTGACTACTGCTTCTGCGTCCGGCAGCTCTCCGTGGCACTCGTGGTGGTCGGTCACTATGATATCCATGCCGAGCTGTCTCGCAAGTTCCGCCTCAGTCACCGCCGTGATTCCCGTATCTACTGTGATAATAAGGTTGTTTCCTTCTTCATGGAGTTTTTTAACTGCTGCTTCCGACACACCGTAACCTTCTCCGAGGCGGCACGGGATATAGTACGACACGTCAGCGCCTTTTTCCTTGAGATATAGGTAAAGGCTGCTTACCGATGTCACTCCGTCAACGTCATAGTCACCATAGATGACGATTTTGTCTCCGTTTTCAATGCCTTCGATGATTCTGTACGCGGCATTGTCCATGTCGAGCATCATAAAGGGGTCGTGCAGCTGTTCTTCCTCTTTAGTGAGAAAGGCTTTTGCTTCTGTCGGGGTCATGCATCCGCGGTTCACGAGAAGCTGGGCTGTCGGCAGTTTGATTCCGAGTTTGTTTGCTATTTCGTTCGCTATCGGGCTGTTACGCATTTTCTCCTGCGTCGCGTGAACAAGCCACTTATTCTTGTATTGCATCAGTATTCTCTCTTATATATTAAAAAATTATTTTATTCGTCAGCGTTTTTCTTGATTTCCACTATTTTAATATCTTTTTTCTTGTTCTTTCGCGTTCTGTCAAAAACAGCTATTCCGGCAAAGCAAAGTACAAATCCTGCCGCCGCACCGATAACTCCCGCGCTCTCTGTACCGAATATACTGTAGGTTATATAATAAAACAACGCGCAGACCGCTATCGGCAGAATAAACACAAGCGCGGCATATGACAGAATAACACCGCTCTCGCTCTCAATCTCAACCGTATCTCCAACCTTTGCGCCGAGCTTGTTTTCGACTTCGGCACGCATTTTTCCCCTTGACGCGACAAGTCCCGTGATTTCGCAATGCCCGCCGCAGCCGCCTCCCTTGGCACATCCGTCGCACATTGTACGTCTGCTTGTTTCTACCGTGGCGTATTCCCCATTCACTTCAACAACAACCGCTCTCTGCCGCATTGCAAACTCACTTTCGTTTAGGAAGCCTCTGTTCCTTAGTATGGTTTATATCTCGTTATTATCTTTGACGCAACTCTCAGTCCGTCGACAGCCGCGCTCACTATTCCTCCGGCATAGCCTGCTCCCTCGCCGCACGGGTATATTCCGTCGTGTCCGAGAGCACACAGGTTTTCTCCGCGGATTATTCTCACTGGCGACGATGTTCTTGTCTCAACTCCCGTGAGGGGAACATCGGGCGCGTCGTAGCCTTTTATCTTTTTGCCGAAATTAACAAGACCCGCTCTCAGCATCTCTGCAACAAACGGCGGGAACAGCTTTGAAAAATCGGCGCATCTCACCTTTCCGCCGCGGTATGACGGGACTATTCTCTTGTATTCCGTGCCGCTTTTGCCGTAAATAAGGTCGCCGAGAGTCTGCATGGGAGCGTAGTAGTCCTCGCCTCCTGCCAAAAACGCGCGCTTTTCGAGATTTCTCTGAAATTCTATCGCGGACAGCGGGTTATTTCCGTAATCCTCCGGCTTTACCGATACACACACGGCGGCGTTTGCGTTCTTCCCGTCTCTTGCATGGCGGCTCATTCCGTTTGTCACCACTCCGCCCTCATCGCTTGCCGACGGAACCACTTCACCGCCCGGACACATACAAAAGGTGTAGCATCCTCTGTCTCCCTGACGCCACGAAAGCTGGTATTCCGCGTGTCCGAGCTGACTGTCTCCCGCGTGAGCACCATACATGGCAGTATCAATATCGCTTTGCAAATGTTCTGCGCGCACTCCTACGGAAAACGGTTTTGCTTCGACCGAGAATCCCGCTCCGATAAGCTCCGAATACGTGTCCCTCGCGCTGTGTCCGCAGGCTAAAATGACAGCTCCGCACGGAATTCTCTCTCCGTTTACCGTAACCGAGCTTGACGTGATGTTCTCCGCTTTGGACTTATATCTTATCTCGCCACCGAGCCTTGTTATCTCTGTGTCCGCGTTTTCCACGACCTTGCGCAGTATATCAGTTCCGATATGCGGTTTTGCTTTGTACATAATGTCGTCAGGCGCACCGAGCTGATGAAGCATATCGAGCACATACATAATCAGCGGATCGTTTATTCTTGTGGTGAGCTTGCCGTCAGAGAATGTTCCCGCACCGCCCGCGCCGAACTGTATGTTTGTAGAGGTATCGAGCACGCCGAATTTGATGAAGTTCTCGACCGCTTCCACTCTTTCCGCAACGGACGCTCCCCTCTCGAGAATCAGCGGCTTATATCCGTATCTTGCGAGAAGAAGCCCCGCGAACATTCCGGCAGGTCCGAAGCCTATTATCACGGGTCTTTCCGTCAGGCTCTCGTTACCGCATTTCAGCTCAAAGGACGGCGCGGAGTATTCCTTGATATCGGGGGAATTAATAGTAAATGAAGTCTCGACCTCCGCGTAAACGCTGTATACGAAAGAAATATCACGCCGCGCGTCTATGGATTTTTTCGATATTTTAAGGTTTGTCGGCGTACATCCCGTTTCTTTTTTTATCAACTGCGCGGCTTTATGTACAGCCTCGGCTTCATAGTCGCATCCGCCGTTTTTGTACTGTACTCTCACGCCGCTGACGAGCAGTTTTTTGTTTTCTTTCATACAAGCATCCTTAGTTTATTTAAAAAATGTTACCGAAATTTCGTAGTATCCTATCGCGAGAAGCTCATCCTTGTAGTCGGAGTCAATTATAACCTCGGCTCTGACCTCCGTGGTTCCCGTGTTTGTTTCGGAGTACGGACTCATGTCGAATCTGAGTGTAATGTCGTCTGCGCTGAGTGAAGACACTGCTTCAAGACTGCCTATCACGCTAACTGTTACCGGAGTATGATCCCATGTATAGCTTACTCCGGTCTTTCCTCCGGTGTCAATGATATTTTTGCCGGGGACTGTTATCTTGCGCAGCTTGATTGAAGAGGACGGGACTGATACTATCTCGACCGTATCTGTGTCAAGCTCCACGCCGTCCACTGCTTTAAGCGCGACCTTTTTCGTACATTTCAGCTCGTCGCTTCCTGTGGTAAGATAGTCGTTTGCTTCGTCGATTTCCACACGCTCGATGAGGTTTCCGGCGTCTATTATCTCCGGCTCTCCCGTTACGCGGACTGTGGAAGGTGTTACCGTAGTGTATGTGTTGTCGTAGTTAAAGAATCCGTTTTTGAATACGACCTCTATCGGCACTTCCGCTGATTTCAGTACGGGAATATCAACCGTGACCTCCTGCGGATAGTATTTCACATACGGGCTTTCTATTTTGTTTCCGTAGGCATCGACGAGGTACACGCGCTGAGTTACAGTCACCGACTTTGTTATGCCGTTCATGTCGTTGTCAAATCTTGCCTCGGCTATCCTTGACACTATTTTCTCAGGTCCTTCGACTGTTATCATGTCAACGGGAAAGTCAATTGCGCCGACGTAGCATCCTTCGGGGAGGTTTGTGTTGTCTCTCTTCTCCGTCAGTTTTACGGAAGCCGTTGAAGCAGTGTCGACATAAACGGATATCGTCTCCTGCGACAGGCTTATGAGCTTGCATCCCGCCGGAACGTCAACGCTGAGCTTGCAGTCGTATCTTCCGCTGCCGCCCGTTATTTTGCCGACGTCCGCAGTTACCACGATATCGCTGTCACTTAGCTTTGAGACTATGCTCTTTTTGCCCGAGACTGTCACGCCAACCATGTTTCCGTATCCGCTGTAGAGCATAAGCCCGCTGTCGGAGACGAGTGAATCCGTGTTGATAAGCTCCACAGTGACGTTGCCGAAGGTCTGCTCATATTCGGGACTTTCAACCGTCATGACGTATATCCAAAGGCAGAACGCCGCGAAAACGCACAGTATCTTTACGGCAACGTTCGTGCGGTTGTAGCCGAGAGAGGCGTTTTCGTCGTTCTTTTTCTTATTTTTCATATTTATCTGAGCCATAACTGCACCTTTCTCCTGTCGTGCGGGAATCACTTATTCTTTTGCTGAAGGCGGCGCACCTTATCCATGAGGCTGTTTTTCTTTTCGTCTTCACGGTCTCCGAGAAGCTCTGCGCGAAGGAATTTCGTAAGGCTTTCACGCGTGTAGTTTCTCACGAGCTTTCCCTCTACCGCTGTGGATATAACTCCCGTTTCCTCCGAGACGATAATTACCACGGCGTCGCTGTTTTCGCTCATTCCTATTCCGGCTCTGTGTCGCGTTCCGAGGTCTTTTATGATATCCGGATTGTTGGAGAGCGGAAGAAGACATCCTGCGGCGAGAAGTCTGAAATCGCGGACGATAAGCGCGCCGTCATGCATAGGAGCTTTATTGAAGAAGATGTTTTTTATCAGAAAAGAGGCGGGGTATGCGTCGATAACCGTACCCGTTAAAATCATGTCGCCGAGCTTTATGTCTCTCTCGAACACGATGAGCGCGCCTGTCTTGGAGTCTCCCATGTCGCCGACCGCGGAAACAATCTCGTCAATGACCTTTTCGCGGTACGACTGGTCTTTTGTTTCGCTGATGCTTCTCAGTCCCTTTATAGGAGTTGTTCCGACCTTTTCAAGCACCGAGCGAATCTCCGGCTGAAAGAGTATCACAAGGGTTATAAATCCTATCTGGAATATGTTCTGCATGATGTACTGCATGAGATACATATCAAGAAGCTTCGATATTATCTGGATAACAAACAGTAGAAGAACTCCGACCGCGAGCTTTCCCGCACGTTTGTCTCTGATGAATTTATAGAGATAATAAAGAAGCACGGACACGCAGGCTATATCTATAACATCGACAAAGGATATCGTTTTTATTATGTTTATTACATCGGTTATCTGTTCCGGAAGAACGGCGGCAACGATATTCATGCTAACGCCTCCTCTATATAATAAAGTAAACTTTTAAAAATCACGTTTGAGTATGAGCTTATAGTTAATCAAATTATATTATATCATACACATTTCTTTTTTTCAAATACTTTCTCGGTAAATCATTGTATTATTATGTTAATTTTTCGTCACGGGCAGGATTACATTGTTAAAAATTAAATTATAAATATATGTTTATTTTCTTTGCTATGTATGGTATAATACATTTAAAACTATTCAATATACGGTGGTGTCATGCACAAATACAATCAGCTGAATATTATCGTCGGTCATTACGGAAGCGGAAAGACAAATGTCGCCGTGAATCTTGCCCTGCTCGCGAAAAAGGAACATCCCGAGACACGGGTAAAGATAGCCGACCTTGACATAGTAAACCCGTATTTTCGCACCGCAGACTCCGCCGCTCTCTTAGCCGAACACGGTATAGAGGTTTTAGTTCCCGAATTTGCCAACACCAACGTCGACATTCCCGCTCTCCCGCCGAAGATGACTACTCTTTTTGACGGAGACGGGTATTCGTTTATTGACGTGGGCGGGGATGAAGGAGCGGTTGCGCTCGGTATGTATCGCGGCATGATAAAAAATGTTCCGCACGACGTGTACTTTGTGGTGAATATGTACCGCCCTCTTATCGCCTCTCCCTCCGACGCAATTGAGTGTATGCGGGAGATAGAAGAGGTATCCGGACTGCGTGTGACAAAAATCATAAATAACTCATCCCTCGGTGCGGAAACTGATGCGGCGGCGGTGCTTGACAGCATGGAATACGCACGCGAATGCGCCTCTCTTGCAGCTCTTCCCCTTGCGGCTCACACATATGCCCCGGAATACACGGGAGAGATATCAACAGACGGGAACGAGCCGCTTATGCCGATACATGATATAACAAAAAAACTGTTTTAAGGAGAACATGATGAATAAACTCACATTCAACACGGAGCGGTGCAAAAGCTGCGGGCTATGTACCGACGTTTGCCCGAAAAAGATACTTGCGCTGGACCTCTCAAAGCTCAACGCAAAGGGATATCACCCCGTTTACTGCACGGATATGTCAAAATGCATTGCCTGCGCTATGTGTGCTACAATGTGTCCGGACTGTGTAATCAAAGTCGAAAAAGAAGTCTGAGCGACGGAAAGGATTTTATAAATATGGCAAAAAAGGTACTTATGAAAGGCAACGAAGCAATAGCGGAAGCGGCTATAGCGTCGGGATGCCTGTATTACTTCGGTTATCCGATAACCCCTCAGACAGAGATTTCGGAATATCTCGCAAAAAGGATGCCCAAGGTCGGCGGTCTTTGTCTTCAGGCGGAGAGTGAAATCGCGGCTGTAAATATGCTCCTCGGCGCAGCTTCCGCAGGTTCGAGAGCTATGACGTCCTCTTCCTCCCCCGGAATTTCACTCAAGAGCGAAGGAATTTCCTATATCGCCGGAAGTGATCTCCCCTGTCTTGTCGTAAACGTACAGCGCGGAGGTCCGGGTCTCGGAGGAATTCAGCCGTCTCAGTCCGACTACTATCAGGCAACACGCGGAGTCGGTCACGGAGACCTCAGACTTATCGTTGTCGCTCCCTCGTCAGTTCAGGAAATGGCGTCTCTTACTTCCCTCGCGTTCGATCTTGCCGACACATACCGTATGCCCGCTATGCTTCTTGCCGACGGTGCTCTCGGTCAGATGATGGAGCCTGTAGACTTCGGTGCGTTTGAGAAGAGAGAGCTTCCCGAAAAGACATGGGCGACGAACGGTCACGGCTTCAAGAGAAAGAGAAACATCATAAATTCGCTTTACATAGATCCGAAAGAGCTTGAAGACTCCGTTATCGCACGCTACAAGAGATACGCCGAAGTTGAAGAAACCGAGGTAAGATGCGAAAAGTACATGACGGACGACGCAGATATCATTATCACCGCGTTCGGAATTACCTCCCGTATCGCAAAGAGCGCAATAGCGGAAGCAAGAAAGAGCGGCATTAAGGCGGGACTTCTCAGACCTATCACCCTCTGGCCGTTCCCGAAAAAGGAGCTGAACGAGCTTGCAGATACCGCAAAAGTGTTCCTGTCCGTTGAAATGTCGATGGGTCAGATGGTAGACGACGTAAGACTTGCGGTAAACGGAAAGCGTCCCGTACACTTCTTCGGCAGAACGGGTGGAATTATCCCCTCCGTTGACGAAGTTTACGCGGAAATCAAAAAGCTCTCCGAAGTCATTTAATGAATTTTTAGGATATTCTGAATTAATCGTTTTTAATCAGAGTCTTCCTGACAGGCTGAAAGGATTATTTATATATCATGATGAAAACTGTATTTGACAGACCCGCCGCTCTTACGGATGTACCGCTCCACTACTGCCCCGGATGTACTCACGGCATAGTTCACAGACTTGTCGCAGAGGTCATTGACGAGCTTGGAGTTGAAGGAAAAACCGTCGGAATTGCTCCCGTAGGCTGCGCGGTATTTGCATATAATTATTTTAACTGCGATATGATAGAGGCTGCTCACGGACGCGCTCCCGCAGTTGCCACAGGTGTAAAAAGAACTCATCCCGAATGCGTGGTGTTCACATATCAGGGAGACGGCGACCTTGCAGCGATAGGCACTGCCGAAACCGTTCACTCTGCCACACGCGGCGAAAACATTACCATAATCTTCATAAACAACTGTATCTACGGCATGACAGGCGGTCAGATGGCTCCGACTACTCTCCCCGGTCAAGTGACAACCACCACGCCCTACGGAAGAAAGCGCAACATTCAGGGAAGTCCGGTAAGAGTATGTGAGATGCTGTCCACTCTCGACGGTGTGGCTCTCGCGGCAAGAGTTTCGGTTGACTGCCCGAAGAACGTAATGAACGCAAAGGCTATGATAAAGAAAGCGTTCCAGAATCAGCTTGACGGAAAGGGATTTTCCATTGTTGAAGTTCTCTCCACCTGCCCTACAAACTGGGGTATGACTCCGCGCGACGCTCTCCAGTGGCTCAGAGACAACATGATTCCGTACTATCCGCTCGGCATTTACAAGGATTCCGCGGCTATACGCGATCCCGAAGAAACACAGGAGGCAGGCAAATGACAACTCGTATAATTTTTGCAGGAAGCGGCGGTCAGGGAATTCAGTTCTCCGGCAAGCAGATGGCTAAAACAGGAATGTACATGGACAAAAACGTGACGTTCCTTCCCTCCTACGGTCCCGAAATGCGCGGCGGAACATCGAACTGCACCGTTGTTATCGCGGACGAGGAAATAGGCTCTCCCAGCGTATCTTCCCCCGACATTCTCGTTGTGATGAACAAGCCTTCCTTTGACAAATTCGAGCCGAAGGCCGCTCCCGGAGGAACTATTTTCTGCGATTCCACGCTTATCGACAAGAAATCCGAAAGAAGCGACATCAAGGCAGTCTACATTCCCGCGACGGAGCTTGCCGAAGAAAACGACCTCAAAGGCTTCGCGAACGTAATAATTCTCGGAAACATCCTCAAGGAAACGGGAATTTTCACCTACGAGGACTTCGAGCATTATCTTGTGTCAAGCATTCCCGAGACAAAATCCGCGCTGATTGAGAAGAATAAAAAAGCGCTCAGCATAGGATATAATTATTGATTTTGGGCTGAAATAAAAAAAGAACCGGTTTGGATTTTACTCCGTTGCCGGTTCTTTCTTTATTTACTTAAACTAAACCTTGGAGAATTACTCTTCAGAGGAATTCTCGGGTCTGCTGTTTATCTCGTACAGTTTGAGCTGCACAATATCAGCCGACAGAGGTTTTTGTAAGGAAGGTGTAGATCATAGCTGCAACTTCTGCGCGGTTTGCGTTTTCTGTAGCGTTTACGTTTTCGCCCTCAACGAGGAGTCCTTCGGAAACTGCCCATTCAACGTTTTCCTTTGCCCAGTCGGAAACTACTGCTTCTTTGCCGAGCTCTGCGGTTGTTTCAGCAATGGTGATGCCCTTGAATTCAGCATATCTGTAAATGATAGCTGCGAGCTGCTCTCTTGTAACAGCCTTCTTGGGTGCGAATGTGCCGTCTTCGTAACCCTTTACGATGCCAACGGATGCTGCCCATTCAACAGCTGCTGTGTACCATTCGCCTTCTTCTACGTCGGAGAATGTGCCTGCTGTTTCAACTTCGGGTTCGCCTTCGAGTCTGTAAAGTATTGTTACTACTGTAGCT
>Ga0129314_1001001_pt1 | contig 22926 bp, 18 predicted proteins | sample O1111metagenome_FD_94431 | JGI IMG/M metagenome (GOLD analysis project Ga0129314, IMG submission 94431) | Orangutan individual fecal microbial communities from fecal samples from Wisconsin, USA - O1111 metagenome | ecosystem: Host-associated > Mammals > Digestive system > Large intestine > Fecal... | reverse complement strand
GAAGGCTTGTGAGTGGTGTAAGGAACACTGGAAGCTGCTCGTTACAATCGTTATTGTAGCAGTCTCTATCGTACTTCTCTGTACTGGCGTTGGTGCTATTCTTGCCGGTGCTTGCTGGGGTGCCATTCTCGGTGCTGTTATCGGCGGCGTTTCAGGTGGGCTTGACAGTATGGCGCGAGGCGGCTCATTCTTAGATGGATTCGAGGATGGCGCTTTTTCCGGTGCTATTACCGGCGCTATTACTGGTGCCGCTTTTGCGGGGCTAGGACAACTTGGTGCTGTTTTGGGTAAAGGCATAAAATGTACACAAGCTCTTGGTAAATTCGTCAAGGGAACAGCAGCGGTTACTAAAGTAATAAGCACCGCAATGGGCGGATTTGACACTATTGCCCTTCTTGACAAAGCATTCGGTACTGGCGATATAGCAGCACTTAATGCGAAATTGCATGAGAATAAAGCATATAACATTTTCCAGATTGGTGTTACGGCTACAGCTATATTTACTGGTGGAATGACAACTACAATGAAGTGCTTTGTTGCGGGTACCCTTGTACTTACTGCAAACGGGCTGATTGCAATTGAATCTATAAAGCAAGGCGATTTAGTTTATGCAGCAGATGAAGATACTTTGGAAGTATCATTACAGCCCGTTCTCGAAACTTACATTAGAGAAACTGCTAATCTAGTGCATATCACAATCAATGGAGAAAACATCATCTCAACTTTTGACCATCCTTATTTTGTGAAAGGAAAAGGGTTTGTAAGTGCAGAGAAACTGTGGATTGGTGCGGAGCTGGTTGATAACAATGGGAACACGTTTTGCATTGAACAAATTTACCGTGAAACTCTTGAAAACCAATCTAAACCAGTTTATAATTTTAAGGTGGATAAGTGGCACACTTATTTTGTTGGCAGTATCCCTGTGCTTGTACATAATGCTAATTATAATGAATCGCGGCCACCACTTCCAGAATATGATGGAAAAACGACTGAAGGAGTTATGGTAACTCCTGATGGTGAACAGATTTCTTTCTCTTCTGGAAACAGTTCTTCACCATCGTATCCACAATATAAGGCACAGTCTGCAAGCCATGTTGAAGGTAAAGCCGCTTTGTATATGAGGGAAAATGGAATAAGCGAAGCAACCGTCTATCATAATAACCCTAATGGAACCTGTGGTTTTTGCGATAGACAGGTTCCTGCACTTTTACCAGAAGGCGCGAAATTGACCGTTGTTCCTCCAAGCAACTCAGTTGCCAATAATGCTCGTGCGATTCCAGTTCCAAAGACTTATACAGGAAATAGTACAATTCCGTCTGTTAAATAACAATTATTTCAAGGGTGATAAGATGACTATTAAACATTTTGGTGGTATCGAAACCGCAAAAAAAATTGATGAAGTACGTGAAGTGCTTCGTAAGAGGTATGGCGATGATGTTAATGAATTCTGGATAACGTATGATAATCAGGAGAATCCCTGTTTGGCTATACTTGTTAATAAAGAATTCGCAAATGTTACATATTTCCCGGATGCTGAATCACTTGGATTCCAGTCAGTTGGAACTCCAAGCGGCTTTAATCCCGACGGATTTAGTGTGTTTTATACTAACACACCTGAAGAGGAAATCGAAGTTAGTAACTCCGCAATTATTCCTTTTGAAGTCGCACTACAGGTAGCTTTAGAATTTTTTCATAATCCAATGTTACCTAATTGTATTGAATGGAGCGAAAATTAAATGAGGTGAAAAGATGGATAATATACCTGAAAAAGTTGCGCAGATTGTTGCAGATTCACAACTCGCATTTCTTAATGCACAGTATAATGCATCACTTATATTAGCTAAACAGGCTTTAGAAATAGCTCCTTATAATTCTGATGCACACCAGTGTGCAGGCAATGCATATATGTCAAAGGCAGATTATGAATCGGCAATAGAGCATTACAAAAAAGCACTTGAAAATGATGCTGATAACGGTGATCGCTACTTCAACCTCGGTTACGCTTATGCATCAGACAATCAGCCGGTCAAGGCCTTGGAGATGTTCGCAAAGGCTGACGAAGTTGGATGCTCCCCGAACGTTGTCGGGCAGCTTTACAAGATCATGGCTATGCTGTGTTTTGATATGCACAGATTCAATGATGCAATCCTCAACTTTATCAAGTCCGAGAAAATAATCGGAATTGATATGGAGGTTCTGCAGCGCAAGGCTCTTAGCTACAGTATGAGTGGTGATACAATTGCAGGCATAGAAGTTGCGAACCAGATGAAGCTGCTTGCTCCTACCGACTATCTCGGATATCGTATCGCTTTCAATATCCTGTTGCAGGAAGAGCGACTTGAGGAAGCAGAAAAAGAACTGGATCGTGCGGAACGCTTTGCTAAGCCTTCCAAAGATCTGTTCATGGACTGGATCGCATATGAAACAGCACGATATCAGCTCGATCACGATACTGCGCATCTTACTACTGCTATCGATAAGATATATGATGGTCTGTGTGTTCTTGAGCCGAGTGTTGATACAGTAATTGACGGTTATGTAACTGCTGCTGACTTGTATGTTCAGCTTGAAGATGCGGATATGGCACTCAAATGTCTGAATGCGGCTGAAAATCCAATCTACGCTTTTAACTCAGGTTTCTCTGTAAAGATTGTTCCTGAACTTGAAATCAAGGGTGAAGGACGACCGAGCGAGAGACAGATTGATCATGCTATTCAGGCAGTCAGACGCAAATATGGCGATAGAAGGCTTGAAGTCATGGGTCGTGAACTGACAGCGAAAGCGAGAAAGTCTTCTCCTGATGCTGACAAATACATGACACCCGTTGCTGAACAGGTATCTGAAGAAGCATCTATCCCGAAGCTCGACTCGAGCATCCACGCCGAATACTCAATCGAAATGCTTGATCGCATCTATCGCCTTTATGTAGCAGCATACACAATTAAGAATGATACCACTAATATTAAAGCGTATGCATCAAAGCTTGCAAACAGCTCTGATCCTCATAGCAAGTATATTGGTAAATACAGCTTGATTAAGGCGTTGAGAGATGAGGGATACGAAAAGGCTGATGAGGAGTATCGAGAATTCTTGAAGTTCCTCAGAAACGAAATGATCAAAGATCCTTCGGATATGATGGCATTGAGCTTCCGTGTCCAGTGTCATGTGGATCTTGGTGAGTTTGATGAGGCAGAAAAGCTCTGCAAGTTGCTGTCAGATGATCTTGCTCAGCCACTTAGAGAGCAGATCAATGAAGCAAAATCCGGAGGTGATGCATAATGGCAGCATGGCTTTGGGACGATCTGGTTGTTGATGAGGAGAAATTCAATGAAGCAGCTCAACAGATGGAGGATTTGAAAAAGCGCACAAATGCTCTGAAGGAAAAGCTGAGTGGAATGTACGATGAACTCGCATCAGCAATGGATACGCCGGCTGGCAAAGAAATCCAGTTGGAAGCAAAAAACGTGTTATTAAAACCAGTAGAGAATATGTCTCTGGTGGTTGGTCATATTTCCGATACGTTAAATCTCATTATCGGAAGTGGCTACTACAAGGATGTCTTTACAGGTTTTGAAGAATTAAGTCATCTATTTTAGGAGGTAATTATTTATGGCAAACATGGGTTCAACCGGAACAGTCAACATCTCGAAGGCTATGATGGATGCTGCTGTTCAGGCTATCAGCGACTATCAGACCGCTATTACCGGTCTCAACGGCAGGTTGCAGGCAGAAGTCGATGGCTTGATTCCGTCGAGTTTCTCTGGTTCCGCTGCACAGGGTTTCAAGGCATTCTATGACAACAACATCTTCCCTAACACTGGTGAGAACCTTACCAAGATGCTAGATTCCTTGAAAGGCATCTGTGATTCTGTAAAGGCTCAGATCCCCGGTGATGATCAGGGCGTGGATGAGCAGCTTGGACAGGGCAACCAGAATCCTGGCGGTTCCGCTGGAAACTAAGTAATGGAGGTAAACAGTAATGGCAGATTGTAGAATTGTTAATGAGAAGGTTGCTGCAGCAGTTACAGCAATTCAGAATCTCGCAAAGGAATATGCACAGGCTGGTACTGATTTTGAGTCCGCATTCATGAGCGCAATTGCCGAGATGGAGGGCGATTCTAAGGATGCAATGGTTGAACTCTTCAATAAGAGCTACAAGGAGTTCGTTACCAGCATGGAGTCCGGCCTTCCGGCAATGATCAATGGTTTGGCTTCCCTTCTTGAGGGCAATCGTGATAACTTCGAGAAGGTGGATGACCAGATTGCACAGAGCATCAGAAACGGTGGACAGCAGGGTTAAATTAACCCGATATAGTCGATAATGCGGCTCTGTTTGAAACATACATCAAGCAGAGTCGCATTTTATATAAAGGAAGTGAGCTTTAGTGGCATTTAAAATATTATCACAAGAAGAAATCGCTGTTCTGAATGAGCATGAAAAAAGAGCGTATGAGCAAGCATATCAAGAGTATCTTGAAAGGACAGCTTTTGTTGAAAGACTGGAACAGTTAGACAAAGTTCGTATGCCCAAAGTTTCTGTAAAAAAGAAGGGCATAAAAACAATCAAGTTTCCGGTGATACCTACTATGAACGCACAGGATTTTACAGTGAATCCTGAAATGGGTGTTAATCTTTTAAATGCAGCTAAAATGATAACGCGCACTACAGATAATAATGCAAAATTGTCTGCGCAAGTAAATTATAGAGTATCATTACCAAATGCGTTGATTTCAGCTCCAGAAACTGTAGGAAACAGTGAGGTCACACCTTTTGTTATTACAAAGTCTGCTTGCGTTCCCATTGCAGAACCTTCTGCAATCAAGTGTGAAATCCAAAGATTCAATGCTTCTTCCCCGGAAATAGAAAGCGTTACGATGCCTGAATTAACAGCGGTTGTAATTGAAGACTATTCCATAAGTGGCATTCCAAGTGTGAAAACTGAAGCACCACCGCTACCTCAAGTGAATTCTATTCTGAACTTCACTGCCTCTCTTCCCAGTATTGAGGTTGCGGTTCCTAATGTAGAAAGCGTTAAAATTAAGGAGTATAAAACATCTCAGCTTGTGAAGAACACGGTTAAAACTCCAATTGTTGATTACACAGAGCCTGAAGTAAGGACAGTAAAACTGTCGGCTGTACCTATTCCGGATTACCACAGTATCCCGACTGTGATCGAAGATCCTTTGGTTGAGATTCCAACGATTGATTCTATAAGTGCTCCAAATGTAACTGTCAAGGTTGAGACAGCAAAAGTAGAGTCGCTGAAAGAAGTCTGTATCCCCTCATTCGCACCGGAGGTACATATTGATGCTTCTACTGTTACAACAATAAGACTTCCAGCTTGCTCAGCTCCTAATGAGGTTCACTATACAGAACCGTCATGTTCAATCAAGATAACCCCAGTTCCAGTAATATCTGTTCCGCATATTGATGTTAATACTGCTCTGGAGATAATATTGTCCAAAATTAGGTGATATCATGAAAAATAACGAGATATTAGTATCCGTAAAAATTGAGGATAAAAATCTGTCAAGAACGCTTTCGTTTCTTGTGATTAAAGATACAACACTAAAATCATTTATCCAAGGCGTATACTATGGCCTTGGAAAAATGGCAAAGAAAAAAGAAGATGGCGATGAGACCGAAACGCTGACCATTCAGGAATGCTATTCTGCTTTTGAACGATATATTAAAACACATAGGGAACTTCTTGTTCTTTATACAATCATGGGGCGGTATGCAAAACTGAATATAAACGATGAATCTGTTGACGAACTGGACGAGAAGAAGCCTACTCGTAAGAATTATGATATGCCATTGAGCAGCCTTGGGGTCGTTACAGCAAGCCAGATCCTCATTACAGACAAGACGGTCGTAGAAAGTGTTCCGCAGCTTTTTGAGGAAACTGACAAGCAAAAAACGTATATTCTACGCGAAAACAATACTCTCGAATATAACATAAGCACTCGAAGATTGAATGTCATCGAGCCCACAGAAATTGATATTCTTCCCGCTGGTGATATGCCTGCGGAGCAAAAAGGAAGTCTGCTCGATACTATTGCTCCACCAATCATCACAGGATTGGGCATGGTAGGTTTGCGCTTCTTGATTGGAAAATTCACGGATAACTCAGCGTTCAATAGTTCCATGATGGCAATGACAATAGCTATGCCATTTATGTCTGCGGTTAACTCCGTGTATGGTAGAAAACGTCAGTCTAAAGAGCATCGTGAATCTGTTGCTGATTGGAAAGAAAAATATGAGAAATATATCAACGAAACGATCATCAAGAAAAAGATAGTTCAGTGGCAAAGAGACGAAATCATTTATCTCAACAAGGTATACCCACAAATGGGGGTGTTATTCAATGAAGCAGGCGAAATCTCCACTGTGATTTTCTCGCGCTCACAAAATGATAATGACTTTATGAGAATTTCGTTGGGCGAATCTGATGAGATAAAACCGTCTTTCCAGATTAAGGCAGAGCAAAAAGATGATATTTTCTATGATATAAGGTATAAACTTCATACCCCTCCTAGGGAGGCGGAAGATGCTACTCCATATATCGAAATTATCATCCCACCAAAAAAGAAAAAGAAGAAGGGCTTTCAAGAAACAGCGGAAGAGCTTAAAAATCAGTTCCTTTTGACTGAACTGCCATATATCTTTTCAACAACACAATGTGATGATGAGAATAACGGAGAACAAACGGGCTTCAAATATTTACGAGATACATCTGGCAAAGGTGAAAAGCCACCGCTGTTGATTGACCTCAGAAATATGGGAACTCTTGGTGTAATATCTAAAGATATAGACACTTCTGTACAGTTTATCAAGCATCTTGCATTTGAGTTGTCCTTCTATCATTCACCGGAAGATCTGCAAATGGTATTCTTCTTCAACAAAGAAAATGATACTCATAAGCAAAATGAACTCGTTGAAGATTATCTTTTTCTCCCACATACTAATGAGTTGTTTGACAATCTATCACAGTTTGTTTTTGACGAAAAGAGTGCTGGTGAGGTCTTTAGTCAATTGCAGACTATAGTTTCAGAAAGAGCGAAATCAACGAATTCAGAGGATTCTGATGATAATGGCGTATCAGAAAAGCACACTCAAATTGTATGCTTTGTTCTGGATGATTACGATATTAAGGAAAAAGCATTTTCAAAATATATACCGGAAGCGCCAGTCGAAGGTGAGGAATATGTTAACTCACTCGGCTTAACATTTGTGTTTATCAAGCGAGAAAAAGGTATGCTTCCGAAGTATTGCGGCAGCATCGTTGAACTCGACGGCCTGCGCCGTGTCAGCAACAGATATAATCTGTTAAGCCATGAAACACTCAGCAAGCTCGCGGGAGGAAACGATTCTTCAACAACGACTGATGACATTATCGAATATACTCGTTTTAGTAATCAGTATATTTTTGGAGATGGTACGCATCCTCTTCCTTACGATGAATTTAGCCTTGCTTTCAGACGCCTCAGTTCCATTTACTACACACGAATCGCAGAAAACGGAAAAGTGCCGTCTTTAGTTACCTTGTTTGAACTCTACCAGGATATTTATGATATGGATTCAGCATCTATGCAAGGAGATGGTTTAACTGGAGTAATCAGAAAGAACTGGACTGAACTGAAAGAAAAAGATCCAACAACACCTAAAAACGATGTAACGAAGGATCTTCAGGTTGCAATGGGTAAAAACGAGCACGGTATAACTTATCTTGATTTGCATGAAAATGCTGATGGACCGCATATGCTTGTTGCTGGTACTACCGGTTCTGGTAAGTCAGAAACTATCATTACATACCTGATAGGACTTTGTGTAAAGTACTCGCCTATCGACCTGAATCTGATGCTTGTCGATATGAAAGGCGGCGGTTTCTCTGAGCGACTTGGAAAACTTCCCCACTGTGTGGGCACCGTAACGAACACGGCCGGTGAAAGCCAGGGTATCTCTGCTGTCTATATGTTAAAGCGTTTCCTTGAATCTTTGAATGCGGAAGTCAAAAACAGGCAGATAATCCTTGCGGATCTTGATGTTGATAACGCTGATGCATATATTAAGGTGCTGCGGAAAATCAAAAAAATCCACGAACTTCGGAACAGCACCGATACAGATAGTGTGAAAATCCGTGACGATCTGATTAAAGAGATTCGGGACGGAAAAAAGGAAAAGCAGATTCGCTTTATTGACGGAGATATTAGCGTACTAAAGCCATTGTCTCACTTGATCCTTGTCGTTGATGAGTTTACTGAATTAAAGCGATTTTCAAGTGAATCGGATGATGTTGACTTCATCGCTGAGATTACAACTATCGCAAGAATCGGAAGAACTCTCGGTCTGCATATCATTCTTGTTTCACAGAATATCGAAGGTGCGATCAATGATGATATTCGAGTAAATACAAAATCAAAAATCTGCTTGAAAGTTGCGACAAAGCAAGCATCAAAAGAAATGCTTGGAACAACGGATGCCGCTGCTGCCACAATGCCTGGACATGGTCGTGCATACATTCTTGTAGGAACAGGAAGTAGATACGAGTATTTTCAGTCGGCATATACGGGTGCAAATAAAAATACTGACATTAAACCACCTACATTAATGACATACGTCACGAACACAGGCAGTTTTATAAAAGATTTCTATGATTCTTCAAAAGATAATGACATCCAGAAAGCAAAGAATAAGCGGTTAAGTGCGGGTGTAACTCAGCTTGAGTATGTTGTCGAAAAAATCATTGAATTGGCATCCGAATCCGATTTTGAGTTGCCGGAAATGATATTCCAAGAGCCTCTTCCCACTGAGTTGACCGATGATACGGATGAGTTTAACGAATGGATTGGAGTGTGATGAACATGATAACAGATAGATTAGAATTGTGTGCTGTCGGTAAATATGATATTCCCAGCAAACAGAAGCAGTCTACATTTCAGGTCGATCTGCTCAACTCCAATGTTGCGATTTTCGGCTCCGCTCTCTCCGGAAAGACTAATCTTTTGAAGTTGCTCATTAATTGTCTCCACAAGAGAAGTAATGAAAGAAATGAACAGATCTTTATACTTGATTTTAGTGGGGCGTTACAAGAATACAAAGGAATGCCGTTGGTGTCCGCTTACTTCGATAGCAGTAATGAGGAGTACGTCAAAAGAGTGTTCCGTATTCTTGAAACCATTCTGAAGAAGAACATCAAAGAATTGGGAAGCAAGAATTTTGCAGCAGGGAGAACCGAGGATCTGCCTCACACGACATTCATTATAGATAATCTTAATGCGTTTGTCGATGAATCAAGATATACTGCGTATCATGAAAAATTCGGAAGGCTTTGTAGAGACGGAAGATCAAGAGGAATTTCTATTGTATTTACGGCCACGGACACCAAAGGTTTAACCCGATATCTGCTTTCTTTTGAGCAGAAGATTGCGTTGAATCTTTCTCAAGAGAAATGCACGGAGATATTTGGCGTTAAATCTGAATCGTTAGGAAACATTCCGGGGCGAGGATATGCAAATGTCACGGAGAGGCCTGATGGTATAATCGGAACATTTAACCTCAATGCCCCTTACGAAGTCCAAATATTAAAGAGTTCTGACATAACGGATGAAAGCTCCAGATTTACTGAAAAACTTCGTATAAAATATGGATATGATATGGCAACATCGGTATTCAGCTGTGAAGTAAAAAAATATCAGACATTTCCCCAGGAGCTTTCACTAAGCGATTTTATTGAATTAAAGCAGCCATATTCATCAGATGACAAAGTACCTTCTGCCTCTTTTGTGGAAGTAGGATTGGATTATGTTGACTTTAAGCCTATTGGCATCGATTTTGAAGACTCCAGAGTTGCTGCTATCTATGGAAAAAGGGAGTTTGGCAAATCAAACCTTCTTAAATTATTGCTTGACAGCCTAAGCAGGATCAAGCCAACATCTCGTTTCGTATTCTTTGATGATGGCAGAAAGCAGGTGTTTGATTTTTATGAAGCGTTAAAATCCAAGCTGAATTGTGAATACATTGGTGAATTTAAGCCTGTGGATGTATCTTTAGCAGATGGCAGAACAGTTAAAAGAAAACTTTCTCCCATGCAACAATTTTATAAACTGCTGCACGAGGAATATATAAGCTTGAATAAAGACTTTCAGGACAACCCAATTCTCAATCAAATATACGGTGTAGATGACGACAGTATAATGGTTGATGATATTCCTAATGGCTGCGAAAAAGGAGAGGCTTCACCGACTGTCTTCATCATTCAGAGTAAATCAGTATATCTGAACACAAAGACTAATTCTGATTTCATCCACTATATTTTGCCCGAACTGTTAGACACAGCAGAAGATAATGACCTGATTTTCCTGTTCACAGATGTAAAGAAGATTACAGATGCTGAGGTGAATTCGGAATTTAACAGTGCATTGAAGATCGTCTTTCTTCTTGACAGTATTGCTGAGTTTGCCAGTGAACGCGGCGGAAAGTCGGTATTTGGCGAAATGGATCAGAAGACTCTTAAAGAGGATTATGCCAGATGTGAACTCGGTGATGGCTATTACTATAATGTCGAGGCCGATTCGTTAAAGAAGGCAAAATTCATAAAAGTGATTTGAGGAGGATTTAATATGAGTGACAGTGCATTCAAGTCTGCTGATACTACAAAAATCGCTGAATTCGAGCGGCAGAGTGCCGAGGTTATCAGCGAATTCGCGGCCATTAAAGAAGAGTTCGGTCGGATCAACGGAACTTTACTCGGTGCTTGGAAGGGATCCGGTGCTAATGCGTACAAGTTTGAGACCGATCACATTCTTGAAAAAATTGGAAGCGTGGAAGATGTCCTGAATGCTATCAATGAGAGCGCAGTAAAGGACATCAGAAGTACTTATAGCGAAGCGGACGAGCAGCTTGGAGAATTTAACAGGAATCCGCATTCTGAAGAAGGTGAATAAAAGTGGATATGACAGAAGCTAAATTTGTGGATACTTCTCCGCAAGTACAGCTCCACAAGGTGCCGCTTACTATCCTTGACGAGAACGATACGGAAACAATCTTTAATGTGATCATAATGGAAGAAGATAAGGAAAACACGAATGGCAAACAATGATATCATCATAGGCTCTGAATTCAACTATAAAATAGATACTTCTCACGGCTTATCCGCAGATGGATATATAGCAACTGGTACAGAGAGTATTGTTTATAAGGGTAAAAAGATATCACGTGACGGTAAAACAATACTCTCTTGTGTACTGAAGTTCAAATATAAATCTATCGAAGTCGGTGCGGAAGAAGGTCAATCCAGAATTGTAGATCTATATGAAAGATTCAGGAGCCATGATTTGAAAATTTTTGATGAATTGCAGGACTGCCGTTCTGTTGTCAGAATTTTCGATGTAATTGAAGACCTTGGAGCTTTTTCTGTTACGGATACTCATGTGCCGGAGGGAAAGAAATCCATTTCAATCAATAGGGATCGCTTCTTCTGTGTGGTAGAAGAATATATCGATGGATGGTCGTTAGAAGAATACTGCCGTGATGAATACTGGAAACTCACAGAAACTGTTGATGTTGGAAACAATCTAAAAAAGAAGATACCTTTTCACCAGTTTTCACGTGAGAAGCAGCAAGCAATGTTGCATAGCTATCAACATGACTATGATGAAGTCATCAGGTATCAAAGTGAGATGCTTGACTTCATGCTTAATTTGTGTGAAATCTTAAAATACATTACGGACAAAAAGAGAATCCTTCATCTGGACATAAAGCCAGATAACATAATGATTACCAGATATGGTAAAGAGATTGTTTTGATTGATTTCGGCAGGTCGGAGCATATTGCACCTCAAACAAATGCAGTAATAAGTGAGTTAGGTGCTGCTGATTACAATCAGGAAAAGCAGAGCTTTGCACGTCAATTCCAATATGGTACACTCGGATATGCTGCTCCTGAATGTTTTGCTGCACCGATAAGCGGTTCACGGTTTCCGTTTGATGAGTCTGGGCTTAAAAAGGGCAGAATGAGCGTTGAAAGCGATATTTTTTCATTTGGTGCCACTTTTTGGGAGTGCTTAAGCATCTTTGAACTCTATACAGGTAATCAGTTGTTCTCTTCTGAAAAAAGTGATGACGGCTATGGAGCTTTCTATCGTAAATACTTGTTGAACGATGAGGCATACTGCAACAGAGATCTTTCAATCACTTCATCGCATTTTCACGAAAAGTTAGAAAACATCATTAGGAAATGCACGAGAAAACGTGTTCCTGGCTACTTGGATAACGGAAGTGATTCCTACCCTTTATACTACCACGATTACGGACAGTTACAAGATGATATCCAATTTGCGAAAGAGTCCGCTCCCGCACTTGTTAAGACTGAAAATCTCAAAGTAAGAAACGGCTTTGGCGTAGCCGGAGTTATGGCAGGTTTAATTGGCTCGGTCTTACTTGTCTGTGGCTTTTTGAAGTTGACTGGAAGTTACTTTGCCCAGCGCAAAATGGATAATATAATGAAGAATTATAATCCAACTCTTATTGAACGACTGGAAGATGCTGCTGTGGAGCAGATGAAATCATCTACAGAATCCGAAAAGCATGATATATATAACAAGACATACAAGTTTTTGAAGGATCAGGACGATAACCTTGATTATTCTGAGACTGTCGTTCTTGTTGATCTGCTGAAACATATTGATGGTGATTCTTTTATAAATGATTCTGTTGATACTATGCTTCTTACTGTTGATCTTAAAGGATTTAGTAATTGCATTGAGTATACAGTTACAAATCTTACTGAATGTGATAGCACAGGCTTCGAGCTTGCTGTTCAAATATATAATGCGCAAAAACGCATTAATCTCTCGGAGTGCTATTCTGTTTTAGTAAATAATGCTGGTGATAGCAAGTATAATAAACTGATTCAAAGACTTGCTCAGGATCTTAATCATGATGAGCTTATCACGAAAATAGCAGAAGAGAAATTGCCGCAAGATATTAAACAAGCTGATAAAAACAGCAGCGAATATGTTAACACAATCGCTGAGATCAAGAACGAGATTAAACTTACTCTTGATTCAGTAATTAAGGGGAATACAAATGAAGATAGTAGATAATATAAAACGAGGGTGGAAAAACGAAGGCTTTGTGAGAATCAGAAAATATATACGTAAGCCAGCACTCATTGCTTTTGTTATTGCTGATATTGTTGTATTTCTTTTAATACTTGTGTTGCTGATAATCGGAAAGCTGGAGGATCTTATTGTTTCGATGAATGTGCGGTATAATTCACCCGCATTTATTGTCCTAGCAATTGCGTTTTTTATTGTTCAAATAGGCGCAATAGGATATGGTGTTGTTTTGAGTCTGCGTAAATACAGACGCCCAAGCGGAAAAGGCATATTTAGGCCTTCATATGAAGATGGTTCATCATACAAAGCACTGCATGAGCATCTTGATTATTGTGCCGACCTTATGAAATAAATATGAAAGAGGGATATGATTGAAACGGGCAAGTCCAAAAACTTTAATACGAATAAGTGAGATGTGCTTCGCTGTATCGTCTTCATCTTTCCTATTTATTCCCAAATCAAATTTCAACGGTAGCAATCCACAGCAGTTTATAGCATACTTGGTCGGTATTCTCTTCTGGGGTGGATTGCTAGCAGGAGTGTTTTGCATGATTATTCTTGATTTCAAGCGACGAAAGGCAAAATTCAGGAAATCCTATTTCCCAGGTGTATTATGTTTCTTAAAAAACAAGAAAGCTAAAATATGTGATTTATGTATGGCTGTAAGCATTATTGTATTCATAATGTCTAAGAAGCAACTTGGGCTTTATCATACACTAAGTCTTGTATTACTGGCACTAACTGTGCTATCAATATATCTTCACTCAATTCTCAATGGCAATAATTATGCCTACGCATTTCAGAAAGGGGTATGAAAATGACAACGATGAAAAGAGTATTAGCTGCAACAAGCGCAATAGCTATGTTATTTAGCACTTGTTTGAACAGTGGAATGGCAGCAATAGCAGAAACCACCTCTCCTGATGAGTCAACCTTTTCTGTTAATGTTCCAGACACCTGGACAAACACTATCAATGGTTGGGTTGAGGCTTCAGAAGATATAAAGGTTTATTTTAAGGTCAGTGACCATTCACAGCGTGATTCTGCCTGGGGAACGTATTCAGATCCTGATGCTAAAGAATGGAATCAGAGCGTGGATTTAAATGAAACTGATTCCGATGGTGATTATATCAAGTTTTGGGCTGTGAAAGACGAAACTATTCAAAGTGATCCGGAAGCCATTCACTTCTACTACGATAGAACTATGCCTAATAGTTTTGCAGTGACTGTTGACGAAGGAACAGATCCCTACACTCTCAAGAGCAGTGATATTGTGACTGATTCTCTTTCTGGAATCAGTGGTATCTATTATTCTGTCGCACAGGAATACAGCTCACCTGACGATATTACGACAAACTGTGCAGAGGCTTTAACATCCGATGATAGGAATGGTAAGCGTTTTTCTGTTGAATGCACATCAGATATGTCTGGAAACACTGTTTACTTTTATGCCGTCGATATTGCAGGCAATATTCAAATCAGCTCTATTAACGTGGACTCGTATATGGATACCTCTGCTCCTTCACTTATTGTAGAGGGAATCGATGCGAACACATGGGTTAATAATGATGCTCGAATGAGTTCTTGGAATGTCCACACAGATTCTTTTGGTGCTAAAGTATATTATAAAGTCTCTGATACGGACCTTTTAGATTCCTGGGGAGATTATTCGGATGCAACCGAGTGGAGTGATAACGCAACAATTCCTGAAGGTGAAAAGTATATCCACTTCTGGGCAGCTTACGATTCATCTGAGCGAGAAGTTGCTGAAGAAACGAGAGCATATAAGTACGATAATAGCGAATCCACTCTCACTTTTAATGATACTCAGCGTATTTTCGACCAAAGTACTTACACATGGAAACTGAATATTTCAAGTAAGACTTTGTCCGATAACTACTCTGGAGTAAATTCTGTTCATTTAAGATTTTATAATAACAATAATTTCAAATGGTATGATCAGGAAATAAACGAAAATGATATTACACGAGAAACGGATGGGACAATAACCGCTTTTTCTATCGATTTAGGAGATTGGCTAAAGGATACTAAAATTGCTTTCCTTGTCACAGATAGGGCTGGAAATAGTAAAGAGTTTTATCTGGATGGGAATAACACTATTGATTTCGACCCCCAAAGTCCCGTTATAGATATAGATTCATTAAAAATCATGTCGAGTGACCAAAAGCCACTTTCATATCACGCTTTCGGTAGCAAGAATCAGAAAAACGAGAATAATAGCGTGTATGTTAATGACGATGCATATATCTATCTCGAAGTGAAAGACAATGATCTTCGAGCAATTAAGTTTACCATAAATGAAAATTCTTCTATTGAAATCAAAGAGAATGATTTAGAAAATGGTAATGGCGAATGGAAAACAGAATCTCATGGTAGAGAGGCGAATAATAAGTATTGTATTCGTATTAAGACTTCCTTACTAAAAGAAAAGTTAGCTGTTAATGGTAAAAATTTCATTTCTATTATTGCACTGGATAGTGACCCCAATCACAAAAGTAATATCGCTACATTCAATATAGATGAAGACAATCAATATTCAATCTTTTATGATCCCAACGACAATAAGGATGCCATTATTATTCCAAAGACAATCAACGATCCATCTACAGCAGATGATGGCAATAAGTATTTCGGAAAGAATTATAATGAGAATGTCATTTCGTTCGATATCAATGATGATAATGGGATAAAGGAGTATTCTGTAAAGGTTAATGGAACAGTTGTAACATCTGCTGATCTCTCCAGGGGCACAGAAACTATAGGTACGTATACTACTGTGGTTACCAATGATGATGGAGAATCAGTAACAACTGTTGTTAATGAAACCTATTGTTTGCCAATTGATAAAACAACATATACCATTCCACTTGGAAATGATGAATATAAGTTATATGACTTTTCAAAAGACGGAAAATACGAAATCGTAGTATCTGCGGAAGATCTCGCTGGGAACCCCAACAGCAAAGACTATACATTTGTCATTGACACTACTGCTCCCATAATCACCAATTGTGAATATAAGTATAATAAGTCTTTGATAAAATATCTATCATTTGGCTTGTTTGGCAATGAATCATACGATATTAGTGTAAAAGTAACTGATATTACAGGAGATGAAAACGTTCCAGGTATCGGAATCGAAAGTGTAAAACTTTTCTGGGATTCTGATACAGACCCGTATGAGGGACATTACAATGGCGAAACCGGATTATATGAGTTTCCCTCTTTGCGAGTTGGACATAATGCAACTCCAGTAATAGTCGTTGCTGATAAGCTTGGGAATACCGCTAGATATTGCATTGCATCTGCTGACAACACCGATGATAACAATGATCATCGTGCAAACATTCAGCTTGAGCAACTTACGCTTGAAGATTCAGAGGGCAAGATTCCGCTTGTTCTTGAAAACACTCCACCTACATCATATATAGAACTCCCTGAAACATTTGATGTTCCAGCCTCCTTCACTGATGATGAAAAGGCAAAACTGACTATCTATAAGCAATCTTTCAACCAGGGAACTCAACAGTTTAATGAGTGGTGGTATCCTTTCGGTATTAGTTATAAAGTATTTGCTGAAGATAAGAGTGCAGATATTAATTCTGGATTATGTTTCGTCACGGTTGAGGAGAATAATTCAATAAAAACCGAAACTGGATATGCTGGCAAAGAGTTTAAGGATTATGAGCAAAGCGATGCACAATACTCATATGAGTTAAAAGATGAAGGAGATTACACTTTATTCGTTTATGCAGTTGACAATGCTCAAAATAGTAATAAGCCCGTTAATGATGAACCTGACAGGCAAATACTTGAACCGAATCAAAAAGCTATAGTTCACCTTGATTTAACCTCTCCTGAGATTAACAAATTTCATTTTGGCGGTGAACTGGATGACTTGAATCCAGAAACAAGACAGCCTTATGGTTTCTTCTTCGATGAGGATACTGAAGTGCGAGTATATGTAACTGATCCTGGATCGGTTTCATCAGGTATTCATACAGTACAATTATGGTTAGATGGCATTGAAGATTCTATGGATAGAAATTTTAAAGTTGATATCCATAACCCGAATGGAAACGAATATGATCCTAATGAAGGTTTTGCAACATTCAAAATTGAAAAAGGATTTAAGGGCAAGGTTTATGCTGAAGTCGTTGACAATGTCGGTCACTCATCTGGCATAATTGATGCCAATGGAAATATTGTTGAAGATTCAGACCTTCACTTGAGAACATCGACTATTGAAATCCAAGAAAACGAACCTACAAATCAGAAAGATGCAAACGGCATACCGCTTTATAATACAAGCATTCCAGTTACTGTGACAGTTGTGGATAGCTTCTCTGGCATTAGCCATATTGATTGGAACATCGCTAACGACAATGAATCTGGCACAATTGAAGTTGATATTAATGGAAATTGGCGAAATGCATCTGGTGACGCTCAAATCCTTGAAGATAGTATCGAACGTGATCAAAACCTTATCACGAAGCTTCAGTTTGTGATTGTTGTAGATAGCAACACAAATGGTAATGTTGTTCATGTTTCGCTTACAGACCGTTCAGGTAATACAAGTGAGTATGATACTTCCTATAGTATTGATACTACTGCTCCTAACATAGCTGCATCACTTGGTGGCGGTGCCGCTTCTAACGGGTATTACTACAATTCCAATCAAACAGTTACAGTATCCATAACGGAAAGAAACTTTGATCCGAGCGCTGTAGTTGTTAAGGTCAACAATAATGCTCAAACAGTTCAGTGGAATGAGCAAGGTTCCTCTGTCACATCAGACGGAACAGTACACACGGGTACATTTGCTATAACAGCAGATGGCGAGTACGATTTCACGATCAGCTATACTGACATGGCTGGAAATGTTGGTACTCCATATTCTCAATCTCAATTTGTAATTGATAAAACGAGTCCCAAGATATCAAACAACTTTGAATCATTTGGCTCGATTGATGACGAGAATATTTACTATAATGCATCTCAGAAGAACAGTGCGAAAGCTGAAATAACAGTTGTAGAAACAAACTTTTCTCCTGGTGACATGAATATAGTAGTGTATTATCAGCCTGCCGGAAGCAAACATACGGATACAGGTGCAAACTGGACAAACTACTATTATTCATCAGACTGGAAGGATAGCGGTGATAACACTCATACACTAAATATTCCATTTACAGAAGATGGCGTGTATAAGATTGTTATGGCTCCTGTAGACAGAGCCGGAAATGCCGGTGATTTCTCCAAAGGAGAGAATAGTCAATACCCAGCTAAAACTGCAATTTTTGAAACTGACTATACCGTACCAATAATTGTTTCGAGAAGCGATAAATCCGTCAAGGCGGAAGATGTCACATTCTACGATTTATATGATTTCGATAGACGCAACGATGCAGCACCAACTGTTGTTTTTGAAGACATTAATATTGATCGCATTGTCTGTGAAGGACAAAAGTACACACCGGTTTATTCTAATGGCAGAGAAATTGGTGAAATCAAACCTGAAGACATGAGCAGCGAATCCAACAAGATAGTAGCAGATACCTATGTTCCACAGATGATTTATACACTTGAAGGATTTACTGTAGATGGTGTGTACTCAGCCAAACTGACTGCTTACGACAAGGCCGGAAACAAGAGTACACTAAATGACAACACATATGTGCGTATGGTTGATCCGACAGTAAATGTACTAGCATACATTGAAAACAGCAATCGTGAAAAGTTGGAAGGCTGGTATTCCTTTGAGGACGAAAACGGTCCTATCAGTAAACAGCCGAGCAGTTTCTCTGATTTAAGCATAGTTGTTCTTTCTAAAACCAATGACACTCATATTTATTTAGTTGATAAAGCAACGAATGCATCAACTGATACCAATATTACAGATACTGAAGATGCTTTGTTTGATGCAGAGATGTATGGAGTTGGTGCGTATCGGTATACGCTTCCAGGTGAATACTTTGAGAAGAATTATACTGCTGATGCAGACACAAATCTTTATCTTAGAGTTGAAAACGATGGAGAAACACTTGATCTTGGAGAAATGTATATTGATAACACAGACCCTGACTGCAATATTCCGGAGCATTTCCACGATTGGGGCTGGTTCAAGGGCTCTGGAAATCAAACAATAACTTTTGACAACATTTCAGAAACACTTGATATCAATGAAACGGTTGCCTATGTTGATGGAAAAACAATTCATCTGTCCAATATTTCTGGTAACGAAGAATCTCCATTCAGCTATGACGAGCAGAATAACACATTGACTTTGACATTGGAGCCTGGAAGTCACAAAGTTGGCTTGCTGCTTGTTGACCGAGCTGGTAACAACAAATCAATTAGTGAAGTTCAACACCTGGCTATAGGCAATTACAGAATCTGGATTGGCATTGGATCAGGACTTGGCGCAATTCTTTTAGCAGTACTTGCAGTATTTGGTGTCAAGAAATTCAAGAGAAGAAGGCTCGCATAAACACATACGCAATACGAACGCACCCTCTTGCTCATAAACTATGCAAGAGGGTGCGCATATGAAAAATGGAGGAATAGAAATGAAGTACAACCCTAATCCCATGCAAACAGACGATATCATACTTTCAGACGATCTTGTAGCCCTTACAGAGTTGATCGCAGCCAACGTCCATGACGTGTGAGCTGCTGGGCGTATTAAAGAGGGATGGACTTATGGAGAGGTTAAAGATGCTGAAAAGAAAACCACTCCTTGCCTTGTACCATATGACGACCTACCTGAATCCGAAAAAGAATATGATCGTAATACGGCAATGGAAACACTGAAACTGATTACCAAGCTGGGCTACACGATCACCAAAAAGAATGGCTGATCTGTCATTCTGCACCCTCAAATGAAAGCTTTCCACAATCAAATGAAAGCCTACCTTTCATTTACATGGTGTTGTTTGTGGAAAACTTTGAGGTAACTCTGTAACGAAACTAACAGCTCATTTTCCTCATATATCCGGCATTTACCGCACAAACAACACTAAGAAAATGATTGGTGGTTGCACCCTCAAATAAAAGCCCCTGCACTTTCAATCGAAAGCCTGACCTTTCATTTGCATAGTGTTGTTTGTGGAAAACCTTTCATTTGAGGGTGAGAGATAACCTATCAGTATCCGAAACGGATACTTCCAATAACAAAACAAGGTCAACTACCGAAAATGTCGCAATTCTGCGTGTTTTTCGGCGGTTGACCTTTTATTTGTTTGTATTCAACTGATAGTGAAAGCATCGATTTTTCCGTCAAGAGCATCTTTTATCATCTGATTAAATCCTTCTCTATGCTTGGTAGATGTAGCAGAAATGCCCTCATCCGTATACATTCCTGCAAATTCCCAATCAGGATTTTTCTGTATGTACTCTGTGTAATACTTTCTTTGAGCCTGGTAGGAAGTAATCTGTTCTTCCAGGTCTGTCGATACTCGTGCATATCCTGCAACCTTTCGTTTCACAACCTCTATGGCTGAAAGGCGTGTCTGTGGATTAACTGTTTGCGGTATTACTGTTATTCTTGGCATTTTTTACTCCTCTCGCTTGCTTGCTTTTTCATTTTATCCGTCCAGCTTTCACTGCGTGAACGATGTTCCCAATGCCTCTTCTCTGTGTGACCGTCATGAAAAACAAATACCAGTTCGTAGGATTTCGGAACAAGAATCATCTGAATATTATCTCGGACTATGATTTCATCAAATTCAGAAAGATGGAGAACATCGCAAATTATCTCATATAAAATGTTTTCAGGAATTTGCTTTGCCTTGGGACAGTATTTCTTTCCACGTCTGAGAAATGTGGCACAAAGCCATGTGCCTCCCTGCGGATACATTTTTCTCTGATAATTTTTTCCGCAGTAACCGCACTGTATCATTCCTGAAAGCGGATATCGTTTCATATTTCCCTCATGGCTGTATTGCTGTTCACGCTGTTTCAGCATTTCCTGCACACTCTGAAAAGTATCAATGTCAATAATGGCTTCATGGGAATCTTCAACCAGATACTGTGGCAGCTCACCATGATTTTTGGTTTTTATCTTTTCAATATGGTTATTTCTGTAGTATTTTTGCAGCAGCATATTCCCGATATACTTTTCATTGGTCAGCAGTTCTTTAATCCGGGGATTTGTCCACAGATTACCCTGACGGGTAGGTATTCCCATTTCATTTAACTTATGGGCAATTGCTGTCTGTCCCATGCCGGACAAATAATCACGGAATATCATACGGACTATTTCAGCTTCTTGCGGTTCAATTTCAAGCTGTCCGTCGGTATTCCTGCGATATCCAAAAATCGTGATGCTGCCAATTTTACCTTCCTGAAAACCTTTTCTGATTCTCCATTTCATATTTTCGCTTACAGATAAACTTTCAGCCTGTGCATAAGATGCCAGAATCGTGAGCATCAATTCTCCGTCATTGCTGATGCTGTGAATGTTCTGCTCCTCAAAGTAAACATCGACTTCAAGCATTTTCAGTTTACGAATGGTTTCTAACAGTGTAACCGTATTTCTGGCAAATCGGCTGACGGACTTTGTAATAATCATATCCAGTTCTTTTCTCCTGCATTTTTCAAGCAGTTTTTGAAAATTTTCTCTGCTGTCCTTTGTTCCTGTAACCGCTTCATCAGCGAATACACCGCAGAACGTCCAACCCGGATGGTTTTCAATCATTTGCTGATAGTAATTGATTTGTGTTGCCAAAGAGTGCAGCATAGCCTCTTTACCGCTTGAAACACGAGCATAAGCTGCCACACGCAGGAAAGTTGGTGCTTTTGGTTTTTTCTCGATTTTGCGTATAATTCGTTCCATGAGATTTCACCTCCGGTTCTATGTTCGCTCTAAAAGACCAAATAGTCAAGCGATTTCACGAAAAATACTACCCAAAGATATGCCGTATTTATTGGCAATCAGCTGTTCAGCTTGTTGAAATTCAGAATCAGTCAGAAGTTTCTGATTAAGAAAACTGCGGAGAACAGCAACGGTCACTTTATAATCAACTATTCTTTTTTCCACTTTTTCTTCCTTCCAAAGCACAGGCACGAGAACAGTATTTTCGTGCCTCTTTTCTATAACTTATGATGGTTTTTCCGCAGTTCTCACATTTTGAAATTACAGAATTTTTATGTTTCATTTCATCCAGATGTGAATTCCAGTATTTCATTCTGCAAGCATCAGAGCAAAACCGTTTTTCTTTTCTATGAGCCGTTTGCTTTACAGGCTTTCCGCAGGTAGGACATGAAGTATTTTCTGACAGTTTTTTCAGATAAGACTTTACTGTATTTGGCGAAAGGTTCAGTTCATTTGCAATTCTGCGATAGCCCAGACCTTTTCTCTGCAGTTTGGCTATGTTATTCTTTTCTTCCAAGTTCATAATAGCACCTCCTACAGTAAGGCGAAAAAGTCAACCCTTAAACAAAAATATCCCCCACGAAATATGAAAAAAATCATACTTCGTAGGGGATAGTATCAGATCATCTGATTCACTTTTTTCTGCACTTCGTTGTAGTCATAACCTGCATCGGTAAGACGTTTCTTACGTTCCGCACCATTTGACCACTTACCCTGAATGACTTCACGGGCAACTTCATTAACGGACTTCTTTGCAGGATACACTTGCTTGCCATTACTGTCAAATTGATGTAGTATAATAAAACTTGACACCCTAACCTCAAAGGAATAGAATAGAAAAAGAAAAATGGAGGAAAAAAGGATGTCAGAAAATAAACAATATGAAATTGAGTACAAAGTGCAGGCAGT
>Ga0129314_1001000_pt1 | contig 22927 bp, 17 predicted proteins | sample O1111metagenome_FD_94431 | JGI IMG/M metagenome (GOLD analysis project Ga0129314, IMG submission 94431) | Orangutan individual fecal microbial communities from fecal samples from Wisconsin, USA - O1111 metagenome | ecosystem: Host-associated > Mammals > Digestive system > Large intestine > Fecal... | reverse complement strand
GGCGAGGGGGTTTGAATTGCAAAAATATATCCTAAAATTCAAAAAATGACTAGCAAAAAATTGAGAATAATGGTCACACAAATCTTATATTTTTTCATTGTCCTATTGACGGGTAGCACATCATTCCTTCGTCGAGGGGCACCACGTCCCCAGGTCCGGATGGGCCGACGCACTCACAGACGTGGTGCTTCACTCCCCGCAAAACCTTATTTCTCCGTTTCCTTTGCACCAAGTCTTTGTCCCTTTTCAGAGCACCAACCCCTCGGACTTGGTGCAAAGACTCCCGCAAAACCTTATTCCTCCGTTTCCTTTGCACCAAGTCTTTGGCCCTTTTCGGAGCTCCATCCCCTTGAGCTTGGTGCAAAGACTCCCGCAAAACCTTGTTCTTTCGTTTCCTTTGCACCAAGTCTTTGGCCCTTTTCGGAGCTTCAACCCCTTGGACTTGGTGCAAAGATTCCCGCAAAACCTTGTTCCTTCGTTTCTCTTGCACCAAGTCCCCAGCCCAAGATGAACCTCCGCCGTTACTGACGTGGTGATCCATACCCCGCAATCCCTTATTCCTTCGTCGAGGGGCATCACGTCCTCGCCCCCGGATGGGATTGGAAAAGGAAGTGCGGACGAATTTGCCATTCGACTGCACTTCCTTCCACTTCTATTCTGTATAGACAGAAAAAGTAGCGGCGCCATCGCACCGCTACTTTTTCTTCATAATTCGATTAAGTTTTACTACTTTACTTTTCCGCTTCTCTTTGGTGCGGTATAAGCACTGTACGCGATTCCGGATTTTCCGTTGCTGCCGCGCAGTGCTTTTACTTTGTAATAGTATCGTTTACCTTTCTTTACTTTTTTATCTGTATACTTAGTTCCGGAAACCGTTGCGACTTTCTTGTAACCGCTGGATTTCTTTGTGCTGCGATAAATCATGCACTTCGTTGCGGCAGAAGACTTCTTGAACTTGATGGTACATTTTCTCTTTCCTCTGGAAACGCTTAGCTTTGTCGGCTTCGGCAGATCTTTTACCTTAAATTGCACAAAGTTTATTGGAATATCAAAAGAATCATACACATCCACCGAAGGAATCGTATAATAATCCTCCCAAGTATCCCACATGGTGAAGTCAAGCCAAACCCGCTGTCCTCGATATACGGTGAAATTATTTCGAAGATTAATGCGAACATATTTCTCGTCTACATCCGCTTCATACCCTCTGGCTTGAACCCCCTTGCGATTTACTTTTTTCTTTAATGCCAAATTCTTTTCACTTGACGAAACATCTAATGTTCGTTCGTCATGGCCTTTTTCCTTCCGGTTCTCGATGGAGTTTTTCTCTTTCGACTTACCGATTTCCTTAGTACCTGCAAACCCATTCAGTGGAAGACATGTAACCACTAAAACAGCACACAGCAAGATTATAACGGACTTCTTTCGCATTAGACCACTCTCCTTAATTAACACGAATCTACGAATTCTATCTCCTTAAGCGTACCATTTTCCATGCAATCTCACAACATCTTCTTCCGTTTCAGCACGACGTACAGGCCCAGGCAGATGGCCACCACGATGCCGCTGATGATGCCGAAGCCGAAAGGCGTCTGGGCGAAAGGCATGTATTTTGTCAGCACGTTCATTCCGTACATACCGGAGATTACCGTCGGAATCGCCAGAATCAGCGTGATGGAGGTGAGGATTTTCATCACGTTGTTCAGCCGGTTATCGAAAATCGTGGACATCAGCTGGCGGGTGCCGTCCACAATGCTGCGGTAGATGTCCGTCATCTCCACCGCCTGCTGGTTTTCCACGATGGCATCGTCCAGCAGTTCCTGGTCCTCCGGGAAGCGCTCCAGCCGAGAGTATCGGGTGAGGCGGTCCAACACGTTGCCGTTCTCACGAATGGAGGTGGCGAAGTACACCAGCGCCTGCTCCAGTTCGTGGAGGCTGAACAGATCTTCCTCTTCCACATCGTCCCGCACCTTTTCCTCGATTTCCTGCCGCTTCCGGTCGATTGCGTACAGCGCTTTTTGGTACAGCAATGCGGACTCCAACAGGATCTGATATACGAACCGCAGTTTTTTCCGGGTGGAAAAATCATTCATCCGGTTCTTCTCGAAATTCCGAAGCACAAAGGACTCCTCCGAGCAGATGGTTACGATGGCTTCTTTAGTGATAATAATTCCCAGCGGAATGGTCACATAGGCCCGTACCCCATTCCGGTATTCCTCCGACGGGATGTCCACCACGATTAAAGTGTAGTTCTCCGGAAGTTCAATTCGCGTCTTTTCTTCCAGGTCAATTGCTGCCATCAGGTCGTCCACCTCGACGCCCATCCGTTCCGCAATCAGTTCCGCCTCTTCGTTGGAAGGGTTGGTCATCTTCACCCAGCAGTCGTGACAGAAATTCGGCACCGAACTCGTCCGGCCGTTCTGCGTGTAGAAATACTTAATCATGCCCCATCTCCTTTCTGTCTCATTGCTGTCTATTGTACCACAATTCTGCCCCGGCTGGTCCGCATCCCCTGCAAAATCCGCGTAAAAACCGCCTTCCCGAATCAGAAGTCCATATACGCCTTAAACGCCGTTGGAATGGAATATTCCTCCTGTAAAGCGCTCTTCTCCGCCGCAAAAAAACCATTTTCTGCCGCCGACGCGTCCGGCCGTTCCTCCGCCTCAATCTCGAAGGCGTGCATGTGCCACTCTACATGGCTAAAAATATGTTTCGACGGCTTCAGCTTCCGGATGGTCTTCGGCTCATATCCCAGCGTCCGGCAGGCCTCCTCCGCCTGCGGCTCCGTCAGCCAGCCTTCCGCATTGGGCAGCTCGTACAGATTCGCCAGAAGCCCCCGTTCCGGGCGCTTCCCAATTACCACCCGGTCCCCCAGCCGGATTCGAAGCACGGTGCGTTTTTCCTTTCGCCGCTGCTTCTTCTCCTCCTTCACCGGAAGCTGCTGTTCCTTCCCCGTCCGGCGGGCCTCACAATGCATCTGCCATGGGCATTTTTCGCAAAGCGGCGCTCCGTTGGGAAGGCAGATGGTGGCCCCCAGGTCCATCAGTGCCTGATTCATGTCCCCGGGACGAGTGCGATCCAGGATTTCCTCGTAATAGGCCGTGGCCACCTTTCGGGCGGCGGTGGTGCGGATGCTTTCCTCGTAGCCGGTCATGCGGGCGTAGACCCGAAGCAGGTTTCCGTCCACGGACGGGATGGGGTAGGCGAAGGCAATGGAACTGATGGCCGCCGCCACGTACTCCCCGATGCCGGACAGCTTCTGCAACTCTTTGGGGGTTCCCGGGATTTCGCCCCCGTATTCCTCCATCACCTGAACGGCCCCCTTGTGCATGTTCCGAATCCGGCTGTAGTAGCCCAGTCCCTGCCACAGTTTCAGGAGCCGTTCTTCCTCCGCTTCCGCCAGTGCTTTCACATCCGGGAGCTCCCGAAGGAACCGCTGATAATATTCAATTACCGTGTCCACCCGGGTCTGCTGGAGCATGATCTCCGAAACCCACACATGGTAAGGCGTCGGATCCTCCCGCCAGGGGAGAATCCGACGTTCACTGTCGTACCAGGACAGTAAGATGTCCGATAGTTTTGCGGCTTGTTGATTTCGATCTGATGTATTCAATCTCTTTTTTCCTTCTGTTTAGTTATTTAATCCACGCGCAGGGCGGTGACCGGATCGCTCTTCGCTGCCTTCCGGGATGGGATGATTCCGCCGATCAAGGTCAGGATGATGCTGAGGATTACCAGCACGATTCCTCCCACCACCGGCAGGGACACGTGCATGCTCACGCTGGTCACATGGCCGATGATGATATTCGCCGGGATAATCAGGAGCTCCGTCACGCCGATTCCCATCAGTCCGGCCAAAGCACCGATGATAAAGGTTTCCGCATTGAACACCTGTCCCACGTTCCGCTTGGATGCGCCGATGGCCCGAAGAATTCCGATTTCCTTTCGCCGTTCCAGCACGCTGATGTAGGTGATGACTCCAATCATGATGGAGGATACCACCAGAGAAATGGATACGAAGGCGATAAGCACGTAGCTGATGGCATCGATGATGTTGGTCACCGAACCCATCAGGGCTCCCGCCAGATCGTTGTAGGTGATTTCTTGATCGGTTTTGCCCGCCTTCACCATCTTCCGATTGTATCCATCCAGAATATCCTTCACCTCGGCCTTGCTTTCGTAGTCCTTAGCGTAGATGGCAATCTGAGTCGGATTGGATTTCTTCGCATAGCCGAAGCTCTTCATGTTTCCTTCGTAAGTGTTGGCCTGAGTGTTCATCAAGGATGTGACCAGAGACTGAATCTCGCTTTCGCTCATGTTCATTCCCATGGCATCCGCAAAAGCACCCGTATCGATCTTAAAGGCTTTGGAGAAATCCAGGCTGCCCATGCTCTTCATGTAGTTGGTCATCATACCGGATACCAGTTTTTCCGACATGGAGGCCACCGCCTTGGCGGTGTATCCGGACATAGCCGCCACCAGATTCTTCTCCAGCGCCGAGGTATCCATGCTCTTTGCCACGGTGGAATTGATTATTTTCTGGGCTTCCGGGGTGGACAGATACTCCTGAAAATCCTGCTGCATCTGCTGCGTGGTAGGGTAGTTGTTCTCCTTCGCAAATTTTGCGTAGCCCTCCATCAACTCCGTCATGATCCGATCCCCATCCTCGTCGGAAATCTCCACGTTCTCGAGTTTTGTTTTTAGGGAAGTCATTTTGGCAGAGAGCTTGTCCTGCACGCCCTGAGACGCCAGGAACTCGTCGATGGTCTCGTCGGTGATGCCGTCGGGGTCGGTGATGCCCTTGTCCTTCAGGTATTTCGGGAAGTCCTGAAGCACGTCCTTCATGGTGTCCTGCAGGTTCTCGTCCTTCAGCTGCTCCTCCACGTGGGCCTTCAGGATGCGGCTCATGTTGTCCGAGAGGATTTTTCGGGCCGCCGGGGATTTCATGTAATCCTGAAAAGCGGTGTTCATCTTGGTGTAGTCGGTGCCCTTTTTCGCGGAGTATTCCAGGAAGCCTTTCATCAGGCCGCCGAAAAGCTCCTGCATGCTCTCTTGAGTGAAGTTCAGCTTGGTGCTCTGCATCAGCTTCTGAATGTCCCCTTGGCTCATGCCCGGCATTTTGGTCACGGCCTTCGGGTCGATGAGGCCGCTCATGTCCATTTTCTTGGACGGTGCCTTCATGGCCTTGCCAATCTGGGACGGATCGAATTGGAAGGCTTTGGCAAAGGCGTTTTTGTCGAAGGAGAACATGGACTCGAAGTCCGGTCCATCGCTCTCCTCGCCGAATTCCTTTCCCGTGAGGATGTTGGTATCCCGATTCTTCTTCTGGGCCTGAACCACCTTGCTGTCCGCTGCCTTTTGAATCATGTGATCCGTCAGGGAGGCCGGATAGTAGATATCCCCGTTCAGCACGGTGAAATCCACACCCTTCTTCGGCTTGACCACGCCCACGATTTTGAGGTCCTCGCCCTTTCCGATGACGCGGTCCATATGGCTGTCGTCTTCGGAGCGGTCCACCCACACGTTCTGGGAGGAGTCGTAGGTGTAGTAATCCGAACTGCCTATCATCTTGAACTTGATGCCCATGCAGTCGTTATAGTTAAAGGTTTCGGTCTGATCCTCGTCCGAATGCACGTCCTTTCCCTTGGAGAAATCCTTCAGCATCTTGTCCAGGTCGTCCATATTCTTCAGGCCCATGGCGTACAGGGCGATGTCGCTGGCCATGCCTTCCTTGGACAGCACCAGCACGCATTCGTTATACTTCTTCGGCCAGTGCCCCGCCTTCACGTCGTACTCGTCCCGGTAGAGAGACGGATCCGACGGCAGCTGATGGAACACGTCGGTGCTCATCATACTGCTGTATGCCATGGAGGAGCTGATGGACATGCCCATTTTCTTCCGGGTTTCGTCCGGATTTACCTTCCGGTATTCCGTGTCCACCTTCCGGAAAATCTGGGGCTTCACGTCGTAGCTGTATTCGATGGCTCTCGTGTGCCTCTCCAAATTGCTTTTACCGCTGTCGATGTATTTCTTCAGGGATTTCAAATCGTTGGATTCCATGACGGAGGCCATATTGGTCACCGTCTGCAGTTCCCGAATCTCCCCCTTTTTCGCACTCTTGCCGGCGTCCCCATCGCCGCCCCGGGTGAACATGGCTGACATGTCGAAGCCGGAGCTGTCCACCGTCAGCGGGTATTCCCGGATGGTGTCTTCCTCCACGCCGCGGATGTAGTTGTTCACTCCATTGGACAGGGATAAAATCATGGCAATGCCGATGATGCCGATGGATCCCGCAAAAGCCACGAGGATGGTTCGGGCTTTCTTGGTCTTCAGGTTGTTGAAGCTCAGCTGCAAAGCGGTAGCAAAATTCATGGCCGCTTTGCCCAGGTTCCGGTGCACCGCTTTTCCCGCTTCCTCTTTGTTCACGGAAAAAGGCCGGGAGTCCGAAATGATATTCCCGTCCTTCAACTCCACAATCCGGTCGGCGTACTCCCGGGCCAGCTCCGGGTTGTGGGTCACCATGATTACCAGGTGATCCTCCGCCACCTCTTTGAGGATATCCATAATCTGAACGCTGGTCACGCTGTCCAGCGCCCCCGTCGGTTCATCCGCCAAAAGAATGTCCGGGTCGTTCACCAGCGCCCGGGCGATGGCCACCCGCTGCATCTGTCCCCCGGAAAGCTGGCCGGGCTTCTTATGAACCTGGTCTCCCAGACCCACTTTGGCCAGGGCCTCCGCTGCTTTCTTTCGCCGTTCTTCCTTCCCGATTCCGGAAATGGTCAGTGCCAGTTCCACGTTGGACAGGATGGTCTGATGGGGAATCAGATTGTAACTCTGGAACACGAACCCGATGGTGTGGTTCCGGTAGGAATCCCAATCCCGGTCTGTATACTTCTTGGTGGATGTCCCGTTGATAATCAGGTCCCCGCTGTCGTACCGGTCCAGTCCGCCAAGTACATTCAGCAGCGTGGTTTTGCCGGAACCGGAGGGTCCCAGAATCGCCACGAACTCGCTGTCCCTGAAATTCAGACTCACGCCGTCCAGCGCTTTCTGCACCAGTCCCCCGGTGCGGTACTCTTTTCGAATGTTTTTAATCTGCAGCATCTCTCGCCTTTCCCTTTATAAACAATATCACCGCATACACCAGACAAATGCTCTCGGAAATCGGTGTGGTCCACCAGATGCCTTCGCCGCCAAAAATTCTCGTCATCAGCACCAGCACCAGCAGCATCACCGCGATGGCTCGGCCGATGGTGATGGAAACCGCTTTCCCCGCATGTTCGATGGATGCAAAATATCCGGCCAGCACCACGGTGAATCCTGCCGGTACAAAGGAGATGCAGAAAATCCGCAAGGCATGTACCGTGTAATTTCTCAGGTGAGTCAAATCCGCCGGAATAAACAGTTTCGCCAGCAGGCCTCCGCCGAATACGGACAGCACCACGGTGACCGCCGCAAAACCTGCCGCCGTAATCAGGCCGTACCGGAGCAGCTTGGCCGTGGCGGATTTTTCTTTTTTCCCGTGATAGAAGCTAATCAGCGGCTGGCTGCCCTGAGCGATGCCCGTCATGGAATAGATGTACAGGGCGTTCACGTAGTTGATGATGGTATAGCTGACCAAGGCCTCGTCCCCCAGATAGGCCGCGATGGCGTGGTTGAAAAAGTACACCGTCAGTCCGGCGGACAGCTCCGTAATGCCGGAGGACAGGCCGTTCTTCATGGCCCGCACAATGGTGCGCCCGCTAAAATGAAAGCGGGTGAAATGCAGCACGGCTTCCTTGGACAGGAAGTGCCGCAGATACAGGGTCGTGACCCCCACCTGGGACAGTGCCGTGGCAATGGCCGCACCGAAGACGCCCAGCGGGAACACGATGACCAGCAGGTAGTCCATGATGCAGTTCAGGATGACGCCAACCATCACGATTTTGGTGGCTTTCTTCGGATGCCCGTCCGCCTTCAGCAGAATTTCAAAGGAATAGGACACGATAAATACCACCGCAAAAGGAGCGATGGTTCCGATGTACTTCGTCACATAGGGCAGGGTGGCTTTGGTGGCCCCCAGAAACAGGGCCAGTTCCTCCAGCTTCCAGAACAGGAGCCCGGAAATCAGGAGGGACAGTACGATCAGGAACGCGAAGTTCTGGCTGAATATCTCGTTGGCTTTTTCCTTCCGGCCTTCTCCCAATGAGATGGAAACCACCGTGGAGGTGCCCACCGCGAACATCAGGGACAAGGCAAACAGCGCCGTCACAAACGGCGATGCGATATTGATGGCGGTCATGGCCGTTACGGAAACGCCTTTCGCCACGAACAGCCCGTCCACTGCGGTGTACAGGGTGTACACCCACTGGGCCAGTATGGATGGAATGATGTATCGGATGTATTCTGAGCGAAGGGACTTTGGCTCTCCTCTCAACTGCATAATATGTACCTCGTTTCTTTGGTTGTGGGCGGGCCCTCCGGGCGCCGGCAGGGCTGCCGCCCTTGCAGAAAGCTCTTTGCATAGCTTAATATTTTATCATATTATGCGGTTTTCTGTGTGAAAAACCGGTGATTGGAAGGGATGTGCAGGTCCGATGGGCCTTTGGCGGGACGGACGGGCCTTCGACGTCGTGGGCGTGGTGCCTCACCGCCCGCTAGTCCTTGTTCCTTCGTCTTGGGGCACCACGTCCCCGAGCACAGTAGCCGTTCCCGTCGGGCGGGCGTGGTGCCTCACCGTCCGCTAGCCCTTGTTCCTTCGTCTTGGGGCACCACGTCCCCAGGACACTAGGGGCCGACTCCGCACCGGGCGTGGTGCCTCACCGCCTGCTAGCCCTTATTTCTCGTCTTGGGGCACCACGTCCCCGAGCACAGTAGCCGTTCCCGCCGGGCGGACGTGGTGTCTCAACGCCCGCTACCCCTTGTTTCTTCGTCTTGGGGCACCACGTCCCCAGGACACTAGGGGCCGACTCCGCACCGGACGTGGTGCCTCACAACCCGCTAGCCTTTGTTCCTTCGTCTTGGGGCACCACGTCCCTCGGACCCAGCGGGCCTCCGGCAATGCGGACGTGGTGCTTCACCGCCCGCAATCCCTTATTCCTTCGTCCGGGGGCACCACGTCCTCGAGCACAGTAGCCGTTCCCGCCGGGCGGACGTGGTGCTTCACCGCCCGCAATCACTTATTCCTTCGTCGCCGGGCACCACGTCTCTCGGGCCCAGCGGGCCTCCGGCGAGCCGGACGTGGTGCTTCACTCCCCGCTAGCCCTTATTCCTTCGTCCGGGGGCACCACGTCCTCGAGACCCAGCGGGCCTTCGGCGCTAAAGACTAAAGCCGAAGGAAATTCCCGCCCGCGAATTTCCCTTCCACTCACGGTCGGCGGGAATTTCCCTCTTTTCCCCACGGCACCGAGCCCGCTCGGTGCCGCCCCAATCGGAAAGCACTTCCCGCCTAAGCTTTTCCCGGAAGTGCTCCCCCTTCCAAATCAGGAAGGATGTGCCCTGCTGAAAAGCATCTGCTTTTCAGTGAGGCACATCCCTCCCATTTCCACAAAAACAAAAGGAAGCGGCGCCCGCGGGTGCCGCTTCCTACTTCTTCCCCTATTCGAAGGAAATCCCCGGCCGTCTCCGGTCGGGGATTTCCGACTACTCTCTTCTATTCTTTTCCACGGAAAACCCGTAGGCATCCCGGAGGGGTTTTCCGGCAGAAATTCCCGTTACTATTCTTGCAAGGGAATTTCCGTGATGTCTTCCCGGAGGGACTCCCGTCGGATACTCCGAATGGGACCTCCCGAGGAATTGCTTATTTCTCCTTCTCTTCCGACTTCTTTTCCTTCAACGGATTGATCTTTACCTTGCCGCCGTTGTTGGAGGAAGCCCAGCCGATCCAGGTTTTGCCCGGGTTCAGGGAAACCATCTTCTTCTCCGGCTCGGAATCCTCATCGTCCTTGTCGGAATCCTTTTTCTCCACCAGGGTGAACAGCTCCAGCTGGTTGTCCTCGTTTACATCCCAGCGGATGTCCTTTACGGTGCCGTTGCTGATCAGCTTCGCCTTGCCGCCGGCCAGCTTGTAGTCACAGTAAGTCACACCCTGACCCGTGCCGTGGTAATTGGATTTTGTGATGTACTGGGTCTTATCGAAGAGAATCAGCAGGTTCTCCCGGCTCAAGTTGTTCTCAAAATCCTTCGTCTCATACTGTCCGGATTCCTGGTTGTACGTCCATACCGCATCCTCAAAACTCCGGCTGGACCAGGTGAGGGTCACCTTTCCACAGGTGTTCTTGCTCAGATCCCGAATGCCCTTGCCGAACTGCAGCTGCGTTGCCTTCTTCTTGGTCTTGGTGCGGAACTTCTTGTCCTTGATGGCATCCGCCACCTTGTCGCCGTGGAGAATTCCGGTATGTTCCGAAGATACGTCCCGGCTGTTGTCCCGGCTGTACAGATCCACCTTTCCTTTGTAGGTCATCTGATTGATATGGTCCACCTTATCTTCCTTGAAAACGGTGTTGGCACCCTTGTACTCCGAGGAAGAAGAACTCTGTCCCCAGTGAATGAAAATCGCGTCGAACAGTTCCGAGAACTTGATGTACGGCGGACGGGCACTTCTCATCGGGCCGATCTTCTTCGGCAGCTTGTTGTAATCCGCATAGAACCAGAGGGTACGGGTAATTCCGCCCTCCACTTCTCCCTGTAAAATAATATCCGGGGAGTACTTCTTGTCCGTCATTCCCCACTGCGGGCGGGCAGCCGGAGCGTTTTCCACCACCAGTGCCACCGGGCGAATTCCCTGTGCCGCAGAATCGAACTTCTCAGATCCGGTCAACGGGTTCCGAACCGGTTCCGGCTTCGCCTCTTCCTTCTTTGAACAGCCGGTCATCATGGCCGCTGCAAGAATCACCATCATCAAGCATGAAATCAGGATTTTGGATCGTTTCTTCATTTCTCTGCTTTCCTTTCTCATCCACAAAAATATATTTTAATAATACACTATTTCCGGCATTATCGGCAAGGTTCTATTCATCCTTCAGGCGATAACCCACACCGATTTCCGTCACGATGTACTGCGGCTTTCCCGGCACCTTCTCGATTTTCCGGCGAAGTCCCGCCATCAGCGCCCGCAGGGATTGGGTATTGTCCCCGTAGCTCACGCCGTACAGCTCGTCCAGCAGCGTCCGGGTGGTAATCACCTTTCCGATATTGTGGAACAGCAGCTCCAGCAGCTGGTACTCCAGCGGAGTGACGTGCAGGAGGTTCCCATCCAGGGTCACTTCCTTCGCGTCGAAATTAATCTTCAATCCCCGCACCGAAACCTCGGCCCCCATCCGGTTCCGCTCTTCCCGAATCAGATGGCGCCGCAGCACCCGAATCCGCGCCATCAGCTCCGACTCGGAGAACGGCTTGGTGATATAATCCTCCGCGCCCCGATCCAGGGCCTCGATTTTGTCCTCTTCCTTATCTCGTGCCGACACCACGATAATCGGAATATCCGAAAATTTCCGGACCCGCCGAATCAGGTCCAGCCCGTCTCCGTCCGGAAGGCCCAGGTCCAGCACCATGATGTCCGGTTTTTTGGACCGCATCTTCCGCATCGCTTCTTCCACACCGCCGGCCGTCAGCACACCGAATCCCGCCGTCATCAGCGAGTAGGCGATAAAATCCTGAATCTGCCGGTCGTCTTCTACAATCATTATAAGTTCTTTTGTCTGTTTCACTGTTCTCCCTCCATGGGCAACGTAAAAATAATTTCCGCCCCGGACGCATCTTTCCGGTTTCTCGCCAGAATACGGCCGCCGTGGGCATTCACGATGGAATTACAGATGGAAAGGCCCAACCCAAAACCTCGATACACCACCTGATCGCTTCGATTGGACTGATAAAACGGTTCAAAGAGCCGATCCAAGTGTTCCGGATTAATGCCCATTCCCCGGTCTCGCACGGTGAACACCGCATCCTTTCCCTTCCGTTCCAGGATGACCGCCACCCCATCCCTCTTCTTGGTATGGTGAATGGCATTTTCCAGCAGGTTGGTGATGGCCTGCTGAATCAGGGATGCATCCATGGGCACCATGAGGATTTCCTCCGGCACGGACACCTGTATGTCGTATTCCGGGTGGTGCACCTCCGTCAGCTGCACCGCCGCACCGATGACTTCCTCCGCCACTTCCACTTCCTTCTTAATCTCCACGCCGCTTTCCAGGCGGGTGATGCCCAGCACGTTTTCCACCATGCCCGACAGGTTCTGGGCATCGTCGTAGATGTTCTTCGCCATGCGGTAGCGGTAATCTTCCGACTTGGTTGCTTTCATCAGCATCTCCGCGTTGCCGGAAATGCTGGTGAGCGGGGTTCGGATATCGTGGGAAATGGAACGAAGCAATGTGGAGCGGAACCGCTCCTGGGTGGCCTCTTCCCGGGCCTGAATCCGCAGTTCCGCGGTGCGGAATCGGTCCAACGCCATCCCGATATTATCGATGATGGAGCGCATAAGGTGGATCTGCGTTCGGTCCAGGTTTTCTTGTTCCGCCAGCCGAATTCGAATCGCTCCCATCAGACCGGCATGGCCGCGCAAGGGCCATTCGTAATATTTTTTTCCCCGTACGAAAATCGTTTTCCCATTCTGAATCCGATGCCGCACGTTTTCGTCCTCTTCCATGGGATACCAGGTGAGTGCCGTGTGATGTCCCACGGTCTGGAAGATGTATCTGCTTCCGGGTTTGCCTCCGGGATCGTACGCCACGTAGCCGGCGGCACAGCCGACACCCTCGTTGATGGCGGACAGCGCGATTCCGATGATGGCTTCTGCGCTTTTGGCGCCGGCCAAGTCGTTGTTCAATCGCAGCAGTTGTTCCGTCAGGGCCTCTTTTTCTCGGGCAATCAGGGCTTCCTGTCGAACCTGGGAAATGAGTCCGCTGGTGACCAGTGCCACCGAAATCATGATGCCCATGGTGAGGAGGTATCGGGGCGGGGTGGTCATATCGTAGGAAAATTTGGGCGATGCGAAGAAATAATAGTATACCATGGTGGACCCGATGGAGGTAATAACCCCCAAGCTGAATCGTCCGGTGCGCCACACCACCAGGAATACGCAGAGCAGGTACAGCATGATGGTGGCTTCGGAGGAAATCAATTTCAAGGAAACCGCGTACGCCACCAGGGAGGTGCCGCCGAAGAGTCCGCACATTATGGCGATGTGATAGAAGAGGGAATTATCTTCCTTTTCATCCGGAGATTTCCAATACTTTTCCATTGTTTCCTCACTCAGATTGTGTATAATACAGCTATGATATTAGATATAATTGTGATTCTTATTTTTATAGTTTTTGCCCTTCGGGGAAAATCCCGTGGATTGGGAGAGTCCCTGATTCGGCTGGCCGCCATGGTGGCCGGCATCGCTTTGGCGACGGCCTTTACCCGGCCCCTCAGCGCCCTGATTCGAAAAACATCCCTGCAGGCCTCCATGCAGCAAGGCCTGGAAAATATTTTCCAAGGCTCCACCGTGAACCTGCTGGACTTTATTCCAAAGGCCCTGGAAGACACCCTTCAGAACTTCGGTGTTTCGGACCTTCCTTTTGAGGTGAGCCATTTTACGACCACCGCGGTTCTCGTACTGTCTTTCCTGCTGATTACCACCGGAGTCAGCTTGATTTCCCTGTTCCTTCGCCGGCGGCTTCACATCGCTCGGAAGAAAGGCACCGTCATCGGCAGCACCGATTCCTTTGCGGGTTTTGCGGTGGGCGTGCTGAAAGGAACCCTGTTCGTCTTTCTGTTCCTGGCCTTTATGTTTCCTTTGGCGGGCATCTTCCTCCCGGATCGGATTCAGGCCATCAACGAACAGCTGAACAGCTCCTACATTGCCGGTCCCCTCTACGACATCAATCCGCTGCTTTTACTGCTGAAAAAATTCTCACTGTAAGCGTATACACGGAGGCGCCCCTTTGGGCGCCGCTTTTTTCGTTCCGTTAATTCAATGTGGCCTTCAGAATTACCGGGTTGTGGTCGGAATTCTTGAAGTTGAGATTCTCTGTTTTTATGGAATCCACTTGCAGATTCTTGGACAGGATAAAACCGTCCAGCATGTAGTAGTAGCAGTCCTTTTTGTCCGCGTTCTTGTAGACCTTGTCCAGGGAACGGCAGGTCGGATTGCTGTTGTCCATCAGCAAGTTCCAGTCCTTGCCGAAATCCTTTGTGTCGATCTTGCCCGGGGTCCAAATGTCCTCGCTGCTCGGATATTTTCCGATGTCCACGTTGGAGAAGGTCTGGTTGAAGTCTCCGCCGGCAATCACGTAATTGCCCTTCTTCTGTTCTTCCTCCATCACCTTCAGTAGGGCCTTCGTCTGCTTCACCTTGCCCTCGCCGTTGTCGTAGGCTTCCAGGTGCAGGTTGATCATCACCAGCTCTTTCTTGGTTCCTGCAATCGGTACCCGGTTCACCATCAGGCAGCGCTTCAGGTTCGCGATGCGCACCGGCCATTCAAACGGGCACGGCAGGCTGATTCGGGTGGAATCGGACTGCGCGAACCGGGACAGGGTCATGATTCCACTGTCCACGCGGCCAATCGGCGGCCACGGATACGGCACGTATCTCACCTTAAAGTTGTTGGCAAAAGTAGACTGGTATCCATCCATGGATTCCGCAATGTCCTGCTGCTCGTTGGCATGATGGGCACGGGTGGAAAAACGATCCACTTCCTGCAGGAACATCACATCCGCCTTCTTGCTTTTCAGTTCATCGATGATTCCCTGCATGTTTTCCTGCACCCGCTCTGCAGAAGCGGTAGTCACCTGGCTTCCGCCGTCCATAAAGAAATCCGCATTGTCTCCCAAAGCGCCGTAGCCGATGTTCCAACTCATCACCTTAATGCTGGATCCCGCCTTCAGAGAATCAAAGGTATCCTCTGCCAGGCTGTCGATTTTTACCTTCTCCGTGCTTTCCGGCCGATATTCCATTGCCGTCAGCACGATGAACAGCATCAGCAGCAGAACCGCCAGCGTGATGAAGAAGGCGCCCACTAAACGAGCGATTTTGTTAAGCATGTTCTTTCTCCTATCATTATCCCCCCAGTTATAAGTTGCTTTCTTCTCATCCGTCCCTTTGCCCGAATCGGCCCCTCGCCAATCGGGCCATTTCATTATACCTTTTTTGTAAATTGATGAAAAGCATAACCGCAAAAAGAGCCCGGCGTGCGGGAATTCGTGCACCAAGTCCCCGCCGGCCGCGCGGCAATCCGCAATGAAGAAAACTGCACCTATCAGCATTTTCGGCTGACAGGTGCAGTTTTCTTCTATCTTTTATAATTAAAGCTATTCCAACTCAAAGGCACCGGTGTACAGCTGGTAGTAGGTGCCCTTCTGGGCGATGAGCTCGTCGTGATCCCCTCGCTCGATAATCCGGCCCTGATCCAGCACCATGATGGCGTCGGAGTTCCGGACCGTGGACAGACGATGGGCGATGACGAACACGGTCCGGCCCTTCATCAGGTTGTCCATGCCCTTCTGCACCAAAGCCTCTGTTCGGGTATCGATGGAGCTGGTGGCCTCGTCCAGAATCATCACCGGCGGATCCGCCACCGCCGCCCGGGCGATGGAAATCAGCTGGCGCTGGCCCTGGGAGAGCTGGGCGCCGTTGCCGGTGAGCATGGTGTTGTATCCCTCCGGCAGTCGGGTGATGAAATCATCCGCATTGGCCAGACGGGCCGCTTCCATGCACTCCTCATCGGTGGCATCCAGCCGTCCGTATCGGATATTGTCCATCACCGTTCCGGTAAACAGGTTCACGTCCTGGAGCACAATGCCCAGGGAACGGCGAAGATCCGGTTTACAGATGTGGTTGATGTTGATTCCGTCGTAACGGATTTTGCCGTCCGCGATGTCGTAGAACCGGTTGATCAGATTGGTGATGGTGGTTTTGCCCGCGCCCGTAGCGCCTACAAAAGCAATTTTCTGCCCCGGTTTCGCGAACAGGCTTACATCGTGAAGCACCTGTTTCTCCGGAGTGTATCCGAAGTCCACATCCTGCAGGCGCACGTCACCTTTTACTTCTATGTACTGGGGTTCCGCGTAGCCCGGAGTCATGCGCTTCCAGGCCCACATCTCCGTATTCCGGTCGGTCTCCGTGAAGCGGCCGTCCGCTTCTTTTACCACGTTCACCAGATGCACGTAGCCATCGTCTTCCTCCGGCTTTTCATCGATGAGCCGGAACACCCGGCCCGCACCGGCTAAAGCCATGGAAATCATCGGCACCTGGGCCGACATCTGACCGATGGTCTGAGACAGCTGGCGGGACATGCCCAGGAAGGACACGATAATGCCGATGGTAATGGGCCGGAAGCCCCGCAGGCTCACGTTGGTCGCCCCAAAGACCACCAGCAGGCCGCCCACCAGCGCCAGCAGCACGTACAGGATGTTCCCGATATTTCCCAGAATCGGCATCAGCACGTTGCCGGCCGCATTGGCCCGGGCGCTGTCTTGGAAAAGCTGCTCGTTCAGCGCGTCGAATTCCTTCTTGCTCTCTTCCTCGTGGGTGAACACCTTCACCACCTTCTGGCCCTTCATCATTTCCTCGATAAAGCCCTCTTCCTTGGCCAGAGATTTCTGCTGGCGCATCATGTACAACGAACTCTCCTTGCCCAGCTTTTTCGTCACCCGGAACATCAGGAGAATTACGGCAAAAACAACCAGCGTCAGCCACAGACTGTACCGGAGCATCATGAACACGATGGTGAGTACGGACAGGCCGGTCTGAATCAAGGTCGGCGTACTCTGGCCGATCATCTGCCGAATGGCATCCACGTCGTTGGTGTAGGTGCTCATGATATCGCCGTGGGCGTGGGTGTCGAAGTACTTAATCGGCAGCTTCTCCATGGCGTCGAACATTTCATCCCGTAGGTTTTTCAGGGTTCCCTGGGTGACTCCCGCCATAATCTGGGTGTAGATGGCGGAAGTGGCCATGCCCACCAGGTAGAACACGCCCATGGTTCCGATGATGCGGAGGAATTTTGCCTGTACCGACTCCATGCCCACCTTCATTCCCGGCAGGATGACTTGATCGATCAGCTGCTGCAGGAATACGTTGGAGAAGGACATGGAGATGGCGGATAAAATAATGCACACCAGCACCACCAGCAGCCGGCCTTTATAATGGTCGGTCAGGTATTTGATAAAACGTTTCATCGTTCCCGGGCGAATTTCGCCAACGGGTTGTCCTCTTCTTGGTCTCGGCATTATTCTTCCTCCTTTCCTTTGGTCTGAGAATCAAAGATTTCCCGGTAAATTCCGTTTTTAGCGATGAGGCTCTCGTGATCTCCCTGTTCCACCACGCGGCCGCCGTCCATCACCAGAATCTGATCCGCGTCCTGTACGGACGAAATTCGCTGAGCGATAATTATTTTTGTGGTATTCGGAATCTTCTCCATAAAAGCCTGACGGATGAGGGCGTCGGTCTTGGTGTCCACCGCGGAGGTGGAGTCGTCCAGGATCAGCACCTTCGGATTTTTCAGGAGAGCCCGGGCGATGCACAGACGCTGCTTCTGGCCGCCGGACACGTTGGTTCCGCCCTGCTCGATGTAGGTGTCGTAGCCGTCCGGGAATCGGGAGACGAACTCGTCCGCCTGAGCCAGCTTGCAAGCTTCCACAATTTCCTCGTCCGTGGCGTTCTTGTTGCCCCAGCGCATGTTCTCCTTGATGGTGCCGGAGAACAGCACGTTCTTCTGAAGCACCACGGCCACCGCATCCCGCAGGGTGTCCACGTCGTAGTTCCGCACATCGATGCCGCCCACTTCCACGGAACCCTCCGTCACGTCATAGAGTCTCGGGATCAGCTGTACCAGGGAGCTTTTGGAGGACCCGGTTCCGCCGATGATGCCCACGGTCTCACCGGACCCGATATGGAGGTCGATGTCCGTCAGGGCGTTCCGCTTGCTTTTTTCATTGTACTTAAAAGAAACATGGTTGAAGTCCACGCTTCCGTCGGCCACTTCCATCACCGGATTTTCCGGGGAGTGCAGGGTATTCTCGTAGTTCAGCACCTCCGTGATTCTTCGCGCGGATTCCTGCGCCATGGTGAGCATGACGAACACCATGGACAGCATCATGATGGACATGAGCAGCTGCACGCCGTAGGAAATCAGGGCGGACAGGTCGCCGGTGTTCAGGCTGGTTCCGTGGCTGTTCACGATGGTTTTTGCACCGAAGAAGCTGATGAGCAGCATGGAGGCGGACATGCAGAGGCTCATCACCGGGCTGTTCAGGGCCAGAATGCGCTCTACATGGGTGAAATCCTTCCGCACTTCATCGGATGCTCGGTAGAATTTCTCCCGCTCGTACTCCTCCCGGACGAAGGATTTTACCACTCGGATGCCGGCGATGTTCTCCTGCACGGAGTTGTTCAGGGCATCGTATTTCTTGAAAATCCGTCGGAAAATCGGCATGGCGGTGCGAATCATCCAGATCAGCGCGATGGCGATGACCGGCATCACACAGAAGAACAACAGCGCCATTCTCGGATTGATGGAGAAACTCATTGCCAGAGAAAACACCATCATCAGCGGAGTTCGTACCGCAATTCGAATCATCATCTGAAAGGCGTTCTGCACGTTGGTGACGTCGGTGGTGAGCCGAGTTACCAGCGATGAAGAGGAGAACCGGTCCACATCTGCGAAAGAGAAGTCCTGAATCGCATAGAAAATATCGTGTCTCAGGTTCTTCGCGAAACCGGCGCCGGCAGTAGCGGCTTTTCTCGCTGCCAAAACGCCGAAAAGCAGGGACAGCATGGCCATCACCAGCAGAACGCTTCCGTACTTCACAATCGGGTCCATGGATTCTCCGGTCATGTGGTTGATGAGCTGGGCCATCACGAACGGCAAAGCGCATTCGAACAGCACCTCGATGCCCACGAATATCGGCGTCTCAATGGCCGGCCGCTTGTAGTCCCGGATGCTTTGCATTAACTTTTTGATCATATATCGTTATCCTCCTTACAGATTTCCAGGTTGGCGTGAAGCACCTTCAGCAGACGAATCAGCGCTTTTACATCCTCCTCGCTCATCCCTTCGGTCATCAATTTCTCTTTCTCCCGAAATCGCTCTTCCATGAAATGCTGATGGTCCAGCGCCCGTTCCGTCAAGCGCACCATCTTGACTCTCCGGTCTTTTTCATCGGAAAAGCTCTCCACAAAACCCTTTGTCTCCAGTCGTTTCACCAATCCCACTACGGTCGGATGGGAGATTTCCAGTTCTTTCTCAATCTGCTTCTGAGACATCTGCCCGCCTTCTTTGGCTAGGTGCCTCAAAAGGTGTGCCTGAGACCAGGTGAGATCGCCTTTTCGCAGATCCATGTCCGCATGGGTTCGCATCTGGAATGAAATCTGCTTAATGAGCATGCCGATTTCGTTCCGATTGCATTTGCAGTCGTCCATCTTTCCTCCTTATATAATGTATTGTTTCTTCCGATTGTGCCGCAGGCAATCGGATTCGATTTGATAAAATGTGTAGCGTGCTACATGTAGCACGCTACACATTTTATTCCCATTTCCGCCGATAGTCAATGACGATTCTGTGAATTTTTCTCGGTATCTCTGTGGTTTAACTTTCATTTTTTTTGCCGCTGTGATATTCTTAATGCTATGAGTAAACGAAGAAAAATGACAATTATAGTACTCGCCGCGTTGGCAGCTCTGCTTCTGCTGCTCGGCGTCCTGACATCCGGCATCACTGCGAATCGCGATGGGGGCGAAGTCACCGTATCCTCCGGCGACGGCTCCATCATCGTGGCCGACAAGCTGAAAGAGGAAGGCTTGATTCAAAGCCCGTTCCTTTTCCGGATTGTGGCGGAAGTGGAAGGTCGAAACGGCAACTGGTACCCCGGCTCTTATAAGATTCCCGGCGGCAGCAGTTTTTTCGAAATCTGTAAAATCATGAGCAAACCGGCGGGGGACATCCGTGTCACCTTCCCGGAGGGTATTCAGGTGCGCGAAATGGGGACCATCCTGGAGGAGGCCGGCGTTTGCAAGAAATCGGAATTCCTCAAAGCCTGCAAAACCCATTCTTTTAACTATGAATTCCTGAAGAAGGTGCCCGCTTCCAAGCGCATCGGCGGCCTGGAGGGATACCTCTTCCCGGATACCTACTACTTTACAAAGGACGAGGACCCGGACAACATCATCAACACGATGCTGGATCACTTCCAGCAGACGGTGTACACGCCGGAAATCCTGGCCAAGGTGAAGAAGAGCAAGTACTCTTTGGATCAAGTGATTATCTTAGCTTCCATGGTGGAGAGCGAAGCCGCCACCACCGAAGACCGGAAAACCGTGGCCGGCGTGTTCCTGAACCGCCTCCACCACCCGGACAAGTTCCCGAAGCTGGAATCCTGTGTCACTGTAGAGTACGCAAAGGGCATCAAAAAGGACATCATTTCGCTGGCGGACACCAAGTACAATTCCAAGTACAACACCTACAAATACCCGGGTCTCCCCTATGGCCCGATTTGCTGCCCGAGCATGGAGTCCATCAATGCGGTGCTGACCCCCACTAACAACAGCTATTATTACTTCCAGTCCGATTCCAAGGGTCGGTTGCACTTCGCCCAGACCTGGCAGGAACATGCCAAAATCCAGAAGAAGCTGCAATCCAACTGGAAGACCACGAAAACCCGGAAGGTGAAGTAGGGGAATTAGGGAAACTTGATAAATTAGGAGGACCGGCTTTGAGCCGGTCCTTTTACTTTGTTGGGCGTTGCCGCGGAGTTGGGCCTCCGGCCGGCGGGACGTGGTGCCTCACTCCCCGCTAGCCCTTGTTCTTTCGTCGACGAGCACCACGTCTTCCGAGCTCAAGGCGCCGGCGACGTACCGGACGTGGTGCTCCGCCTCCCGCAAGCCCTTGTTCTTTCGTCGTCAAGCACCACGTCTTCCGAGCTCAAGGCGCCGGCGGTCTGCGGGACGTGGTGCCTCACTCCCCGCAAACCCTTGTTCTTTCGTCGTCAAGCACCACGTCTTCCGGGTTCAAGGCACCGCCGGCGTACCGGACGTGGTGCTTCACTCCCCGCAAACCCTTGTTCCTTCGTCGTCAAGCACCACGTCTTTGGATCCGAATGGGCCTCCGGCCACTGTCACATCCAAAAAGTGATGCATGAGCCCTTGTTTTTCTGTTCCATGCATCAACTCCATTTTTCAGGTTGATGCATGAGCACCCTTTTTTCCATCTCATGCATCACTCCAATCGCTTTTGCGCTTTATTTCTTCTATTTTGATTTCGCTCAAGTGAAAAAGTGATGTACGAACTCCGGTTTTCTGCTTCCCAACACCACATCTCCCCCGTTCGTCGTCAATTCTAATCATCTCCTCGCCTCTCTAATCATTTCCTCGCGCCGCCGGCCTTTCCCCATCGATTCCCATCAGCATTTTATTCCCCTACAGAACCTCCCGGTCCACCCGATACCCCGGGCACTTGATCCAGGCCACCAATTTTTCTCCCAGGTAGAACTCATCCTGGTCATCGTAGGTATTCCGCTCGTAGTAGTCGAACACAGCGGTGTCCCCGCCGTCGCAGATCTCATATTCTGCCGGCTCCTCCATTTTCAGGGACAGTTCCCTGCAGCGAATGACCACGCCCAGTCCGCCAAAATTCGCCAGCCGATATTCCACATCCGGACAGGTGCGGGTCCCGATTCGCGTGCCGGTCACCCACGCCCCGCCGTCCTCTTTTTTTTGGAAGGAAAGCTCACACCGGTAGCCGTCCTCCAGAAAATCCACCACCGGAAGAGGCGTATCCAGCCACAGGACATCCCGGAAAAACTCCGCCGGAAGCTTCCGGGCCACCCGCTCCAAAGCCTGCTCCGTGCGCTTTGCCACCGAATGATCCCCGAAAAAATCCGAGTGGGCCGCCCGGATTTTTGCCGCAAAATCTGCCTCCAGGTACAGACAGTAGGCCGCCGCCGGATTTGCATCCGCGCCGATGCCGTACTCGAACACCTTTCCCAGCCGAAGCGCCGCATCTGCAAAATTCGCATCATACCCCTGCAGGAAATTTTTCTTGGTCTCGTTGTACACCATGTGGTACAGGTTCTGCGCCGTCTCCTCGCTTTTCCGGCAGCCGTACCCGTGGCTGTACAGGTCCCCCAGCTTGTAGATTGCCTCGAACAGCCCGTTGGCCGCCGCATAGCTGAACTGCGAGAACGCCTTCTCGTACTCCGGCTCGCCCCCGTTGCAGCGCCCGTAGTAATAGATGTACCCCAGCGTATTCGCGTACTCCGCGTCGTCCGCCAGCTCCCGAAGCCGCAGCATGCAGTCCCGCGCCGCCGTCCAGTCGCACTCGTACAGCCGGTTGCCCCCATAGCACGCGTACCCCTTTAGCCGCAGCGCAAAAACATTGTCCTCCCGGCACAGCTCCTCCGTATACCGCCGCGCCTTCGCCAGCGCCTCCTCATCCATCATCCGGAGGTTCTCATCCTCCTCAAAAGGTCGCAGCCACGCTTCCTTCTCCGCCGACGTCTTCTCGTGGCTCTTCCACACCGGCTGCGCACCCTTCCGATTAAATCTATCGTTCATCACACGCCCCTCTCCTAAAAAAACAAAATCCGTTCGGCACCCACGTCCGGCAAGGCGAGCCCCGCCGCAGTGCTGCGGATTCTATACCAAATCCTTAGCTCGAGTATATCGCAGCCCGGCACCCCTGGCAACCTGCCGGTTCCACACCCGAGCCCATTGACCAAAATCCTTCCCTTTAGAGCCTCCGGCCGACGTTCAGATGAAAAGAGATGCACGAGGGGCCGCCGCCCTTCGTGCATCTCTTCCTCTTACCTTTTCCTTTAGTGCCCCACAATCGCCTTCTTCACTGCTTTGATATGCTCCCCTTATAGGAGACAGTGAAAAACAATCACTGTAAATTATGAAAGGAGCTATCTATGAAAAGGGAAAAACAAGTAATCAGTCCAGAGCTGAGACTCGAAATGGCAGAACAAGT
>Ga0129314_1000999_pt1 | contig 23021 bp, 28 predicted proteins | sample O1111metagenome_FD_94431 | JGI IMG/M metagenome (GOLD analysis project Ga0129314, IMG submission 94431) | Orangutan individual fecal microbial communities from fecal samples from Wisconsin, USA - O1111 metagenome | ecosystem: Host-associated > Mammals > Digestive system > Large intestine > Fecal... | reverse complement strand
GTATTCTTAACTTAATATTTTTGCTTGTTCTCCCCATCAGTTCTCCCCGTTTTCCGAGGTGCTGATGTTGAGATAAATACGGAGCGGTATCGAAGTGGTCATAACGGGACTGACTCGAAATCATGTTTCCACTTTGGAAGTCCAAACTGCCGAAAAGCCAGTAACCATGCGGGTTTGCGGGCAAGTTCAAATCGTGAATTGGGGTCTGTTCTATCCTGTTGTTCTTCCCGATTTCCACGGCTTGAATTTTGCGGGAAAATGGCTATAATGAGAGTAGCCATCTGACGGCCACTTTGAGAGGTGTGTTTTGGGGTTCCGTAGTTACCGCTATCGTCCCTGATTTACCGTCATCATCCAAGCTGGTGTAATGATTCGAAATCAGGTTTTCCATGTGGAATGCCAAACGGCTGAAACCCTTGGAACCATGCGGGTTCCAGTCGAGTTCAAATTGAATAATGTTGCTTGTTCTATCCTGTTGTTCTTCCCGATTTCCACCGGCTGAATTGGTCGGCGGGTCGAGAAACAGGGATATAACATAAATTTGGAGATGTACCCAAGCGGTTGAAGGGTCCGCACTCGAAATGCGGTAGGTCGGGTCAAAACCGGCGCGAGAGTTCGAATCTCTCCATCTCCGCCAATGAGGTCTGCCAGCGAAAAGCTGGTGGACCTCTTTCTTTTTACGGAGAAACCGTAGACAGGTTTTGGAGCATGGGGGTCACAATATCCTGCTCGATGGCGGCGGCAGAATGCTTTTTCGTGGCGTATTGCAGATGACCGTAAATGTCCACCGTGGTCGAAATCTCGCTGTGGCCCAGCCATTCCTTCACCTGTTCCATTGGTACGCCGTTGGCCAGCAACAGCGAGGCACAGGTGTGGCGAAGATCGTGAAACCGAATGTGCCGCATATTGTTCTGGGCAAGCAGCTTTCCAAAGGTCGAGGAAACATAGTTGGGTTTGATGAGGTTGCCGATCACATCGACACAGACATACCCCAGGTACTCCTTGTTGTAGGCCCGCCCGCACAGCTTGCGGTTTTCTTCCTGCTGTTTCTTGGCCTCCAGCAACCGCTCCTTCAGGAAGGGAATCAGAGGATAGGTCCGCAGGCTGGACTTGTTTTTTGCTTTATCCTTCCTGACGGTGAGCCGTTCCCCTTTGACGCTGCAAGTTGTGACCGTGTGCCGGATGGAAACGCAGTCGTGGTTGAAGTCGAAGGCGCTCCATTTCAGGCCGATGACCTCGCTGCGGCGCAGGCCGTAGAAGGCGGCCAGAAGGACTACCAGCTCGATCTTGTGTCCCTTGATGATCTCAAACAGGTGCAGGACCTCGGAATCCAGGTAGTAGTCCCCTTTGAAGGGTTCGGGTTTGGAGATGATGATCCGGTCGGCGGGGTTGCCGGGGATCAGCTTTTTATCCACCGCATAGTTCAGCGCCCCATGGATCAGGGCGTGATAGTGCTTGACGGTGGATGGCTTGACGCGCTCCAATTCCTTTTCATAAAAGGTAAGAATATCGTCTTTGGTCAGGTCGCAGAGGGCAATGGGATGCTCCCGGAAGTACGGGGCGATAGGGTTGTTGAGCTGCTGTTCGTACCCCGCATAGGTCGAGAGTTCGATGGGCTTGCTGTCCATCACCCGTCCGGTGGCGGACTTGTACTTATACTCCAGCCATTGATACAGGAAATCCACAAAGGGAATCTCCGCGGACGGCTGGCCCCCCGGCGTTGCCGAAGAAACGGACTGCCGTGCAGCCGCCTCTTGGAGCAACTTTTCCGTCCATTCCTTTCGGATGGCGGGGAGCATATTGTTTGCCCAGGTCTTGTTGCCCTTGGCTTTTTTGTGAGTGGGAATCCATTTGGGTTTTCTCTTGCCATTCTCATCGGTAAGATTTAGAACCCAATAGAGATACCCTTTTTTCTCGGCCACATGGCCGGAGATCAGTTTATTGTTTTCTTGCAGGTGTACCGCTGGCATACTTGGTCGTTCCTCCTTTTGCGGTATTGAGTTCACCTACCAATGACACCTTTATTGTATCATCGGACAGAACAAAACTCCAGGTAAATCCGCGTCTGAATTGTTAACTTTCTGCGTCCATCCGGCGAATATCGACACCATAGCCTGTTACTCCACCAAAGTGGAACAGGTAATTTTCAAATAGCGTAGAATGTGGGCTTTGGGGATACGATAAGCCCGCCCAATTTTTAGGTATTCGATCTTGCCACCCTTGAGCAGCTTATACCCGGTCTTTGTGCTAACACCAAGCACCTCACACATCTGACCAATGTCCATCACATCCGGGTAATCCTTCAACATTAATCGGTAGGCATCCCTGGGAGAGAGTAGGCCGCCGTCATTTTCATACATTGTAAGTTCTCCTTTCGTTGGGGAATCCTATGCCGATGCTGACAGCCAGCGCCGCATCCACCTCCAGCATTTTTTCCTCGCTGATACGCCCAATGTAACCACGGAGCCGTTTCCGGTCTATTGTCCGCAGTTGTTCCAACAGCATCAGTGAGGTAGGCGCAAGCCCCGGCACATCCTCCAGCAAAATATGGGTAGGCAGGCTGCTCTTGGCTTTTCTGCTGGTGATGGCTGCCGCAACAACGGTGGGGCTGAAATGATTTCCCACATTATTTTGAACAATAAGAACAGGGCGGATTCCGCCCTGCTCGGAACCGACCACCGGATTCAGGTCTGCATAGCTGTGAGACGACAGGTGTTTCTCTTTGTGGCGTTGTCCTTATCCGCAGGTAGATCTCCACTTACAATAACAATAACAGAATATCCTGTCGTAGTTACATCAAAGGAGAGAGGGGCCAGACAGACGCACAGCAGGTAGTTACTTTATTATGACAAGATAGGCAACAGAACAGCAAATACCAAAGCCAAAGTCAGAAAATGTTTCCGAATAAAACCACCTCCTCCTTTGTCATACATAATAACGATGGAAGAAAGCAATTTTGGACACGCTAAAAAAATTTTGTAAAATCATCTTGCATAATGTCAAAAAAATTATTTTGAGCACTGTCCAAAATGACATTGCATATTCGTATATAGAGATGAACGCGTTCAAGATAAACATAAGTAATTACTTTTACAAGGAGGTGATTCCAATGTGGTTGGAATACTGTCCTTAGACAAATTGGAGCACTCGTATTCTTAATAAAAGGGAGGAATAAAGTATGAAAAAGCTGAAGATTTTGTTCTCCATGATCTGCGCCATTGCCATTATTTCTTCGCTGTGCGTTCCGGCTTTTGCGTATAGCGACGGCGACCGCGAAGTTCTGTACTATAACTTCAACATTGGTACCGATGAACTGGTCGGCTGCTCCTCGTCCAGCATGAAGCGTCTCTACAACCGCGAATGGGTCGTATCGGTGAGTAGCCGCTCCAATAACCGTTACGCCATCACCTATGGAATGCTTGACAACAACGCGACCGAGTGGGACAATGCGCTCGTGAGCAACACGACCTCGCGTTCCGGGACCGGGAACTTCGGTTCCACCTATCCTAGTTCTTCGTCCATCGGTTCTCGCCTTTACCTCGGTGCCCTCATCAATTTCAACGATGTCAACCGTGGCGTCAAGACAAGTGGCCAATGGAGTACGGATGCGGCTAAGTAATTTCCAATAATGCAATGGGTGATGGGAAGTGCACGGCAATTCCCATCACTCCTTGTTGCTTTATGGTGGTATATATGAAAAAAACAAGAATGATCTGGACCGGCACACTCCTTTGTCTTCTATTACTCACAGCCTGCCAGCCAGCCCCAGGCGAACCTGCAAACTCTGATACCGACAGCACTGCGGACACCTCTGTCTCACAGTCCGGCAATCCAGTTGAGGATGGCACAAATGTAGGAAACGATATAGCCTCCATTTCAGATGCAAATATGGAACTGGTGCGCAGCGTGAATGGAACCGCGATAGAAGAAACCATAACTACGGCTGATGGAAAGCAGATTCTTCTCAATGCTCAGGTAAATACCGAAAGTGTCGAAACTATTCAGCAGTATCAATATGAGGTGCTTCCTGTTACGGACGAACTGCGTGAAACACTATTCACTACATTTTTCGGTGCGCGCGCTTCTGAGGCCATTTATGACCAGCGCAACGATGTCTGGGAACTTCACAACTCTGAAGCAATCGGTGACTATTATCTCTATGAGCACACCATTGCTATGGCTGGGGAGAGCGTACCTGGAGAAGAAATCTTTACATTGGGATACCGGGATGTAAACCTATATCCCTTTGAAGATAACCTGTTGTCCTCCTCTGCGGAATGCGGTGTATCTATCCCTCTGGAGGATGTAATTTCTTTGTGCGGTACCATTACAGACGCCATTACTCCCCAAAACAGCTATACCGCAGACACCGTGCTGCCTTACGGCAACCAAGGGCGGCGGCCTTATTATAAGATTTTCTTCCGACGCACCGCAGACGGAATGCCCATCATAGGTTACAATGACCTTTATTTTTTGGTGGATAGTAATGGTATCCAAACAATCAGCGGTGCCCTTTACGGGCTGACGGCACAGCCGCTTTCCTCTGAACTTCTCTCCCTTGAGGATGCGGTCGCATCTCTGCGGGAAAACACCAGTCTTATTGATTTCTATGGTGAAGATACCCTTTCTGTCGGCGCCATTTCTTTAGAATATATTGTAACGCTGACAGAAACACAGGAGGCGGTTGCCATTCCTGCCTGGCGTTTTCAAATCGGAACGAATGATAACTCCTTGATGATCAACCGCAGGCGAGTTCTGGCAGTAAATGCTGTTACCGGGGAACTGATACAAGGAGAGCGAGGGATGTCCTTTTGAGTAAATCTTTGCGATTTCGGCTTCGAGCCGCCATCTTTTCCTGGCCGATGCTGGCCAGCATCATTGTAGGAGTATTTCTGCTTCTATGGAATCAGATTTACTACTGGATTCTATACTGTATCTCGTATGAACCGATTCCCCTGAGCGCCATGTGCACGACTTTTCTTGATTCCATTTTCCGGGCAAATGACCTGGGCGGTTTTGGCATATTTGCTACGATTCTGGCTGTCCTGCCTGCGTCCACTCTATTCTGTGAAGATTACAACAGTGGTTATTGCAAAGCAATTTTAAGTCGGGTGGAGCGGAGACGCTATCTTCAGGAGACCTTGCTCTGTTCCGGTATTTCCGGCGGGTTGGCTGTTTTTCTTCCCACTCTGCTCAGCGACATAGTGTGGATCATAAATGGGAAGCCAAACACTGGGGAACAGATGGGGATCAACTATTTCACTGTGTTCGATGAAACCGTGTACCGGGAACTGCAGTTTGTCTGGAACGGCCTTTTTCTGGTGTTGATCCTGCTCCTGCTGGCCTTTTTGTTCGGCGCATCCTGGTCTGTGATTGGGCTGTGTATCTCTGCGCTCATCCCAAACCGCTATATTACCTTGGCCACTCCTTTTGCGCTGTTCTTCGGCGCACATCTGATCCTCTACCGACTGGGAGAACCGCTGTTGTTCAGCCCTGCCAATGTTCTGATGCCAGCTACGGACTTCATTCCATTCCCAGCTTTCCCACTGTTGTACCAACTTGGAATGTTGGCATTGGCTTCCGCTTTGTGCTGGAAGCTGCTTGAAAGGAGACTGCGGGATGTTTAAGATCTGTGCACATCAATTTCGCCAAGCCTTTCTTTCACCGCGGCTGTACCTGGCACTGATTTTGGGCTGTGCCATTCAAATCATCAGCGTGTTTCCTCTGTTGGATTTTTCAAAAGCCATGGGTGAACCTCTTGGAATTTTTGAGGCATTCATTTATTTCAACACCGATACCTATACAGCGACCTGCGCCTTTCTGGGTGCTGTTCTGATGGTGTCTGATATACCATTTTCCAGCCAGAACGAAACATACACCCTTCTGCGAGTGTCCCGCAAGACCTGGGTTGCCGGAAAAGTCCTTTATTTGCTCGGTATTAGCGCAGTATATTATCTTGTGCTGTTTATCGCTGGCGCGTTGTTCATTTCAGAAAACGCTTTTTCCGCCAATGTCTGGAGCTTGCCTCTCACTGCTATTGTGCAGAATCGGGCACCTGAGCTGGCCTGGGAATATCAGGTTTCCTTTCCATACAGGCATCTGATGACGCTGACGCCAGTAATAGCCTTCGTATTAAGTTACCTGCTGAGCGTGTGCTATGTCTTTGTAATGAGCCTCATAATCTTCTGGCTTAATTTGCGCATCTCTAAGGTACTAAGCTACCTTGCTGCCGTACTGGTTCATGTGGCAGGGTACATTTTCACAATCGGTTTTTTGACTGATTCTTACCGAAAGTTTTCTCTGCTGGCGAACAGCTTGCTCATGTATCACAATGTCAGCGGCTCAGAGGCAGAAAACGCATACCTGACACTACCTCAATCGTTCCTGGTTTATGCGGCCACTGCTGTGGTTCTGTTTTTTTTGATTCTACATGCGATCCCTAGTTATGATTTCCGTATTACAGTGGGGACAAAGCAATGAAAGGACGCCTATTTACACGGGTTTTTGACCGTCATACCCTTACCTGCTATCTCGCTGCAATAGCCCTTATGCTGTTCCTTGTTGATGGCCATCGCTCCCCGCTGTCATTCTTCCTGGGTTTTTCTGCCCAGGACGGTGCCGGTGGGCTGGACATATTGAAAGCTATGGAATGGAATCTTTGTGTTCTGCCACCCATCTCGGCAAGCCTTCTTTTCCTGATGCCGGAACTTGGAACACTAAGTACCTATACCGTCTTGCGTTCCAAGAACATACGCCGTTGGTGGCTGATGCGGCTGGCTCCTGTGGTCGTGATCAATTATGTATTCTTCCTCTTTGCACTGGTCCTGCTGTCCCTGGTTCCTGGATCATATCTGTTGTGGACGGAATGGAGTGTGGCCATAGTGCTGTTCCCGTTGCACACAACACTTCTCTCTATCCTCTGTGCTGGAGGGATGATTCTGTTTGCCAGCCGAGCAGCAATCATCCTTTATCTTCTGATAGAGTGTGGTCTGTTAGTGGTAGGAACGGCTTACCCACCAGTCAGCCTATTTCTTCCACCCTACTGGGGTATGGCAAAGGCAATGGGCAACAACTTCAGTTCTGCGGTGGCAGTCAGCCTGTTTCTGTTGGTAGCGGTGAACCTTGGCATCCTATACTGGCTTAGCAAACATAATCCAGCAGCAAATCCACAAAGTAAGTAATTGGAGGAATTTTATGGAATCAATTATTGAAGTACAGGATGTTACAAAATCCTTTAAGGGAACCACTGTACTCCACAAAATCAACGTGTCCTTTGAGAAAGGCAAGATTCATGGGATCATTGGGCGAAATGGCTCCGGAAAAACAGTGCTGATTAAAACGATCTGCGGCCTGATCCACCCGGATCAAGGGAAGGTGGTTGTGGATGGAAAAGTTATTGGGAAAGATGTGGATTTTCCAGAAAGCATTGGTGCCATCATTGAAGCTCCCGGATTTCTTCCATCGGTCAGCGCCTACCGAAACCTATCTTATCTGGCCTCGCTGAGAGGATGCATTGGGAGAGACAAGATTCGTGCCGCAATATCCTTTGTTGGGCTCAACCCGGATGACAAAAAAGCGGTGGGAAAATACTCCCTTGGTATGAAACAGCGTCTGGGGCTAGCACAGGCCATTATGGAAGATCCAGACATCTTGCTGTTGGATGAACCAATGAATGGTTTGGATAATAGTGGTGTCTCTGAAATGCGAAACTATCTATTACAGCTCCGGGAAAAAGGAAAGACTATTTTGCTGATTTCTCATAGCCTAGAAGACATCAACACCCTTTGCGATACAGTTCATGAAATGGATCATGGCGTCTTAACCGAGAAAGAACACATTTCTTCCGAGTGTCTCGACCATAATCTTAAGAATTGAGTCATAAAACCTGCATTTTTTCGATCTCTACACCACTTTTTTCTTCATCCGTAAGTATCTGTTCACCTGTACGGTTCAAGGGGGTACAAAAATGGACTGCCCCCCAGTCCACATACGAATCGGGCGGCAATTCTGCCGCCCGATTTCTGTTTCAAAGCCATCTGCAAAGGAGTAGAGAAGCGCAGTCGGCAAAAGGACGGACTGCTCCCCAGGTGTGGAATCAGGGCCGTCGATAAGGTAAGATGTCGCGGTCGGGCTGAGTTGTCACTCGCAAGACGGCGGGAGATGACATAGGCCGCCGGACAACGCTGCCGGCGGACGGCGTGTTTTGTCACCGCCGAGCTGTTTTGCGGCCGGGTCATTTTGCCGCATAAAAGAAGGGAGAGGCCGGAGCCACTCCCTTCGTCCAGTATTCAAGATACCTCGCCTTCAAGCACGACCTGCACCATGCGGTCATCAATAATGGCCCGCCGGTTTGAGCGGCTCTGCTTTGACAACGGCCCCCAGTACCGCACACACTGGATGAAGCGGGCCTGCGGTCTGCTGGGCATCCGTCTGATCTACGCAAAGCCCAGAAATCCACAGGGCAAAGGCAAGCAGGAGCGAGTTTCGGTGTACCCGCTGGAACCGCTGGGAGCCATAGCCCTTGTCGTTGTAGATCTTCATCATGAAGGATGAGTACCCCGCGCGGCTGAGCGCATCCTGTAAGGTCGTCCGCTTCAAGAAACCGGGAGCGGCCTTTCCTTCCAGCTCTCAGGATTTGAATAATGGTAGGGATGCTCCTGCTGGGTAATTCTCGCCTGAGCTGAATGGCCTCGTCCAGCAAATCTTGGGGGATTTTGAAACAGTTGTGTGCCCCCTTGCTTTGCGGTTTGAGGGCTTCAAACCCACCGCTCAGATACCGTTCCAGGGTCCTTTGGGAAATTTGGCTGCGCTCACAGATCTCCTGCCGGAGCTGCGCCACCTGGCCGCCGTCCATGTTCTGGGACAGCAGGGAGCAATCATGGACATACGCTCCTCGGCAATCTCCGTGGCGAGCTTCTTGTCCTTCATTTCCGCTACAAGGTAGATGCTGCTCCTACTTTCTGTAAAATATGCCACTTGGCAAGGCGTTAGCCTCAACCAAGTGGCACATCATCAACTGGTCTTATCCCTTTTTTGCGTTTGTTTTCCATTTCCTTTGTCCCCTTCCTTTCCATTATAACGAATGCTTTTTTGTCCATCAATTCGGGAAAGGGGGCAGTTTGAACTGGACCCATTCACCAATACGCTGTTTCTGTCTTGTGGGCGGAAGCGAGACCGGATTAAGGGACTATACTGGGAACGGGATGGATTCATCCTGCTCTACAAGAGGCCGGAGCAGGGCACATACCAGTGGCGTATATCGGAATGTATATTCCCGTTCCTAATGTGGCAGAAAAGAAATACTCCAATAATACCCTCCTTCCCAAAGTAACACATTCCTAATTTGCTTCTTTGTCATCCCGACACTTTCAAGTTAGGCAAATTCATGTTTTCGAGTATTAACGACCATTGTGTTAATGAAATTCATAACTTCAATCAGCAAAAATACGGCGGATAGTCCTGTGGCTAAAACCCTGGAAGTCAGCAAGTATCCTTCCTATTTCTTTCTGTTTTTCGTACCGTGACTGAATATCAATGCCCGATGATGAGGCAGTAATTGTTTGAAGGTTTGCCATGAACCCTTAGTCGTAACTGCTGTCAACGGTATCGAAAGCTATACGAAATATTTTAGTTTCCTCCGACAATATCTTTAATGCATGTTGGCTGATATATAAATCGGGATCTGTGCCTCTCTCGTTTCCTCGTCCACTTTGAAAATCACCGTCCAAGAAACCATTTACCACCGTAAAGGTATGCTCACCATGTTCACCAATAACAGTAATTGCTTGTCCGGGCACATCCGTTGTGGTTCGTGGCGAACCGGAGCCTGCGCCGTTGGCCGTATCTCCCCAGGCTTCCAAGCCTGTTCCCCATACCGGCGCTCCACTTCCCGCACAATCTGAAAAATCTCCGCGTATTGCTCCATGGTGAACTGATAGCGTCCGCACATAAAACCACCTCCCGTCTGAAATAGTATAACACATCCGTCTGATAAAACTTCCAGACACAGGTATAATCCAGCCAACATTTCCCACTTGAAAGAAGAGAACGGTTGTTCTATTCTTTCTGAAGAGGAGGTGCCGTGATGGTACGCCATATTCTTCATTGCGATATGAACGCCTTTTATGCATCTGTGGAGTGCCAACGGCACCCGGAGCTGCGGAATCAGCCGGTGGCGGTCTGTGGCAGTCAGGAGGCACGGCATGGGATCGTGCTGACGGCCAACTATATTGCCAAACCTCGTGGAGTCAAGACTGGCATGGCCATCTGGCAGGCGTTGCAGTGTTGTCCTGACCTTGTAGTATTGCCCCCGGATATGGGTGAGTATATCCGCATCAGCAAATTGGCACGGGAAATCTATGAGGACTACACCGATCAGGTGGAGCCTTTCGGCTTGGACGAAAGCTGGCTGGATGTGACGGGCAGCGTGGGGCTGTACGGCTCGCCCATGACCATTGCGCGGGAAATCAGCAGGCGGATCAAGTTTGAACTGGGCATCACCGCCAGCATTGGAGTCTCAGACAATAAGGTCACTGCCAAGCTGGGCAGCGACTATAAAAAGCCGGACGCCATTACCCGTATTCGACGGGACAATTATCATGAGATCGTCTACCCTTTGCCGGTGGAGGATCTGCTCTATGTGGGACCGGCCACAAGCCGGAAGCTACGTGCCATTGGCATCAGCACAATAGGCCGGCTGGCGGAGGCCCCGTTGGACTGCCTGACCCACCGGTTGGGTAAGATGGGCGCCATTCTGCATATGTTCGCAAACGGGCGGGATGTTTCGCCCGTCCAGAAATCTGACCATGTGCCAAACGTGAAATCCGTGGGCAATAGCGCCACCACGCCTCGGGATCTGGTCTGCGACGCCGATGTTCACTTGATGCTGCTTTTGCTGGCGGAGAGCGTAGCCGCCCGGATGCGGGAGCTGGTTTCCCGCTGTACGGTGGTGGAGGTTTATGTCCGGGACAAGGATCTCCACTCGTTCTCCCGTCAACGAAAGCTACGGACGCCTACCTGCTCCAGCGCCGAGATCGCACAGACTGCCTTTGAACTGTTTCGGGCAAGCTACCGTTGGGAGAAGCCAGTGCGAAGCCTTGGGGTGCGGGGCGCCGGTCTGGTGGAGGCCGATGCCGGTGTGCAGTTGTCCCTCTATCAGAGCGATATCAAGCGGGACAAGTGGGAACGCATTGACAAGGCCGTGGATGATCTCCGGCAGCGGTACGGCTATATGAGCGTCCAGCGGGCATTAATGCTGACCGATCCGCAGCTGGGTGCCATCAATCCCAAGGACAGCCACACGGTACACCCGGTGGGATACTTCGGAGGGTGATCAACATGGATGCTCGGGAAAAACGATATGTGCCGGTAGTCGTGCGCTTTGACACGACCGGGAAAATGCGCCCGGTGCTGATTGAGTTTGATGAAGAACACAAATACACGGTGGACAAGATTCTGGATGTGCGCCGGGCCGCCTGTCAGAGCGTTGGCGGTGTGGGTTACCGCTATACCTGTCGCATTCAAGGCAAGGAAACTTATCTATGGTTTGAAAAAGGCTGCTGGTTTGTAGAGGCGAAGAAATAGAATCTTGAAATATTCTGCTGTACGCTGCGAATACTAAGAAAAAAGGAGAGGAGGCAGTGCTATGGCAGTATCACATAGAGGGGCGATTTCTTTTGGCATGGTGCATATCCCCGTAGGCCTTTACACAGCCACCCAAGACAACGATATTCACTTTAACCAGCTCTGCAAAGAGGACGGCAGCCGGGTTAAGTATAAGAAGGTCTGTGCTAATTGCGGGAAAGAAGTTCAGGCATCAGATATTATCAAGGGCTTTGAATATGAACCCGGCAAATATGTCACCATGACGGACGATGATTTTGAAAAAGCCAAGACGGAGAAAGACAAGACGATCCATATCCTTCATTTTACCGATCTTCACGCCATCCGGCCTGTCTATTACGATAAGACCTATCATACCATCCCCGAGCAGGGCGGAGATAAAGCATATGAACTACTGCGCCGGGCCATGATGGAAGAGGGCAAAATTGCTATCGCAAAAACAGTCATGGGCACCAGGGAAAAGCTGCTGGCCCTGATTCCCACTGAGGATGGCATCCTGGTGGAAACTTTGTTTTTTGCGGATGAAGTCAAAGAGGCTCCGAAAGAGATCAGCCACCCAGAGGTCAGTGAGGTGGAACTGACGATGGCGAAAACTCTGGTAGACGCCATGGTACAGGAATTTCAACCACAGGCATACAAGGATGAATATCAGGCCCGTCTGTGGGAGATCATCAATCAGAAGATCCAGGGCAAGGAGATCACGGTGCCCCAGGAGAGTGGGCAGGTTACAGTCATTGACATTATGGAGGCACTGAAGCAAAGCCTTGCAAATGTGGGCAGTGCGTCATGAGAGACCTGTTTGTGGTCAAAAATCTCAAGCCCATGCTGATCGGCGCGGAGAGCGGTCCTTTTGATGACCATGGCTTTATTTACGAATTGAAGTTGGATGGCGAGCGGTGTGTGGCCTATCTGGATCCACGGATAGGGACAGATCTTCGGAATAAGCGAAATATGAAGATGCTTCCCAAGGTGCCGGAACTGGCAGACCTCCACCAAAATGTGAGCCGACGTTGTATTCTGGATGGAGAACTGGCAGTGATTTCTGAGGGGCGCCCGGACTTCTTTGCCATCCAGCGCCGCAGCATGATGACAAATCCATTGAAGATTCAATTGGCTGCCCAACAGCAGCCCGCGTGCTTTGTGGCTTTTGATCTCTTATATCTGGACGACCATCTGACCACGAACCTGCCGCTCATGGAGCGCAAAGCACTATTGCAGAATGTGGTAATCCAGGATAATGCCCGGTTTGCCGTCTCCCGTTTTATTGAGCATGGCGGTGTTGCCTTTTATAAACTCGCCAAAGCGCAAAAGCTGGAGGGTATTGTTGCTAAGCGCCGGGAGAGCCGTTACTTCTTTGACAAGCGCACCAGGGACTGGATCAAGATCAAATACCTTCAGGATGAAGATTTTGTGGTGTGCGGCTATATCCAAAAAGAAAAGCATATGATCAGCATTGTCCTGGGACAGTATCGGGATGGGCAGCTCATCTACAAAGGCCATGTGACTCTCGGCGTAGGCGGTGAAAATTTTCGCCGTATCCGGGAACAGCCCACTTTGCCTGCGCCACCCTTTACCGTACCTTCCGGCAACGAGCAAGCAGTATGGATAGAGCCGTGTCTCGTCTGTACTGTGCAGTATATGATGAAAACAGAGAGCGGCGGTCTGCGGCAGCCGGTATTTAAGGGGCTTCGGCCCGATAAAGCTCCGTCGGAATGTACGGAGAAATTAGAATCCGGGGTAGATTCCTAAACAGGTATCTGCCCCTTTTCTTATTGAACATTAAGTCCAAAACAGAAATATATCCAATGGAGAAATCCGCCTGTCTTATACCGAATTTTATATACTGTAACAGCCATGAGCAAAACTCGAAAAACATAGTAGTATCAATGGATTCCGGGCATGGCTTAAAACCGGAATCACTCCAAAAGATATAGAAAGCAGCCAGCGCCAAGTGGTAAAATGAAGTTATCACAGCGAAAGGGGCTGGCCGCAATCTACCGACAGGAAATCATTCAGGATGTAACGCTGTTCACATCCCAAAGTGCCGCAGCATTTTACAATAAACTCTTCAGCAGCCTGGATTTCACGCTGCCCAGAGCGGCGACTGGGCGGCGGGGCTTCCCGAAAGAAGCCATGGTCTGCGCTTTCATCGTGATGAAGTGTGAGGGCTAATCACCGATCTGGTGGATTATCTGGACAACAACCGGCTCATTGCCCATTACTGCGGCTTTAACATCATGGAGCCTCTGCCGTCCCGCATGACGGAAACTCTTATACCTCTTTACCAGCTCGGCTCCCTGCCGCGCTTGGCCTTTGCGCTCTTTTTTGCTGGTTGCTCTGCAATCTGCTCCTGTTTACCCTCTCCACTTTTTCATTTAGGCCATGTTTTGCTCATCTCTATTTTTGTCTTATTCCAGCATACCACAGACACGGCAGGAATACCAGCGCCGGAATAATTTTCCTACGCATTTAGACCCACTATCCAGAGGGCATTTGATAAATCATTCTGCCACCCCACCGGCCACCACCGAAAAGCCTTGATTTCCGTGGGCTTTTTGCCCTCTAAATGCGTAGACAGGAGGGGCTTTTCGGCTCCCTGTTTTCAGCACATAGTTTGTTGCGCTTCTACACTCTAATAATTCATATTCTGTTCCTTGTATTCTTCGAGGAAATGAAATATAATGGAATAGATTGTCGGAGGTGTGAACATGGATTACATGACGCTCAAAGAGGCAAGCGAAAAATGGGGCGTTTCGTCCCGTCAGATAAATTACTACTGCACCGATGGACGTATCCAAGGTGCCGTGAAAATGGCCGGTGTCTGGCTGATTCCAGCGGATACGCAAAAGCCGGTAGATCGGCGCAGAAAGAAGCGTGGTGATAAATGTGATAAAAATTGCGATATGTGACGATGAAGAAAAGGCCGTTGCCCTGCACGAAAGGATCGTCAAAGTCTGCTTGCAGTCGCAAGGTATCGGCTATGAAATAACGACCTATACCCAAAGCCGCAATCTGCTTTGCGACATAACCGATGATGGCTTTTTCTATGACCTGATTTTGCTGGATATAGAAATGCCGGGAATTAGCGGTATGGAAATTCCACAGCAGATCAAGAACTTTCTGCCCAATGTCAGAATTATCTTTGTAACCTCACACACGGAATATGCGATTGACGCCTTTGAACTATCCATCTTTCGCTATGTACCGAAAAACAATCTGGAAGTAAAGCTGACTGCCGCCGTGACCGATGCCGCCAAACTGATTGAATTGGAGGCCGGTCAGGAGTACACAATCCAGACGACAAACCGCATGGAGAAGATACCCTATAAAGATATTTTCTATATCCAGCGGGACGGAAAAAACGCCAGCATCGTGTCCAGTGCCGGGACTGCAAAGGTAAGAAAGAGTTTGCAGCAGGTGTTTGACGAGCTGAGCACCCCGGAGTTTATCTTTATTGACCGTGGCTGCATTGTCAATATCATTCAGATTATGAAAATCAGCGACGGGATGGCGGTACTAAAGAATGGCGAACAGTTGCCCATCAGTCGTTCCCACTTACAGGAGGTAAAGCAGAAAATCAATCAGTTTTGGGGGGCGCATATATGATGGAATGGATTCAGATGATTTCCTACTTTCTTACCAATGAGCTGCGCCTATTTTTAGGGCTTTTCCTTGCTGCAAAGGTGATGGACTTCCTGCCGAAAAGAAAGATACTGCTTTTTTCTGCTGCTGGCGGTGTTCTAGTTACGGCTCTACAAATAGCAGGATTTCCGACTATTGGTGTTTTGACCGCCGAATTACTGGTGATAACTGCGGGCACATGGTATTACCTGCGGGACAAGTTGAACCTTTGTCTGTTCCTGATTTTCTTTTATGAAGTCGGCGTAGGGCTATGGGACTTCCTGCTGCAAGCGGGTTTGGGTATCATGTTCCGTTCGGAAAATTTTATCAATCCAAATGCTCTGGAATACCTTGCGGGTATTTGGCTGGTACGCCTTTTGATGTTAAGTGGTGCAATCACGCTGATAAAGCAAGACCACCAAAACGCAGGGACGCTTCGGGCTTTGTCTATCCTCGTCATTCTGGGAATGTTTGGTGCCGTAACACTGTCGGAGCAGACAATCCTACCGCTGAACGAAGATCAGGTAGGCACATGGATTATTCTTTCTATAATATTGCTGTTTGCAATCTTGTTCTATCGTGTCAACCAGCAGCGCGAAATGGAGGCGGAGATTGCAAAACTAAAACAGGAGCAGGCGGAAATTGTAGAGCGCGATTATCAGGCGCTGCGCCGTACTTATGCGGACAATGCAAAACTGTATCACGACCTGCACAATCATATTGAGGCCATTTATCAGTGCCTTACACAAGGCGATACCCAGGAGGCCGTGCGGTATTGCGAGGACTTGCGAACCCCTGTCCGGGAAATTTCGCAAACGGTCTGGACAGGCGACAAAGCCGTTGACTACCTAATCAGCAGCAAAATGGCATTGGCCGAGCAGAAGCAGATCAAAACAAAGGTCAATATCGAATATCCCCACAATACCAATATCCGCAGCGTTGACCTGACAACCATTTTAGGAAACCTGCTGGACAACGCTTTGGAGGCAGCCAAAACAGCTCCGGATCGCCTGCGCTTTCTCAATCTGACGATCCGGCGGATCAATGCCATGCTCATTATCAAAGTGGAAAACGGTTATGGCAACACTCCCACAGAGGAAAACGGGAAGCTGCTGACTTCTAAAACGGACAAAGCCTTTCACGGCTGGGGGCTGAAAAGCGTACAAACAGCGGCCGATCGCTACGATGGAACCATCAGCACCGATTACAAAGGCGGTGTATTTCAGTCTATTGTCACCTTGTCCTTCCAGCCGGTCAAAACAGCATAATCCTTGTTTCGACAAATGGCAGGCGGCCTTATTGGCTGCCTGCCATTTTTTCGCGGTCAAAAACCTACCATTCGTGGACATTCCCGCAGGATGCACCGTTTTGATGTATGCTTATCTTGTAAATAGAAACGTGCATAATACAACATAGGAGGTAATTTGTATGCGTCACTTTTATTTTCGTCTGATCCTCGGCATCGTGTTCATCGGCTGCATGATTTACAGCTTCGTCACCATGAACATCCCCTTTGCGCTGATGTACCTTTTCCTCGGCGGTGCGTTCCTGCTTTCCGCCTATTCGCTCTGGAAGAAAGACAAAGACAATCGGAGGTAACGCGGTATGGACAGCAAGACACTTCTTTCCCTGAACAATTTAAGCGTCTGGTACACCGCAGATCATCCCGTCCTTTCTGATTTTTCGCTGAATTTAGGGGCAAATGAAGTTGTCGGGTTGATCGGGCTGAACGGTGCTGGAAAAACCACCTTTATCAAGACCGTGGCTGGTCTGCTGCCGGGCTACCATCTGGACAGTGCAGCATGGGACGGTCATTCGTTCTCGTTCCGCGACAAAGCGTTCAAACGGAGCCGGTACATTGTCTTTGCGGAAGATCGGTCTTTTCAGTATTTCACATTCCGGGAATATCTGGCATATGTGGCCGCGTCCTACGGTGTGCCTCTGCCGGATGTGTCCGAGCTGGTAAAAGGCTTTCACTTTGAAGATTATACCGATGTTCTCTTAAAGGAACTGTCCACTGGCAATCTGAAAAAAGCCTATCTGATTACGGCGTTTGCCCTGCGGCCCAAGCTGCTGCTTTTGGATGAACCCGTGAACGGGCTGGATTTTCAAGGCACAGAGTTCTTGTATCAGCTCATGGGCGGATATAAGCAGTATGGGACACTCCTGTTTTCTTCCCATATCTTAGAAAGTATCTGCCTGACCTCTGACCGTGTGTTAGTTTTAGAGCATGGCGGGATCAGCCGGACATTCACCGGCGCGGAGATCGCTGCCGGAAATATCCGAGAGGTGCTGACCGATGATGAAAACCGTTAAAGCTCTCTCCAAACAGTTCTTTGGTGCAAAGTATGAAAGCGCCGGAAAAAGCCTGATGGCCGCTGCGATCCTGTTCGTTGCGATCTATGCGGCTGAATTTCAGATCGAGATTGCACCATTTATTCTCTATCTGACTTCGACCTGTTTTACCGCCAGTATCATGTGGCAGATGTTGACCGGGAAGCGGCACATAGAAGCCATGCAGGGAATGTTTATGCTTCCCTTTGATAATCGCAGTTTCGTCTTTTCCTATGTATCGGTGCTGGGCGCACACACCCTGATTACCAAGACGCTGCCCATTTGGACGCTGTTCTTCGCCGCTGCTTCATGGAGCGCATGGGAAATCATGCTTGCGATTTTTTGCGGCTGTATGGCCTGTACGGTAACTGCGGCAGGGTATCGGATGCGCCGGAAAGGTCATATTGTACTGCCAATCCTTTGGGCCGCTGGTATTCTGGCTGTGATTTTGCTGGTGCGGCAATGGGCGGCGGTTCTGGCTGCGGCCATGGCCAGCCTTGTGGCCGCGGTGCTGTATCTGGCTTTTGCGGATGCCTATGATTTTTACAGTGCTACCGTGTCAAAGAAAGCTGTCCGGCATACAGGCCATACCGGGAGTGTGTTCGCCTACCTCACTCGGTATCTGATGACAAACAAAAGCTATCTTATCAATACTGTGGGTTTATGTGCGATTGCCTGTTTTCTGCCGCTGCTGTTCGGAGAATTTGGGGGGCTGAATCTGTTTCCCATCGGCCTTGCGCTCCTCTGCTTGAATACTCCCATCTGTACGCTGCTGTCCTGTGACCCGGATTTGGAGCAGGCCATCCGGGTTCTTCCCGGACAGGCAGGCCGGTTTTGCCGGAGATATTGTCTGTTCATTTTTGCTGTCAACGGGATGATTGCCGGTATCTATCTGTGCAGCTGGCAGATCATTCATGGCGGGATCGGACTTACTCATGTGGGAACGGTTCTTCTGTTTTCCCTGCAAAGCGCCATTCTGTCGGTCATTCTGGAATGGAAACACCCGATCCGTGGCTGGAAAACAGAAAGCGATTTGTGGCACCACCCCCGCAAGTATCTTGTCCCGCTGGGTATGCTGCTGGCGGCCTTTGTTGGCACATATACGCTGATCCTTTGGGTATGGTTTGCTGTATTGCTGATTGAGTGCGGCGTTTCACTCTATTGGGCAAGGAGGGAATGAGAATGAAAAATACAAGGTGCTGCCCGAAGTGCCATTCGGGAAATATCGTGCGTGTGCCGGATAATCCGGCTCGACACGCCAGCGGTAACAACATTTATACTACGACCATGACCCTGTTCGGTAAAATTCCCGTTATTCGCTATGTCTGCTGTGACTGCGGTTATGTAGAAAACTGGGTCGAAAACCAACATGAACTGGACAAGATAAAAAAGACATTTGGATAAGGAGGCATCGCTGCCTTTCGGCCTCTTGCTTCCGGCGCATCCGCACGGCGCAATTCGGGCAGTATTTCGCCCGGTTGGATTTCGGTGTAAATGCGGCCCCGCACACGGCGCACCGCTTCATGTTGTCCCGGCTCTGGATAATCTCGGCATACAGCGCCCCGTCCAGCGGGAGAACAGCGGCACGAAACCACCGACACAGAAGCGTATAGGAAATGCTCTGAACGCATACACATTCCTCTCCGTCGTCCAGCAAGAGGCAGTTCCCGTCACAGTAGTTGCAGCACTCATGCGTCAGCTTCCGGGCCTTGCGGTATTGAGGGTAATTCATTCTCGGTATGCTTATAGCTCTTGTGCCTGCGCCTTTCCCGGCGTCACCCGCAAAATGCTGTCCACATTCTGCTTGATGATGCCGTATTCTTTCAGCTCTCGCTTGACGCAGTACTGTTTATACAGCCGCGCTTTCTGCTGTCCAGCTCCCGGTACTCGGCTTTCAGGGCGGCCAGATCGGGCAGCCTTGTGATTCCGGCGTCCTTGATAGCCTCCTTGCGGTATTCCAGCACCACGGGCCGCAACTGCTTGTAGGTGGTGAGGTTCTTTATCGGCACCGCCATATCCCCAAGACGCCGTTCCACGTTTTTGAGGGCCGCAGCCGCCGCGTCGTTGGCCGCGCTGATCTCGGCCACCTTGCTTTCCAGATCTGCGTATTGGTCTATGTCGTGTTCCGTCAGGAAGTTCAGCGTCCTTGCGGCCTGCTTCAAGTTGTGGAGCTTCGCCCACTTTTCATAGCCCGCCGATTGCTGGGCCTTGATGTTGTTTTCCAGATCAATCCGCAGAGAAATTCCCTTACGCTCTATGGGCGCTCTGGTGATAACGCGGCCTTTGATACGCTCTTTGATCGCTTCTTCGGTGTAGGCTTCCCCCAGCGTCTTGCAGCGGGTGAAGCGTTCCTGTCCGGGAGCGCGGAAAGAAATAAATTAGTCACAGATCAACAACTGTGGTTCCATCTGTTATAACACCTATTGTTTCAATTCCATCACGGGATAGCGTGATATAACCGTTTTCTATCCCAAATCTTGATGTAGAATTGCCGTTCCACAACCTCGCCGGAAAGAGCAAAGGCGCCCATTTCCACGATTTCCTGCTTCAGCAGTTCCTTTTGCTTCACATCGGAAGAAGAAGTGAGTGTGGCAGACAGCTCCGACAACAGCGGAGAAATATCTACCGGGCGGGATACGGCAAGAAGCTGAAACGGGTACTGTGCGCTGGACAGGCTCACCGTAAGCTGCTTGGCAATCAGCCGCTTTTCGTTTTTGCTGAACAGTTCTGTGCTGATCGGGTAGATCTTCAGATACGCCAGAGCCAGATTGTCACGGGTATAGAGGAAGTTCCCCCGAATATCTTTCACATTCACAAACTCATTGGCGGTGATCTGGGCCAGTTCTTCCTTGTCCTTGTTCTTCGATTTTTTGTGTTTGGCCGACAACTTCAGAAAAATCAGCGTCCCACCGCCCAGCAGCGCACAGACGCAGATCATAATAATTGGCAAAAGCAATTTATCGACCTCGCTTTCTTTGCCATAAAAATAGGCCCTGCTTTTCAGCAGAGCCGTGTCTTATAGTTCCAAATCTTCTTCATCTTCGCTTTCTTCACCGTACCCAAAATCCAACTCGTCCGATTCAAAAGAAAAGCTGTGGTCTGAGATGCAGTCCAGGGCATCGCTGGCGTCCAGCTCGTCAAAATGCTCTCGGAAGAAAGCCAAATCCTCCTCGTCAGCCCGCACGGTTTCGCCATCTCCATAGAGATAGGTCTGAATTTTCGCTTCGATGGTATCCCCCAGGGGCCATTCGGCAAGAACCTCGGAGATTTCATCGCAGTCCAGCAGTTCATCCAGCCCATCAGGGCTACCGGGGACAAAATGCTCCGTCATCAGAGAGTGGGGGGCATCCAGAGTCACCACCGAAAACATTTTGCTCATCGGCCTGCCTCCATATCCTCTGCGGCTCCGGTGTCCATGTCCCATCCCTTGCCGAACATGAGGTTCATAAACTCTTTCATGTCGGCGGCGGACCGTACTTCAAAGGATACTGCTGCGGGGACCGGCTGCGGAAAATACTCCTGATACATGGCAATCTGTTCATCGGTCAAAGAAACGCCCCGTCCTTCCGGGGTATCGCCATAGAGGAAAAAAGTTCCGTGAAGGGTATCCGGCCCGTACTGTCGGTTCTCCGGCAGACCTGTCAGTTTCCCGGACGCATTGCAGCAGAGAACCGTTTCGCAGGGCAGAGGAATACACTCAATATCCCCGCCCACAAGTTCCTGCCGGTGTTCCAGAGAATCCTCCAGCATGGTCGTATAAGGCGCCCGTCCAGGTTCAAACACCATAATCCGAATCGTTCTGTTGTCGTTCATATCCATTCTCCTTTTTCTTACGGATTGCCCGGTGCGATATGCCAATCATCATAGAGGGAGCCGCTGATCGTTACATCATCGGTGAGATTCATGGCGAGCATCCCCGCAGGCGTCCAAATATCCATTACATGAGTATTGACTGTGTAGCTCCCATCCGGGAACCAAACCGGCGAAAAATGCACCCGCTGGTTATAGGTGCTGTAAATGTTTTTGGCAAACTGGAACCGCGCCGTTGTTCCGCTGGTGAGCCGCTCCAACAGCCGCCAGTAGGTTCCATAGCCAAACTCCGGGAAGTAGGATACGGCTGTCTGCCCGTAGGTATAGTGCGACAGCGGGGCAGAGGTGCTGACGGTTGCCGTTACAGTGTTTGTTACGCCATAGCCTGATTTCATCAAATCGCCCGAAGCGGTGGGAACCTTTTCGTCCGGCTCGATTCGGGTGGTGGCGGTCATACTGGCCGAGTAATTGTCCCGGAAGTAATCATACCATCCATCGTCTACCCAATATTCTGTGTTTTTCCCTGTGCTGTGCCACACCCAATAGGGGTGCCATTTCGCCCACCAGACACTCCATGCTGCATAGGTCTTGGTTTCTCGGCTGGGAACGCTGCTGGCCGACCAGCTTCCCATTGTATCGGTGGCTTTCGGGTCGGGCGGGTCGTTGCCGGAGAGATCTACCACCTTTGCGCGAATGGTGCTTTGGCTCAACGAACCTTTATTAGTGCTGACATAGATGGTAATATCCTGCGGCTCCGACGGTGTATGCCACTTTACCCAGGCAATCTGACTATCTCCCGATGGAATCACAATATTGTTCATCCGGTAGGTGCTGCCGTTGATACTAAAGGATACCGTATCATATTTTCTAACTTAAATCTTTCGAGCTGCGGAATGTTCTTGGCAGAAATATTTAGGCCATATTCTGGTTTCGACTTTTTACCCTCGTATGAATGGTAAACAAAAGTATTACTACTGTCGTTATTCCATGTGGTCGCAGGAATTAAATATTCTATGGGGTGTTCGCCATCATTTAGCAAAAGTAAGAACAAGTAAAGTGATTGGTCTGAAATATCAAAATATTCCTCCCGCATAAAAACATAGCCTGTTCCTTTGCGAATGGCTTTAACTTGAAACTTCAAAAATCCTCTCTTGCTTTCTGCAATAAAATCTATTCCATGGTCATCAACCTCGGAAGTATAAATGCTCACTCCATAAGAGGCTAATGACATTTTTGCGTAGTATTCACAGAACGTCCCCAGCTTTTGCCGGGTGAGATCACTTCTTGACCAATTTAGGTTATACATTTCATTTCCACCTCCTGCTACATATCTCTTTTTCATTCTATCACAATTCCGAGAGCGTGGAAATAGGCAGTTTTCGGGGCGGATTTCCTACCTTTTGGATATACGGAACGGGCGGTCATTTAGGTGTAGACTTACCCCGCGTCCTGCTCCGCCTCCGCTTTGGCTGCGCGGATGGCCTTTTGAGCGGAGAGCCACCGGCCGTAAGCCCCGCCATACAAGTCCCTTTTCAGCTTCCGCAGTGTGGCCTTGTACGCCTTCTCCGCTCCGCTGGGGCCGTTGTAGTTGAGCCGGATCGCCAACTCCTGAAAAGTCATGCCGACCTCGTCCG